>Ga0255237_1000008_pt1 | contig 25724 bp, 10 predicted proteins | sample ColtaT_22_FD_183689 | JGI IMG/M metagenome (GOLD analysis project Ga0255237, IMG submission 183689) | Metatranscriptome of freshwater microbial communities from Columbia River, Oregon, United States - Colum_Cont_RepC_8d (Metagenome... | ecosystem: Environmental > Aquatic > Freshwater > River...
CTTACCTCCTTATGAAATCTGGGTCATCATACTACTCTTGTTTAAAATATACGGTTCAGACGCGTATATTAAAGTTATCTGCATTTATTCTGCTGCAGTTTTTGGGGTTAAGGGTATTATCTACCGATAGTACATATACAAATAGAGCTTCCTTTTTAGCCGCCACAACAGCTACTGTTTTAAATGAGACGTTCGAATCTTATGGAAATTACGCAGATATATCTTCTGCCATGTGCTCCGGGGTGAGTTTTAGTCCGTCGGGAACAGCATTTTATGGTAACTGGGATTTGCTGGGAACCGGAGGAGTCTTTTCGGGAGTTGGCTTTTTACCTAACCCGGCCTTTGCCGGAAGTCCCATGAACATTACCTTTTCCACGCCGGTTGTGGGTGTTGGTGCGAACGTTTTTGATGATTTCGACGGCCTAAGCATGATTAATGTTATCACCCTTACGGCTGTTACCTCAACCGGCCAAATCCTAACCGTTTCTGAGAGTAATCCCGGCTTAGGCGATTGTGGATTCCTGGGAGTAACTTCCACCGATGGAATTGTTTCGGCGGTATTTTCCATTAACGATTTATACGCCAATGTTGAAATTGACGGGTTTACCCTGTTGGCCAACTTTTCGCCTTGTTTGGATACCGATGGCGACGGAGTGAATGATAATCTGGACAACTGTTGGTTGATTCCTAATGCTGACCAGGCCGATAGTGACTGCGATGGGGTTGGAAACGTTTGTGATCTTTGTGATGGTGGTGATGATTCACAAGATTCAGATTCCGATGGTATTCCGGATTGTATGGACTGGACCAATATAATTGACTTGCCAACAGACTGGAGATGTGGGAATGGTGACGTAAAAGTAATCGTTGCCCACGAGGGTACAGAGTTATGCATCGCTCCTTCCGCAGTGCCGGCACACTTGGCAATTGGTGATTTCCTTGGGCATATCGACCAGAATCCCTGCGGACTGGTGACTAAAAATCCGGAGTTTACTCTGGATGCGGAATTGACTAAGGAAGTTAAGCATACCGCTAAAATTTCAACGGTATTTCCTTCTCCGGCAACCGATCAGGTAACATTGGTGTTGGATGAACCCGCATCAGCACCTGTTCAGGTCATGGTGATCGACTTTACCGGAAGAATTGTGCGTCAGGTGGAAATAGACCGGAACGAAATTAATGTAACCCTTCCAACGGCCAATTTGCCAAGAGGAATTTATCAAATGCACATGTTGGAAAATCAGGTATTAAGGGACAGTCGAAAAATTCTGATTAAATAGGTTAACATTGGTATCGGGGTAAGGATCTATTCTGACTTCGTTACCAGAGTTAAATTGAAATAAGGCACAGGTTCTAATTAGTCACGGTCTTGGTTCAATCAAAATAACGCATTAAAACGGACCTGAACAACAGAATGTTTTCTATAAAGTTATGCGTTGGTTATTTCGATCCAAGTCTTCTCTCTTCTCTCCACAGATTTGAGCAAAGCGACTAGCCCATTTATTTTGCCGGCACAATTCCAGATTTTGGTTTCCATATCCCCATTGGCGCCAACGAGAATACAACCCTCAGAATTGGCCGCCGTATTTCCGCCATGAATTCTTATTCCTTCAAAAAAGGGAACATTTAGCAGCAGGGGCAGGTATTTTTGAAACCGGTTGCTAAAGGAAAGAATAACCTCATACTTCAGAGCCGGAATGGCCGTTTCTCTTGGGATTTTTCCTTCGCCGTTGGGCCCCAGATTTCTTACTACATCCTCGCAAGTGTAGCCATAAAATTGACCATTTACATATATTTTTCCGAGAGTCTGAGTAGCTGTTTTTACGGATCGAATAACTTTTAATTCCATGAGTTACAAAAGTTTTAGAGGTGAGACAATTTTATATTTGGTTTTCGACCGATTTAATTCATCATGCAATGATCACATTGTGTGCATTTATAGGTTCACTCAAAAACCAATTATCCCGGCTAATTGCATCTATAAAACATTGCATCCGATAGGTGGTTTTTCTTAAAATAGGCTTGCTGTGTGTTTCGAGCCAGTCATGTCGGATCTGAACATAGTTTTTAATCCATTCTTTCTCGTTGCCGCCGTTTACAGGAACAGGGGTGCTAAATCGTTTTCTTAAAAATGACGGAACGGAACCGGAATGAATAAAACTGTCGTAAACGACTAACTGAGAGAGAGGAAAAGTAAAACCATTGTATGAAAACCAGGTATGCGCTGGTTGGTAATACTTATCTTCGAAAAGCCGATCCTGACATTGCTGCATGATCGGATCGCTTTTACCAGCTTTTTTCAGGGTGTCACAAAAGTCATCATCTTGGTACAAGCTTGGATGTTTACCTAGCCTTGAAATATATGACGTTAATCGATCTGCATAAAGGCCATTACAAGCAATGTAGTCAGCGATTAAGGTTTTCAGGTGCCCAAATTCGGTTGTTTGAGACCGACCGTAAGTCACCTGAAACTCATTTTTTCCGGTGTGGGGATTACTGTAATCCTGTAGTTTAACAAGGACATCATATCTTCCTTGAGCGGAACCTGTTTCAAAAGCATTGATAACCTGCTCAATTTTCTTTTTGATTAGAGGTGTTATGGAGAACTTCTCCAACGACTCATTATTAATCTCTTCGGCTTCTTCCTCAATTTTCAGAATTATTAGCCCGCCACCCCAATAATAAGCACCATTAGACTCCTTAAACCATTTTCCCAGATTAGGATTTGGTACTTCCAATACTTCTTCACCCACGAATTCGTACCCCTTAAATACAACCCCTACGATGTGATTTTTATCCGGGAGTACATCCGGAATCATAGATCGTTTATTCAGTTTGTCTGCAATAACCCGTAATTTGTATTGTGTGCTCATCCTACTGCCTCCTCCGAACCTTTATTTGGAATATTAACATTGACCATTGGCGTAGGCTTATCGGTTTGCGATGACGAGGTCAAGGTTCCAGAAGCCTTGTCTTCTTGCTTAGGAGAAACTCTCAGGCGCATCAATTTATTCAGTAAGTCGAACCAAAATGGGGCTCCAAGCGAAATTGCAATGGCCGTTACGAGATAACCCCAAAAATGTTTACAAAATAGAGTCCATAAATAGCAGACTTTGTTCCACAATGAAAAATGATGGTAACCCACTAAGACCTTATTATGGTTTGCAGGCGAATAAAAAAACGGAAAAAGCGATTCAATTGTCGTTGAGTCAAGATAGATTTTTTTCCGGGAGCTAACCATACTTATATAGTTTCGCATACAATTTAATGTGTCGGCCCGAGGTAGGGGAGATGGGTTGGTTTTTTTGCCATTATTTGTATCAGGTACAGAATAGGCACGCAAATAGGAATTGAAACTTGAAGTATCGGGAACTAATAGAAAAAACCGGGCAGTGTCAACTCTTTCAATGGTTATCGAATCACCTTTTCGGGAGTAATCCGATTCTGCCACGTGATTCGGCATTTTTTCGTAGAACAATTGAGTACCTGATGTTTTTGTCGAATCTTCTTTCCAACCTCTATATGCCGCGGTGTCTATCAATAAAATTACCGGGATACTATCAGGTAAAGAGCTTCCAGCCCCGAGAATTTCATTGGCATTATTAATGTCTTTCTGTAGTTCATGCTTAAGAGCCATTAAAGAATCCAGAGTCTTTTGATCATACCGTTGCTTCTCATCAGGTGTTGTAGGTGCCGGATGAGATTCAATGTATGCGGTGGCCATTTCAACCATTTGCTTGCGAGCCTCTTTATCTGTTGAAAGCTTACCAACAATTTCGAAGGAGTCTGCATTAAACAAGGTGGCTATAACCAGACCAATAATCAGTAATAAAACCTGAATTTTTCTTTTATACCACTCAGTGGTTTGTTCCATGGTTCGTTCAAACCAGTTTTCCAACTGAAGCTTAAATTTTTCAGTATCATATCCGGCTTCCTGCCAAAGGCCATGGAGGTATTCAGCAGTTTCGGGATCGAAGTATTTTTTTTGGCTTAATGTGCCATTGTTTTCATCATTTTTCGGTATCCGTGAAATTCGCACTAAGTTTTCTAACCGGGTCGAAATCAACTCACTAGATGCAGGTTTGTTTTCGGTGATTATCTGCAGGAGGGTTTTAGAAAAACTAAAGGCTTTAAAGGAGGATGGATTTCCGAAGAGTCCTCCTTTTCCCAGATATTTTATTTCAGGGTGGTTATAAAAATCATCCAGAACCGGATTTTTTTTTCTTTTCCAAAACAGAAAGCGAAGTAAGCTTTTCAGTCTGGTAATGAAAACATTGGCAATTAGTAATAACCAATTACGATCCGGTTCATTTTCATCGGTTAGCATTCTTTTCACCGCCGACTTAAGATTTCTTGCCCGCAAATTAAAATTGGTGACAATTATCTCTGAAATTACCGTGGCTAGCAGGCTGTACAAAAGATAAATAAAAATAAGTCCAATGACCACGTCAAGGGCAACAGAATTAAACATAAGATGGCAGTCTTAAGGTGTTTAATGAACCTACTCTTTCAACAGATTTTCGGTGTCCTCTGGCAAAAATGACTGGTAAAAACCACTAGGTTTTTGGCGGCGCAGGTCTTAATCAATAACTAGCCAGACCACAAAGCAATTTTCACTATTCGGGCAAAGTGCAGAAGCCTAATTTATAGGATGATATTTTCATTAACAATGGTCGAAACAACCATTTTCATAGAACGCGTTTTTTGCTTTACGTGTTTGTTTTGTCTCTAATCTGATCAAACTGTAGTCCGCTACTGCCTTCGCCTCGTCCGACTTCTTTCTTGCGACCCAACCAGACAATAACGCGGCCATCGTTCCATCGTACACGTTGGTAATTAGAAGAAACAACGACACCACTTCTGGTAAGTTCTTCTTCATTTACCAGAAATGGTGAAGCAACTTCAGTCATCAATTTAGTTCTGGGTCGTACAGCCGAAGGTTTATAACCTTTGATAAATCTGGGCATTGCTCCCCGCTGTAACTTTACAACCGGTTTATTCGGGTCGGTATTAACTGCCACAGGAACCATTGGAATCCAGTTTTCCGGGACCGAAGTCATTAGGTTATATTCTATTCCAATATTCTCCAAACGACTAGCTCCTTGGGCAGTAACCGAACCTGGTTTGTATATTTCAAATTGGGTTCGATACCTTAAAGCGGCTTCAGTTCCGTTCATTCCTCCTCCCAATTCATTCGGCACAATTTTTTCAATGGCCCAGACCATGTTAGCCATTTCATCTCGAATGAAACTCACTTTTTCAATGGGCTCACTCTCTAATAAATCCATAATCACAGGCGGAACAAATACACCATTATCTGCTTGTTGTCCGGGAGTATTTCCTGCTGTATTCAGGTTGTACATTCTCCAACGCTGCCAACCATCGTCTACTCCTTTTCCGGCAGCTTCAATCAGTGTGCGTTGTCCAAAAACATCTTTTACAATCATGCTTTTGATTTTGGTGTGAGTTCCAACTTTAAGTTCCATCGGAATCAGGCACCAATCGTTTCCGTACACCAATGCAAACTCTGTCATAACCATTTTAGCCAGATCGGTAGTTCGGGCATCCAGATTCCCCAAATCAACATAGGCATCTTCAAATTGCCAAAACCGTGAATTAGGCATTCCTGGAAAATTCAGTTCACTCATAATCACCGAAGTGGTTTTTGAGGCGAAAGAAGGATGACTACCTGAACTTGTTCCATCAGCCTTATCAAATGAAAACCAGTCAAGTTTGCCATCTGAATACTCCGGCGCATTAAAAGTATTGTCTGAAGAGACCGAGGCCTCAATTTTTATACTAAACCGGTATTCCAGGCGCTCCGGATCCCATGCAGACTGTTGGATAGATGATTGTTGATAGAGTGAAGAAAACCAATTCATCAGTTCTGTGCCTAGCGTGTCAATTTGTGTTTTATCTGCCGGCTGAATAGGGTTAATCCCATCTGAGGCCTTATTTGTTGCATTATCTTTTAAGTAGTTTAATAATGCTCCTCCATCCGTAGCCCATCGGAATGAAGCGTTTAGTAAATTCAATAATTCAGGGTTTGACTGCAGAAGTACTTTTTTGGCCGCATCAGGTTCCTGATTTGGGTCACCTAAATTGTATTTATTTACAAATAATGGTTTGTATGATCCAAGACCATTTTTATCCAACAGCTTATGCCAGAAGTGGCCTATTTGGATTCGCATGGATAAATCCATCGGAACATCAATTCCTTCAATTAGTGGTTCGAGCGGAAAGTCGGAGGAGTAACTTTGATAATTTTGTTGTTCTCGAGACTTAAAGCCGTTAATTTCACCGGACTCTATCTCCATTTTGGCAAAAAAAGCGGAGCCGGTATCCTCACCCTTGAATTCCCCAAATTGCCATTGCCGGGTTAACATCCACAGGGGGTCTCTGACTTCTGCACGTAAAGAACGTTCAAAATCTTTAGAGGTTCTTGGTCTGGGTTCTAAGCGGTCATAGACATTTATTGACGGAACTGGAACGGTTGTGGGGGTTGCCCCTCCCGGAGCCTGGGTTATTGTGCCTGCCATAATGCTTGTTCTTTAATCAGTTGAAAGTGAGAGTTCTTTGTTGATATTGGCTGAAAGGTCTTTGGAAATAGTTGCATTTTCCTGAGAAACTTCAGAAACAATTCCCGGAAAGATTTGAGAAAATAAATTGTGGTGGGGGAATGTGGTTTGATTAAAATGATCCGGCTCAACGGCTCTAATTTTAGCCAGTTCCATGGTCTCCAATAGCGTACTACTTAGATTATCCCATTTCCAATTACCACTTACTTCAGGAGAAACCGCCAATAAAATACTTTGCGGAGCCTTAGCATTGGGTTGATCATAATGAACGGCTACGCCAGTATTTTCAGCTTTATTTGGAATCATTTCTACCCAATCGTCAATTAACAAACCAACATGATTATTGGATGTTGATCCGGTTCCTGCAGAATAATTTGGCGGTAATGTCATCATGAAGCACATTACCTCGGAATCTATTTCCTTATCAGGACCAAAATAATAACCGGCCCAGAAATCCATCTGATTAAATGACAACTGCATTACAGATAATTCAAACTGGTTGTAGCTTTGATTGTTTACTACTCCCTGATTTCCAAAAAGATCGTAAAGAGTAGCCACTCTTTCGAAGGTGTTCATTTTAGTGCGCACTTTGGCAACTCCTCTCATCCATTTATCAACGGCAAATGAGTCATTTGCCGGCAAAATGCTGGTGCGTTGCTGGTATGCTGCCTGCATTTCAACAGGATTATGCAATGTAAATAGGGGCAATACGTTGATGGTATTGTCAAACAATAATTTCATGGCATCAATCAACAACTTAGTGGTTTGTCCGTTGTCTTTATCTGTTGGTAACTGATTCTGAAGATTTGTCTTCAGGAATTCAGCTAATCTGGAGCGGATAATTTTAACCACGGTATCAATCTGACTTCTTAATGCGGCTTTGTCCGAATCAGTTGAACCGGTAATCGACAGTGGTATAGCTTGAGGTATTCCAAAAGTTGAAGCTTCGTACAATACCGATCGGGCTTGAGTAAATTCATTAGCTATGGTATCATTCGCGCCTAATCGGCTGAAATAATAAACCAGTCGAATTAAGATATTCTCCAGCATATTATACGCACCCGCTGAGGCTTGGTATTTTTGAGGTGGAATTGGTACAGCTGTGCCTGCTATATCCATAATAGGAGCGGCCATAGAGTTCATTACAGTAAGGGTGTTGCTTGTACCCTGATTGGCTGGCTGAGAGGGTGTTGATGTTGGTCTGGGGTATTTAACGCGATTATAGAGTTCTGTAATATCCGTAGCCCCTGCGCCTGAAGTTCCTCCGGGTAAAATCAAATCGTCCGGTGCCAAAGTTCTACTTGAGCTAATCAATCCATGCAGGTTACTCATTAGGGCGGCTAATTCATAGAACGTTTTGGTTGAGGTTGGCCAGCCCGAGGTTCGGGCTCTGAAGTTTACATTAACAATAGCGTCATCAGCCAGGTTGTATTTTCGCTTGGTATGATAAATCATTAATGTAGCTAATTCTCCATCGTCTTCTTCAATGTCAAAAGCTGCTCCCATACCATACATTAAATCAATAGGTTGCAAGAGCAATTCATTAAGTAAAATTTCGCCAGTTGTTTTACTATTGGGAGTAGTTGCATTGGCATACTTAACCTGACAGCGAACGGTGGTGGGGTCTGAAGCGATAACGGAGCCTAACCAACTGTTAAGTGATAATTCGCTTAATGCCCTTGGAGTCATTGTAACGGTTGGCCACGGATTGGCAGAAAGAACTGTTGTAGAAAGCCCGGCGGCATCCACAGGTTTGGCAATAGGGTTCATGCCAATACTTACCCGATTGGTAATGGAAGTTCCGGACCTCGGGGTATTAATAATTTCCGGTGTTGGAATAGGTTTATTGGCCTGAGCCAGCGCATCCATCACCGCATGAGAACGCTCCGCATTCCCTTGACTTAATTGAAACACGCCTTCGGCTAAGGTTAAGTCGGCCAACGCATCCAGTGCATCTAATAACGAATTTATTTCGGCAATTATTCCCGTTTTTACGGTACTGTCGGTTAGATTCGGAAGGGTAACTGTTCCACCTGTAAATGGTGCTGATTGGGTCTTGAAAGCCTCAATCATCTTTAACCCATCGATTACGTTATCAGCAGCGAGGTTTTCAACCGGTTTTGTACTGGTTTGAGTGGATGCAATTTTATTCGCCGCCAATGGAAAGAGTTTTCTTAATTCATATACCCACAATTGCATGGCCAGGGCAACATCATATTTATCGCGTAAAGCACGCTCAAACTGATAGCCTAACAAAGCACTTAGCGGTTGCCCACTTGTAACTCCTTCTATATAAAACATTGCTTTTCTAACTCGTTCCGATGAAATATCTACCGCCATCAGACCCGGGTTGTCAGATGTAGAATGGGTGATATAACCATTGCGAAGAATGGCAGCTGTGATGGCATGGCCCAAAGATGGTCCGTGTATATAACCCTGATTTCCGGGGGCTTTAGAAACCGGAAGCGGATTGCCTTCATTGTAGCCATAGACAATATCATTGCCTTGCAAATCTTTCCGCCTGGCGGCAGGTTTAATAGCTTCCAAATAGCCATAAGCCCCCAAATAAATACCCGATTTCTTTTGCTGTTGACTGCGGAGGTTTATAAGGTGCTTATGGGTCAAGCCTAAATACCAGGCATCTAAACGATGTGAACATACATCCAGGTGTTCGGTAAATACCCGTTCTAATTTGGCCGTGCTTAAATCCTGAAGTACATATAACGCTTTTTTGAAATCTTTAAGACCTGCGGTGGCAACCGGATATTTTCTGATCAAATCGGTTTCCAGGTATTCGGCCATGGTTAGTGTTTCGTTCCTTCTACCACGCAGGCCAAACATGTCAGTAAACAAGTAAAACCATTTGGAACGGGGCGGGACACTGGTCGTACCGGCACCGTTGAAGTAACGATATCCTTTTCTGTCTCCGTTGCCAACAGCTGTTTCACCATTTAAGTAGCCTCCCTGAATCAATACTTCCATTGAAGCATCCCAATATTGCATAAACTGAGCATAACGGAGCATTATGTATAGCAGAGAACTAGATGGTTCCGTTTTGTTGGTTATATCATCTTTTATGTTGTTTAACGTGGTTTCAAAAAGATACTTGATGTAATTTATGTTAGTCGGAACATTGTTGATATTATTTACCTGTCGTGCTTCTGACAAGGGAAACCTATCTACCAACTGACCCGATAGTAATCGGGTAGATTGTAAGAAGGTCGTATTAAAGATGTTCGAGTCCTTATAGATATTATCTGTTGGTAGCAATGCACCGAAAATGTCATCAAACTCGTTTACCAGATTTTCCCACTCGGTTTGATTCCAGGTAGTAGTTCCAGCACCACTTTTTGCTGTTGTAATCAATGAATTAAAATTACCGGCATACCCTTGACCAGCAGAATAGCGTTGATAATATTCTTCTGAGGCGGCGTGAAGCCCTAGCATTCCCATTAATCCCGCCTGAGAGGAACTAAGCGCATCACCCGAACCGGAAATAAAATCGTTGATCGATTTAACATTAGATGTTGCAAGCGTTTTCCAGTGTTCGCCTAAAATATCGACAACAACGGTTTTAATTTTTTGTAGGAAAACTTCATCAGCGGTTGCCAGCGAATCTTGCTTTGAAGAAGGTACTTTCAGGTTTAAGCGACTATAAGCCGTTGCAGGAATAATCCCATAAGGCTGGTCAGCCACCTGCAAGCTTGGAAGCCCGCCTCGTCCTTTAACATTGGTAACGAAAAAACTTCTGAGTGTCTTAATGTCTTTTACCGTTAAAAGCCGGTTAAACATTTCCTCCAGATAGGTGCCCATTGTTCCCTGCCACAATGCCATATTCATGGCAATGGCATCGCGAATATCTAATCCCGGACTATACATGATGTTCTGAAATGCATTCATGTTGATTCCTAGAGCTTCAGTTAGCCACTGCCCATCGGCTTTACTTAATACATTGGTTGTGTTGATGTATTGCGCACCAAATCGTTCAACTTTAAAACTAGTTTCCGGATCAATTTCAACGGATAAGAAACCCGAAGCTTTTTTGTCGGTATTATTAGTAGGTGTGCCTTGAGGAATTAGTTTAAAACCCTTCCCGGTATAATGGTGTGAATCGAAAAGGTCTTCAATTGCCTTTTTTGAAACATCGGGAGTATTTGCGGCCTTTATACCCAGAACGGTGATTTTGTCAAATCCTGAAGTGGTTGAATTGGGATTGGCCTCATCTTCCGTAATTTTTACCCTGACAGCCATTCCGACCTTTACCGCCTCTTCAAAATCATATATCCATTTTAAATCAGGGCTAAGTGTAAAATCTCCATTTTCATCAGGAGTATAATATTCATCATTATCATTAGGATTGATACCAACTGTTATCGTGTCGCTAATCGGATTGCCAACAACCTCGTATGATTTTTGACCATTTTTATACAGCGAAACAACAAATCGATCGGGCATTACCCGACTAACAGGAGCCTGAGTCCAGGAATCGTTTTTAATCGTAATATTCTGGGGATAGGCCGGTGGAGAAGAATAATTGGTTTGATCTACTTCCTGAACTACTTCGGTGGTATTAATAAACGTGGTGAGGAAGTTGGTTTGGGTTTCTACAGCATTGGCAATTGTGATCAAAATGTTCTGAACCACGGTATCCACTCCAGAGTCTACAATGGTATCGGCCACATCAACACCAACTGTTTGAAGATTGTTTACGGTTTGTCGAAACAGATTAGATTCCTGAGGTAACATCCGACTAACATCACGGAGAGAGTCTGATAATTCGGTTATTGAAGTTGTGAGAGCGGCTCCAGCCTGTTCTGAAACGACCGGCTCGACAGGAACCCGATCCAATGCGTAGGCCAGATTCTCAATATTCTTATTTACTGAAGTGGCAGCATCGATAAACCGTTGATTGGGGACTAAAATTTTATAGTTGGAAGGAGTCAGGGTTTTTACAATGTATGCCGTTCTTGGAGAACCATAACGGTTTACCAGGTTTCTCCATAATCCGAGCTCAATTGACCGGTCTCCTTTAGCGGCCCATAATTCATCCCAGTACTTTTTACCGGCATCGTATTCTTCCTGCGTGAGTGCTTTTTCTAAATCATCAACGGCAATATCATCGGGATAGAACCTCACCCATAACTCATCGGTCGTTGTAACCTCAGTAATGGGCGGTTGAGCAATAGTAACCGTTATGGTAGTAACTTTTGTTATAATCTTTGTGACTTCAGTATTTAGAATTTTACGTGTGTCAACAATCCGGTTAAGTTGATCCACGTAGGAGTTTCTGATACTTTCTACAATATTATTAAACAGGCTAAGCAAAGTTTCAACCTGGGTATGGGCAACTACGATTCCATTTATCTGAATGGTGCTTAGAGCCGAAGTAATTAGATTGGTCTTTGTAATAACCTCATCCAATCCTGCCTGAATATAGGTTTCGCTGGATAAAATTTGAGAAACGTCAGTATACGTAATTTTATTTGCAGCATCAATTGTGTTGGCCAAACTATTTAGCGCGTTTACCAAATCATTTGAAACTCCTCCCAAAGGAAGGTTTAACAATGGATTTGCCAATTTTTTGATGCGATCTATATTCTTGGTTAATACCTTGTTTTTAGAACTTATCGAGTCGGTTGCAGTAGCTATGGCATCTATCGAATGTTGTAGTGTGGCGGCGACGTTATCAAAATAGGCGATAACCTCAGTGGCAAACCGCTGAATCTGATTTACCAAATTGTCGATGCGCTGCTTCTCTAATGGTTCCAATTCATTTATAGGGTGCACCAACTGGTAGACCACGTCGAGCTGCGCAATAACCGGATCAAGACTTGCAGGATCCATGTTGGCGCTGTCCAGAATGTTTTGCAATCCACGAATAATTTTTCTACCTGATTCTTCGATTTGCAAAACCGTTACCTCTACTTGAACCGCTGGCCTGGGTAAAATAATGGTGGATCGAACTTTCAAAAATTTTGTTTCCACGCGAATCGGAAGGAGCAATATCGGGAGACTGTCATCCAGGTTCTCAATCAACACCGTAGGGTCTACCGTAGCCAATTCCTGAAGATTTTGGTCTAAAGCAACTTCGGTAATTCGAATATTATTTCCAGTGGAACTTATGGATGATTGCAATGCACTTTTTGCAGAAACCAAATCAGTTTCTACCACCGGCGGCGTCAATGCAATGTCACCGTATCGTTCTAAAATGCCAAGTTGACCTTCTATCCGTTGCAGCTGCTGTTGTTGATCATAAAGCTCGTTGTTTAACTCCTCCAACGTACTTTTTTGTGCAGCTATATTGTCGGTAATACTTTTAAAATTGATCATATCAAATTTTATTAAAGGCCAGTAAGTAGTTTGTTTGCATGAATTGCCATCATAACAGGGGGCTGATAAAGAATGTGCGCCTGTTTGGCACTATCCTGATTCCATTGAACCGGATCGTTCGTAACCTGAACTTTACTGGTGTCTATACTATTTAACTCCAAGTGTTGCTTTCCGGTGAGATTAAAATGCGAATAGGTTAAATCGCTCCATTTAGAAATTACCTGAACAGGACCATCATTAATATCCAGGCCAAATCGGGTTTCGCCGCTTCGCTCTTTCATTACAATGAACCAACCGGGATCAGTACTGCTACCTTTCGACTCATTCATGCCCAAGTCAAAGCCAATCAACACGACATCCGGCTCTACTTTCGATTTAAATTTCGGGAAACGAACTATTGCTGTATTCTGGATATCGGCTTCTGTAAAATCTACCAATTGTTTAGGCGCGGCCTTGTCGGCGGCTGTCGCACCGTTGTTTTGCCATTTTGCCCTTTGAGCATATATGGTTGTGTTTGGAAATTTTCTGAGCAACTCTCCGCGAATGACCAGCACAATCTTATTGTCGGTTTGCCCAAAATTTTCTACGGTTGTGCTGTCTAATTGCGTTTTGTGACTCCCCAAAGCACTATTGTTTCCCCATTTATCGATCGGTTTAATGTCGGCTGCAGCCTCCGTTTTTTCTTCTTCGGTTTTATAGTTAAGCAGCAGATCGTCTTTGGTCGACCAAAAATTCCTGAAATAAGTGCCCCGCTGATCGGTGGGGTACTCTCGCCACAAGAGTTCCTTACCAAACTCCTGATTGAGCCCGATTAAGAACGATTCGATAAATTTTTGATTGGTCTGAAGAAGGGATATTGTATTATCAGGTAGTAATTCAATATTCGGAATGATCAAATCGGGGGAAATCCGTTTCAGGAAATCGAACATCGCATAAGGAAACTTCGGATACGCTAGAACAGGTTTAAGCACGTCGGGTTGAAAAGGAATGGACGGTTCTGGTACATCGATGTTGCAATTCGTTTGCTTGGCAATGGTATTGTTTGGGGAGAGGCCATTCAACAGGTTGGTAATGGCCGTCAACAGTTGAGTAGAGCCTGGAATTGTGGGAGGAGCCTCGGTTGCCGCTGGCTGTAAAGAAGCAAAAACATTCTTCAGTTTGTCCTCGTTGGTAATAACTCCGCCTGTCGACGAACTGGAATTGATTACCTGAATGGCACTGGTTACAACTGCAGCATCTAATGCTATGGTAGGAATTAATTTCGGCTTGGCAATCTTAACCTCCGTTTTAGCAGGGTTATTAAGATTGGTTAACAACTGACTCTGAAAACCGCTTGTAATGGCGGTTGTTCCGATAAAACCTAAATTTTTATTAATCGATTTTGCCACAAATCCTCTTGGACGAACAATTTTTCTAAACGAGGATGTTTGTGTCGCTTGTGGAAGGAGGGTGTCTTTGATGTGTTTCTGAATAGACTCACCAGGTAATTGTTCTACCATGCTCTGAACCGAGCTGGTCAAGTTCAGGAAACCTTCACTTCCGGCTAATGATGAAAGGTGTTTGCTGTAAATTTTTTCGTTTAGTTGCTTGGTTAGTTCTGCCTGCATAATTTTTTTATTGGCTTCAATAACATCGCCAATCTGTTGCCAGGCATAAGCCATAAAGTCCTCCTGATTTTCCTGAATTACCTGTGTTCCGATACCCGCAGCTAAACGATATTGCGGGTCATCGTTTAGCTCTACCATCCACCCTCCGGTCGCTGAAAGGTTGGCAATACCGCTATGGTACCGGCCATAAAACGGTGGGAGAATAACCGGATCGTCCTTAAGATGACTATCATCAAAATAAGGGTGATTTATTTCGAAGGTGGATGGCTTTACCTTTTTAAGGTTTTCGCCAAAATTAATTACTTTTCTAAGGGCCGTTCTTCCGTCCGAACTCCAAACGGTATGGCTAAAATTTTTTGGTGCTAAAGCTCCTTCCACACTGAGATTATTAATGGTGTCAGCTTTAGTTTTTGTAATGGCATTGGTATTAATAAGAGTGTCCAATGCCGGTGCCATATCCATCGGCCTTTTACCGATTCTCGAGTCAAGGGTTCTGGCCTGAAGTTTCCTGGCCAGGTTTTCAAAATCGCCACTGCTGCCGGTTCTGAAACTCCAACGATAATAAACGGGATGAATTTTTTCCTCGGTTCCAGAAGTTGGATCCCAGGCCAATCTTTGAACGTCTACATTAGTAGGGCGGTCTAGTCCTAAGCCGGACAATCTACCCACCTCATAAGTTGGTAATAGGAATGCGGTATAGTGAGTATTTGCATCCAGTATTCGGCTAGATATGGCTCGTGCAATAACAATATCTGGTTTGTTGTTTTGAACGGTTTTAATGCCGGAAAAAGAACTCTGTTGGTTAGTAATATCACCAACATCGCCATTTACCTGAACATGTGACCAAGCCCAAAGGTCAGCCGTTTTAGGCAACAACGAACTTTTAACCTGTATGCCTGGTAACCCGTCCGATGTTGCTTCAAGGGTAGTAAATTCTCCTGTTACTCCTTCAACCGGTGTTTTCAGCACCGCAACGAATACCCAAGGGGTTAATCGCTGTTGAGTACTTGTATTAGGCTTAGCGGGTGTTAACTTCCAGGGAAAAAACTCATCATAAAACTCAATGTAGGGCAGAAAGTTTGGTTCAAACTCCTGATAGCCATCCACGGGTTCTACCTTTACGATATTCTTTGGGTTAATATTCCGAACATCACCCGGCCCCATCAAACTTAACTTTGAACTAACCTTTTCAGCCGGTTTTCCATTAAATTCGATGTCGATATTTACCTTGGGCCGGGCAATGGCCGGGGAGCTAATTGCACCGTCTAATTGTGAAATTTGATTGGCTACTCCGGTTCTTAACCAGGGAAAAAATGCATATTTAGCGCTCATAACTACGTTTCTTTAACAACCAGAGGTGAATTTTGGAATTACCTGAAATGTATCCTCCAAAGCGGGGTCAGCCGAGATTAGTATAGACATGTGCTCCTGCGCTGCCAACTTGGAGGTGAAGGTTTGTGTTGGGGCTGCATTAGCCAAGGTGTCTCTGGACACTAGTACAAATTCCTCATCCTTGAAATTAACGGCCTGATTAGCCACATTAAATTTGTTTTGCGATGACAGAGCGGAATTGGCGGCAGCATTATCATCAGCAAATCCCAATGCGAGGCCACTTAACTCAGCTTTAAGACTCTTAATTTTTTCTCCAACGGTATCAATAATAATGTTTTCATACTCAATGTCTCTGTATACGCCCGGGCTTCCATCTAAACCGCCAAACTGTTGACTAAACTGAACACCACTGTCTAGTTTTTGGTAGGAGGCATTCTTTACCTTTTCGGTAGCAGTCATTTCCTTAATCAGTGAGGGGGCAAAGAAATCTTTGCTGTAACTAACCGTGTTAACAGTCGTTGAACCTATGGTTACTTTACTCACGTTAAACTTGGTATAGTCTGAAGGCTTTCCATTTCCGTATTTGGAAATGGTAATGTTAAACGGCACCACCTTTTGGCTAATCTGTAAAGTAGAAGAAGCTCCGATAATTATGTCACTTCCCGAAGTAATTTGTCGGTAACTGATCTGTTCATCGTCTTTCACCTTAAAATCAGAAATCCAGTTGTTCTGATCGACCATGGCGGCTTTTAACAATGGCATAACAGCCACATTTGGCAATGCCTGCGTTGGAGCACTGTTGCCCCATGTTTTACTAAACGACACCGATCCGCCAAAGCCACATATTCTGAAGCTTACCTCACCGCTGGCATTCCATGGAGTTGGGCCGGATAATGATAACGAAACGCTACCAGAGCATAAGGTCCATCGGCGGTACTTGATAGAAAACGAAACATAGGCTCCTATCGTAAACCGGAAGGGGTTGAAGTAAAACAGTGCATCAAACCCAAAACGTCCTTCGGCAGAAGCTTTTCCCGAAGCAGCTCTTGCATATACCCCTGCTCCGAATTGAACACTATTCGACGTAATTGCAAAGTAGCTGGTTGCAATTAGAGTAAGGCTGCTTCCACTCGATAAGTTAATACCTAACCGCGCAAAGCTTTTCGGTAAACTTAGTGGTGGTGGGGAGTATTGTGGATGGAAACCTCCGGCCGAGATCAGGAAGTTGGGGTTTGAACCACCTTTTAGTCTGAATGCGAATTGACCGGTCAGGGTGTAGTTCAAAATTCTTGAATCCACCAGTGATGCATCAAACGAAACGTAGAAGGGATCAAACTCCATTATTCCCGCAAAATCAACGCGCAACTGAAGTAAGACCTTGTCTTCGGAAGGGAGGGCGGCCTTTACACTTCCCAGCATGATAATTCTTACTGGTGCTGGTACTTCTAGAATTAAGGCCAGATCTCCCTTGATTAAACCGGCATAGGCAATCTTTGCCATGAATCCGAACAGGTATTTGTTCTGCTGGATCGGAAAGAAGGTTTGCATATCGCTTAGAACCAAAGGAGCGTTTTTAACCGGGTCATTGGGAAATAAGACCCGTCCAACGGCGCCATTGGCCACATTTTTTCGAATGCCATCTGAATTGGCTTGTCGGTGAATACCCAATAGTCCACCCAGTCCGTTTAAGGTAAATCCGTACCCCAACTGAATGACCGGGCTAAAGGTGGCGTTTACAATTACCACCAATGAGTATCCTTTTTTACCTCCGGGAAGCTTGGTTGCTAACAGACCAACCGCTGTAACACTAAATTTCTTTTGAATGCTTAATGAAAACACCCCGGAGAAAAGTCCTTTATCCTGATCGAACGATAAAAAGCCACCCCCTTTAATTCCGTTCGAGTCTATGTTAACCCCAATACCACTGGGATACACTACCCCTACCGCACTAAACCCGATAGGGCCAATTTGTCCGTTGTCCTCATCGAAGGTAACAGTAGATTTTATGCCAAAACCGGTTACAACGGCATCGACAATGCCTATTTTTAAAGCACCGTCAATGGTAATGCGCATCTCGGCTCCATCAGGATCTTTTTTAAGCAGACTGGCTCTTAACACATTTACCAGAAAAGCCCCTCCAATGGTTTTATTAATCGGCACGGTTAATTCCAACCCACCATTATTGGCATTAAGTACCACCGTATTATCTGAAGTTTTCCACTTAACATTAACGTCAAAATCTTTCAGGCCGCCTTTACTGCTAACCGAAAGCTTATTGATGTTGATCTCATTCGGAAGAAAATCGCCGACTAATGGAATATCAGAACTCAGGAACTTTAAGCCACCCGTAATGCCCATGGCAAAACTGTCGTCAGCATTGTACCGGTTAAACTCCAAACCGGTAATTGTAACAATCATTTGATCACCAATGCTTATGTCAATGGGATCGGAAAGGCTGGCAGAAAATGAAAAGCCATCATCGGTGAAAGATCCGGTAATCGTTACTTCTTGCGGGCCGTTGGCATCGTTGAAAGTTAATTTCCCAACAATTGATGAGGCAATAATGGAGTTTTGATGGAAGGTAACGGAAAAGGTAGTAAGACTAATGTCCAGACCAAATAAACTGGCATTGAGGGAGTTTGTGGTGAGAGCAATGGTGCCTGATAGTCCGCCTTCGGTTCCGATGAGGAGGTTGGTGCCCGAGATGGTGGTGGAGGTGTTCCAGTATTTGGGAAGTGATACCTGAACTTGTTGAAGAAAAATACCATTGAAGTCTACACTTCGGCCGTCGGCATCAGCTTCCGGTATATTGGTTTTGTCACTGATGTCAATCCTAGCATTCGTGAAATTGACCAGAAAACCTGTATTTCCGATCATCGACGGATAATTCAGACTCCCGGTAAGATTGGGATTCAACGTTATTCCTTCTTCCGTACTGAACTGAAATAAGGCAGGACCAACTTTAACGGTAGAGAGAGTCGGCGTAGCTAAAGGCTCGCCGTTAACATCAACGGGGGTAAGAATGGACCGTGGAAACTCCAATCCCAAAGAAAGTTCTGCAGTAGCCGTTATATGCGGCGTTAACAAATCAAGTATGAAATCAATTATTGATTTTCCGGTTATTCTGCCAAAAAGCGCGTCAATATTATTTTTTGCCTGATCATCATCAGTGTTTTTTATATAAACATCATAGACAATTTTAGATGGAGTAACTGAATTGGATATTAAAGCTGTGTTTGTATTAATTGAAGCGACAACCTGAGAGATGGCCACCTGAATATCCGTAGAATTGGGATATGGAATAGCATCACCACCAGATAAACTATAGTAACTGTTAACATTCTGAACAAAAGTCTGGACATTTGCTATAGTCGGTTCGATATTGCTTTCAGGATCGGTGACTATATTGGCAACACGACTATATATTGCTTCATAGATGATCTGTTCATCAGATAAGCCTGATGATTGTGTTGCCAATTCAAAAAACTGCAATGCGCCCTGTAGTATATCACCCTGGGAAAAGTTTTTTACATATTTTAAGATCTTCCATCGGAAGTCGAGTGTAACAGGTATCTCACTGCTGCTACCCATCGCTGCCGGGTTAAGTCGCAGAGCGAATCCTGTGCCCGGTATTTCTAAACCCAAATTGCCAATACCAATGATTGTAAGGCAATAGAAGCCACCGTCAGCCGAAGTTACAAACTGTAAATCTCTGAAATACAGTTTGTCAAAAAAGCTAATCAGGCCGTCTTTGACAAATCCAATTGAATCAGGAATATGATCAATTGACATTATTTCAGATAGCGCGGGATAGAATTTCGGATTTGCCATGATAATTGTGCTAAATTTTCAGAAGGGTTAGCTTTGTAGGGTTACCTACCAATTTTCGTATTCAACCAATTCAGATTCTTTTAATCGTTCTTTTCTTGTCAAAGCGATGGGTGCCGTTTTTATCATCTGTGCAGGATCGATAGCCGTAAAATAGATTTCAGATGGTGATTTGTCTGGCCGGATTTCAATAATATAGTGTCCGCACGCGTACTCTTTCAATAAGAATTCATAGTCTGTAAAACAACTCCAGCAGGGATTTTTAATATAAATATTCATTGTATCCTTCTGATTTTCCCATCTTACTAGCTCAATGTGAATCAACAATTTACCTAAGGAATCAGTGCTGAAATTTTTTTCCGGAATAAAACAAATGGAATTTTTTTCGCCTACTGGGTGATGGACAACATTGTTAACATACAAGTTGGTCCACAGTCCTTGACCTAAGTTTGAAAGCAATACCCTGATCGTTGCGTCCATGCAATCCGTATTGGGCTGAGAAAAGCAAGCATTAGATATAAAACTTAAAATAACAAGTATTACTGATAATGATTTCATAATTATCCTATAGTAAGTCTCCAATATACTTCACTCCCTTTTTTATCCTGTCCTTTACGGTTTGGATCAACTGATTGAGTTCTAACATGGTTGAACCTCCGAATCTATAATAAGGATCACTCAGATCATTACCTTCCTGAAGTTTGGCAATATGGAAGTGGCCTGTCGGGAATTCTGGAGCTGATCCACCTAATGGAGTATTAGCCTCGACCCATTTTGACCTAGCAAGGGCAACACGATAAAATATTTCATTGGAAAGATAATTTCCTCCCGAGCCTTTTATAACACGATCTGATTTAGTTAAAACGGTCGATTTTTTAAGACTCCCCTTAATTCCATTGTAATTCCTTGGTCTGAAATTCTGGAAAGGAATATCAGGATCCATTTCATACAAAGTGTCGGGGATATCAGTGACTTTTTCGGCAAGTTCATAGTTCTGGGCATAAATTGCATAGTGCTTCCAGATATCAGGTGCTGTATCAGATGCATCGTATTCTGCGATCATTGCTTTGGGAAGTGTACTCTCTATCCAAAGGTATTTGGATGCCTCTGCCGCTGTCAGCGGTGCGCTGTTTGAATTTGCAATTCTTTTATGCCACATATTATCAACAGTTCCGCCTCTGTTAACTGTGGCAAACCTATCAATGTGGTAATCTCCTTCCAGCGATTGACTTACGGTAATGATCATATCTGCAACTCCAATATATGGTGCAATATATTTCTCTACAATGCCATACCCCACACCGCTTTGCTCACCAGAACTACTATCGAAATCAGCCCATCTTACGGGCATGATCATAGTCTGTACAAAACCGTTGTCCAGCGTTTCTCCATGAATTGACAAGGCCACTGCTCCGCTTGGATTACTTTGATTGACATTTTGCCAAGATATTTTTGGATTTAGGAAAAAGGGATCAAATCCGGTAACCAGTATTTTCTTTTTACTACCCGCCGAAGAGAAATCGACAGTAGTATAACCCCTAGTTTTCTCCTCAAACAATTGAATCAATTCGTTTCGATCATCCGGCTTTTGTAATAATAATGGGTGGCTTTTCAGAGCAACGCCCATTTTTAATCTGGACCAATATAAAATGCGGTCATCTGGCTCCACATATTTAACATAGGCCCGTGCCCGTGCTAAAAGTTTAGATCCGTATGTATTGATCTTGGAAATAATATTGCTCTTTGCGACTGCATCATAACTTATCTGGCCAATATCCCGAATAAAAGATTCCACGATAACCTTCATTGTGTCCGGTGCGCCACTTAAACTACCAGCAGTGTCTTTGGCTATAAAATGATCCTCCCATATCGTCTTATCGGTGGAATATGGATTTTTCCTTAAAGCACCAATCGCTTCTTCATAATTCCTTGTATAAACGGAAGGCAGTGGAGTTAATTCAGAGAAATCGGCAGAAACAAATGTTAGGTCGTCTAGCGTAAAAACCTTAATGGTTGTGGATTCGGCCTTAATGCTACCGACCTGATCAAGTCCCTTTAGAGTAATTGTATAAGTTTGATATGATTTGCCATCTATATCAACCAATGCAGTTTTATTTTCAAAGAATATAGTTATTGGATGTACGGTGCTAAAACCAATGGTCAACATCTTTAATTGGGTATGTTCCGAGGCAGAAATCCCCAAAGCAATCAGGCCCGAACCTCGAGTTGGCAGGGCTACTTCAACTTCTTTTGCTGTAAAAGTCGATATACCGGTCTTAAAAAGACGTTTAAAGCTTAAAATATTTACGGAGGTATTCGGATCAATTTTCCGGGTATCGAAATTTAAAATAAATGATTTAGCGAAGATCACTTCTAAAAATCGATTCTGAGAGCTGGTACCCCCTTTGATTGAGGAGGCGGATTGTTCCGAACCTTTTTCAACGTCCTCGATCAGTGTGGCATAAAACAGTACTCTTCCTGTACTGTTCTCTCCTTCAAATACAATTCCACGATCCATCAACTGTTTATTTTCATCAACCGCACGGAAAATAAAGTCTTGGTCACTTATCCAGTTGATGTTCTCATTTGTTCCCCAGTATGGTTGGAGATTAACGGGGCCGAGTATGTTATCAAAATAGTTGTTATACGGAAGCACTCCGGCAGGCCAGGTGACTGGTTCGGATTGACGGAAATAATACAGCTTTATATGGTTGGCTATATTAAGTTTCTGGGACCCGGCTGTATGGTTTGGAAAACTGAACGTGATCGGTAAGGTCCATACAGGATCACTACCCAACAGGTTGAGATCTAGTACAAATTTTTTATTATGGGTTCCTGATATAATATTCCCCGACTCGGCAAACAACATCGGATTCTGATTATCAGCTTTCTTTAGCGCTAGAACTATCACATTGAAGTTCTGAGATGTAGTTGAAGGGGCCTCTATATAAAATATCGGCCACCCTAGTTTCGCATATTCGGTTTTGGCCAAAGAGTTTAAAGTTGATCCTGCTTGGAACTGTTTATTCAGGTCGCTTCCTGTGCCGGTAGAATAATTCTGGTAGAAATTTAAAGAAAGGCCATTTTCGTTTCTGATATCAATATAAACTCTGTTGGCATTTTTAAATTTTTCGATGACATCAGTGTAAACCGAAACAGTTGCACCCGGCCGGACAATTCCTTCCTCGTAGTACATCCCATAATAAGCTGCTGGATCAACAAAATTCAATATTTCTTCTTTCAGTTCTCTAGCCTGGAAACTGGTCAGATCCGTGATTGAAGATGGAATTGCTATAGTAAAATCATCCTTTCGGGCATATGTTAATTGCGGCTGATACAATCCTTCTTCCAGAATGATCTCGAAACCAATACCAGAAGTCCCTCCCACATAGTTGCCCAGTTCCACTCCCTGTTTTACCACTGGTAATTGAATATCTGGATTTGTGATGTAAAAATAACTCTCTAACAAATCGTTGCCATTCTGCGAATCAATACCTATAATTTTTGATGGAATGGGATCTGCCGGGTTTAAACCAAGCTTAGATTGAATATCCTCGAATTTTGCATAAAGTCCCTGGATAAAAGGAGAGGCACCTACTTTTGACCTTAATTCTATGTTGGATGAGTTTAAGAAATCATCCTTTTTCAATCCCCTGTAAATAAAAAATTTAACTGGGGTAAAATTAATAAGATGTGTATTGAGAGGTTTTAATATAAGGTTAATCTTATTTGTATCAGAAATTTGTGCGAAAATGATCCCGGAAACGGCGGCATAGGCTTTAACATTTCCTGTAGAAGAAAATCTGCTAGTGATCCTAAACTGACGATCCGTTAACGGTCCGAACGCGTCATTTGCATCTGTCTGGCTGATTTGTCCGAAATCTGTAAACGTGTGAAGGCTATCCATATCTACCTGAATTTATATATATCAATTAATAGGGCATGCTGTGCAACCGGACAGGATTGTTACCTGCCAATACTGAAATAGTTTCTAATCTCAGAACGATCAGTTAATTCCAATCGCCCACCGATACCTGAGTGCTCCAGTTCCTTCATTAGATCAGGTTTGGAAAAAAAAGAAAATAAGAATAATCATGCATATTATTAAGGGGTATCTGCGAAGTATATTCAACATACATCGACCTGTATAAAAATAAAAGGCCATTTTTAATACGTTTTCGAGTTAACAAACAATTTTTACTTACTCTAAAATAATTTTACCCGTTTTAATCGTTTCCTTGGCTTGAATGGTATAGAAATACATTCCTTTTGGGTAATTACTCAAGTCAATTTCGGGTTGTTCGCTTTGTTTTATTATCCTGCCTTCTGCGTCATAAAAACTGGAATACACTTTAGCAGGTGACTCTATATAGAGTATACCAGTTGAAGGATTAGGATACACCCTTATTCGGCTTTCAGAGCTAATTTGCTCAATATCACTCAACTGATCGGCCCCTGATCTTGCCACAAACATTTTAAAATTTCCCTGGGTGGTGTTAACAAAAGTGGATCCGAACGAGCAATTTCCGTTGGTCACATCGCCAACAATAATGGCCAAACCTTTGTTGTCAACACCTAGTCCGGTGAGGTGTTGCACAGCGTCTCCGTATATCTTAGATTGAAGTCCCCAAAGATCATTTCCATTCGGATCGTATTTCGCAATGAAGGCATGGGGCCCCTGGGTTGCACAGGTGAGTTTGCTGTTTCCAAACTTCAGGCTATCTCCGGAAATGTAGAACACTCCGGCAATCCATACATAACCAAATCCATCGGTGGCTATCCGTTCCACCTGTTCTGATCCGGCACTGTTTGCCGATCTCGCCCAAATGGGATTGCCGCTGGTCGTATATTTTGCAATAAACAACTCTGAGAGTCCTATATTTTTCAAGGTGTCGTTTCCAAAGACCAATTTTTCCTGAGAACCATTAAACCATCCGCCTATCCAAACATTGTCATTTATATCGGCAACAACGGCATTTGCAAAATCATCGCCAGTATTCCCAATTTGCCGGGCCCAACTTAATGTTCCGCTCGATGTGTATTTGGCGAAGAAAGAGTCAACGTCTTTTGGGGTAAATGAATTCGACCCCAGTTTAAACGTATTTTGGCTAAACGTTCCGGTAACATATACATTGCCTTTACCATCGGCCGCTAAATCGGTTACCGCATCGAAACTCGGGCCATTGGAACTTTTTACCCATTGAAAGGTGCCGGATGAGTTATACTTTGCCAGAAAAAAATTGTCTCCGACATTATTAACAGTGCCGCCTGAGCCGAAGTTTAAGGATGTGGAGCGTATTTGTCCGGCCATCCAAACATTTCCAAGATCGTCAAGGGCAATTTGAGTCGCTTCATCCGAATCCATTCCATATACATTCTTTCCCCACAGCGCATTTCCATTTTTATCAAACTTTATAATGAAAAGTTGTATAGCAATTCCGGAAGACTTCTGAAGGGTTACACCTCCAAATTTCAACGAGTTACTGTCGGAGGAGCCACAGACAAAAACATTTCCATTTCCATCAATTGCCACCGCTTCAATTACGTCGGCTTTATCACCTATGCCACTTTTGGCCCATAAAACATTTCCTACAGAATCGTACTTCACAATAAAACAGTCTCCAAATCCGGTTTGATTGAGGGTGATATTTCCAAATTTCGGTGCTGCTGAAGTAAAAACACCCACCACAAATGAGTTTCCGTTTTTGTCGCACTTAACAGCGGTACATGTAGTGCTGTCGGTGCTAGAGGTTTTTGTCCATTTCCATGTCGGAGCTTGTCCAAAAACAACAAAAGAGGTGCCAACTGAAATAGCAAGAAGTGTTACGCATAAGACTTTGGGGGAAAATCTTGTTTTCATGGGTAGGGTTTTAGGAGTTAGTTATTCAGACCTTAACTAATCAAATCTACCTATGCTGCTAATTAAATGCAATGGTCGAAACAACCATTTTGTATTCCAGTTCTTTAAGCTTCCGAAATCTCCGCTAAATCAATAATACCATGCTTTAAGGCAAAAGCAACGCATCCTATAAGAGTTTTGGCACCTATC
>Ga0255237_1000014_pt1 | contig 21286 bp, 19 predicted proteins | sample ColtaT_22_FD_183689 | JGI IMG/M metagenome (GOLD analysis project Ga0255237, IMG submission 183689) | Metatranscriptome of freshwater microbial communities from Columbia River, Oregon, United States - Colum_Cont_RepC_8d (Metagenome... | ecosystem: Environmental > Aquatic > Freshwater > River...
TGAACCATTTCTATCCCGTGCGCTTTACCGCATTCTTTGTGGCCTTGGCCGGACTGTGCGTTTCTCTGGCGATCTTTGTCGTTTCTGGAAATGGTGGCTTGTGGGCCCTCCTGTTTGGGTTTTTGGCGGTCGTTGGCATCCACGACCTGCAGCAGACCCACCATGCCATTTTGCGCAACTACCCCATCATTGGCCATCTTCGCTTCATGCTGGAAACCATCCGGCCAGAGTTGCGGCAGTATTTTCTGGAAAGCGAAACCGAGGCTGCGCCTTTCTCCCGGGCGCAACGCTCCTTGGTCTATGCCCGCGCCAAAGGGCAATCCGACAAAAGGCCGTTTGGGACGCAACTGGACGTCAAGACCATAGGCTATGAATGGCTGACTCACTCCGTCTCGCCCTCGCACATCGAAGGGCATGATTTCCGTGTGCACGTTGGCGGCGCCCAATGCCAACAGCCCTACGACATCAGCTTGTTCAACGTGTCCGCCATGAGCTTTGGCGCGCTCAGCGCCAATGCCATCATGGCGTTGAACCAAGGCGCCAGCATGGGCGGGTTTGCCCACGACACAGGAGAAGGGTCCATCTCGCGCTACCACCGTGTGCATGGGGGGGACCTCATTTGGGAAATCGGCTCAGGCTACTTTGGCTGCCGCGACGCCAACGGCCATTTCAGCGCAGAGAAATTCCAGGAGAACGCCTCCAGCCCGCAAGTTAAAATGATCGAAATCAAGCTGAGCCAAGGCGCCAAGCCTGGCCATGGCGGGGTGCTGTTGGGACCCAAGGTCACCCCTGAAATTGCCGAAGCGCGCGGCGTCGCCGTGGGCGAAGACTGTGTGTCACCCAACAGTCACAGCAGTTTTTCAACACCCGTCGAACTCCTTCAATTTGTGCAAAAGCTGCGCGAACTCTCCCAAGGCAAGCCCGTGGGTTTCAAGCTTTGCATAGGCCATCCCTGGGAATGGTTCGGCATTGCCAAAGCCATGCAGGAGACCGGCATCCTGCCCGACTTCATCGTGGTGGACGGCTCGGAAGGTGGCACGGGCGCAGCCCCGCTGGAGTTCTCGGACAACATGGGCACCCCCTTGCAAGAGGGCTTGCGTCTGGTGCACAACACCCTGCTGGGGCTGGATTTGCGCCAGCACATCCGCTTGGGCGCCAGCGGCAAAATTGTCAGCTCCTTTGACATGGTGCGTGCGATTGCGCTGGGCGCCGATTGGTGCAACAGCGCGCGCGGCTTCATGTTCGCCCTGGGGTGCATTCAGGCCCAGACTTGCCACACGGGCCATTGCCCCACGGGCGTCACCACCCAGGATGCCAAGCGCCAAGTGGCCTTGGTGGTGCCGGACAAAGCACAGCGTGTGCGCAACTTTCATCGCAACACGCTGGAGTCACTCAAAGAATTGCTGGAGGCCGCAGGGCTGCATGCGCCCTCGGAGCTGTCACTGCGCCATGTCATGCGCAGAGTGAGCCATGCTGAGACACGCCCCTTGTCTGCGCTTTACCCGACCGTGGCCCAAGGGAGCTTGCGCCAAGCCAACAACGCAGAGGCCTTGAAAGACCTGCCGCTGATTTTTCAGGATCACTGGCTTTCAGCGAGCGCTTCAAGCTTTCAAGCCAGAACGCTTCACTGATTGCCGTTGTTGGTGTTGGGTCGCGGGTAGACCAGCATCTTGTCACGCTGTGAAGGCGCAGGTGGCATCGCAGGCACAGGCGGCGGCGGTGGCGGCTTGACTTCCGCAGGTTTCGGCTCTGGCTTGGGCTCAGGTTTTGGCTCTGGCTTCGGCTCAGGTTTGGCTTTCGCCTGTGCCTGTGCCTGTGCCTGTGCTTGGGCAGCCGCCACTGCGGCTGCTTTGGCGTTGGCGCTGGCTGTGTCCAAGTCCTTTTTAAGTTTTTGAATTTCAGCAATCACGGCCTGTTGACTGGGCCCGGGGTTGGGGTTGGGCTGCGGGCGCTTAGACAAATCCTGAACCTTGGCTTCCAGCGCCTGAATTTGTTTTTGCAGGCCTTGTAATTTGGTGTCCAGAGTTTTGCCAGATTGGTCCGCCACCAAGCTGGGCACAGACGCGACCGTTTTCTGGATGTCGTCAAAACGCTGCTCCAACTTGCCTTGCAACTCAGCTTGTTTCTCCAGCTTTTCGTTCAAGTCGTTGAAGGTGCGGCTGGTCTCCACAAACGCATTCACGGTGGCATCGAGGTCGACCACGCGCTTGCCTACAGCCAGCGCCATCGAGTCCAATTGCCGAATGTTTTGGTGCATGCGCGTGGCAATGGCAAAGAAGGTTCCCAAGCCAATCAGCAAAAAAGCCAAAAGTCCACCCAGGATGATGCGCGAATGCTGGACGCTGCGTTTGTGCGATTCCGTGACCTGGTCCATCACGGTTCGCATGTCTTGGCTGATGTTGGCCGCCACAGACGCTGAGCGGGTGGACACTTCGGCCGAACTGAGCACCACGCCCGTCAGCTCTTCCAGCTGCTTGGCGACCTCGGTTGAATCCGCGGCCTCCTCTTCCAGGTGGTCCAGGCCTTCAGCCAAGGCGGCCTTGTCCAGCATCCCCTCTGGCGCCGATGCCGACACTTCAGGCTTGGCGGCGCTCGCCCCAGCGGAATCCGCCTTGGGCGATTCGCTGGCCGCGTCGCTGGTGTTCTCTTGCGCCATATGAGTTCCTTTGAATTACTTTTCGAGTCGATCCAGGCGCTGATTCAGTTGGTCGACCTCTTCACGAAGCTTGACCACGCGTCCCACGAACTCTTCTCTACGTTTATCGGCCACGCTGGCCTCAACTTGAGCCGAAACAAGGGAATCTGGCGTTGGCCCAGCCGCGGCGTCGGCGGCAATGGCGGCAGAATGGCTATGATGCCCATCCTCCAATGCCAACAAGTCAGGATCGCTGAGTTCAGCGGCATCCGAGGAAATTTTGACGCGGTGCTCGCCCATGCCTTCGTCCGTAGGCAGCTTCACATGGCTGTCCTGCGACGCGCCCGGGGGCAACAGGGCTCGGTTTTCTTCTTGCGGTGACTCTGGGAGGCGGACCCGGTTTTCTGCGGTGCCATCCTCAGGGCCAAGTTGGACGTTCTCGCTGTCTGGGCGCTGGGCTTCATCCACTGAGACACGCCGATCCACCACCGTGTTGCTGCTGGTCACGCGTTCAACATGCTCAGGCTGAAGAGACCCGCTCGCAACCGAGCTGGTCTTGCTTTTCGCGTTGATCGAGCCTTCGGGAATCACCACCTCGTGCTCTTTGGTGCTTCGAATAATGTCTTCACTCATGTGGAATATCCTCCCCTAAGCAATCGGCACCAAACCCAAGAAGTTGACTCAGTCTTGGAATTGAATTTTGACTGACTTGGTGGCCCTGAGCCACGATTTCGCCATGGCAGGGTCGGTTTTCATCAGGCTTTCCGCCTCTTGCCGCGTTGCATAGGGACCTGTGACCAAGATAAAGTAACTGGCCCCAGACTTGCGCTTGGTTTTGAGCACTCTGCCCTCCTTGAAGGACGCTTGCTTTGACTGAAACAATTCAATTTCCTGCTGCGTGTCAAAGGCCGCGTGCTGAAGCATCCACCCTCCTGCTGGCAGTTTGTCTACCCAAATTTTGTCGTCCCGCGCACTGGCGACAGCTGGTTCTGGCTTCGGCTTCGGCTTCGGCTCCGGCTCCGGCTTCGTCTCCGGCTTCGTCTCCGGCTTCGTCTCTGGCTTCGGCTCGGGCTGAGGCGCTGCAACAGGCGCCAGCGGCTGCGCGGCGGCGGGGGCCGAAGCGGGTGCCGCAGGGGGCACTGCGGCAGGCGCAGGTTCCGATTTGACCAAGGCCTCTTTCTCCGGGATCAGAGAGTCATCGGGCTTGACAGGCAGTTGGGTGGTGCTGGACATCCCCACAGTTGGCGTCGTGGAAGATGGCGGCTCTTTGACTTTGCTCGGGGCCGAACGCGACAAGTACCCCTGCATGGCCTCCAGTTCAGATTTGATCTGTTCCTGGTACATGAAGCCAAACAACACCAAAGACAGCAGCAAGACGCCTAACAAGCCCCAGGCCAGTCGCGCGCCCCCCTTTGGGGCCGGCGCGATCGGTGGGTCCCAGCTGTTCGCAGAAGGCGCCGTTTCTTCCAAGGTGGGAACAGCGCCATGCGGCATGGGCGTCAAGTCAGGGGCCTGGGGCGACACAGGCTGCGGCAAGACTTCGTCCCGGGTTTCTATGCGCTGCGCGCGCTTGGGGCTGGGGTTTTCGGACTCGAGCGACCATTGCATCAAGCTTTTCCCAAAGGCCTCTAATTTTCGCTCGTGGGGCTCCAAACTGTTGACCAACAAGACGACATGGATGTTGCTGGCTGGAAACCCGTTGACCAACCGCGCCAACAATTGCAGGTCGATGTCTTGTATGGCTTGCGCATCTGGAAAAATCATGTAGCGCTTGGTCGCCGCTTTCTGTGCCTTGTCCAACGCCTGATCCAAGGAAAGCTCAGAGAGAATTTCATTGAACCGCTTGACCAACTTCTCCGAGTCGGTCGACGCCCACAGCTCCACCTCGATGTCGCCGTGCTGGCGCAAATGCTGCGCAATTCTTCGGGCGTAGTGCGCAAGCACCACATCGTCTTCGCCCAAGATGGCGAGGTTGAGGCTGCCTTCGCTCAGCGTTTTCAGCAACACTTCCAAGCGAAGCTTATCGCCGGGGCTTTGGTAGAAATCAGTCATAGGAGAGCCGGTTCATTCAAGCCGTTCATTGCATTAAGAATCCATTTTCGTCGTAACGCATATTGTCCGGGATCTTCGGGCTGGGCTTGACATACCCTTGTGAGCCAGGATAACGGTCGTTCAAACTGAAAACATACGCGATGACTTGGGCCACCGCGTGGTAAAGCGACTCAGGAATGGGCTCATCCACCTTGGTCGTGAAGTACAAGGCACGCGCCAATTCTGGCGCTTCAAACAGCTGGATGCCCTCTTCTTTCGCAGACTCGCGAATGCGCCGGGCCAAATCGTCGGTCCCCTTGGCGATCAGCATGGGCGCGCCGTCTGCGCTGGGGTCGTACTCGAGGGCGACTGCGAAATGCTGCGGGTTGGTGATCACGACATCGGCGTCTTTCACCTTGGCCATCATTTTGTTGTTGGCCATCTCTCGCTGGCGGCGCCGAATTTGGGCCTTCACCTCTGGGCGGCCTTCGGCATCCTTCATCTCGTCCTTGATTTCCTGCTTTGTCATCTTGAGCTTTTTGTGAACTTGGTAGCGCTGCAATGGCACATCCGCCACAGCGATCAACACCAAGCCCATGCTCATCCAAAAACAGGCGTCAATGATCATTTCGCCCGCATGCCGTACCGCAGTGCCCAGGTCCATGCGGTTGAGGTTCAACAAATCGTCAATGTTGTGCATCACAGAGAGCAGCAAGATGGCGCCGACAATGACAAATTTCCCAATTGATTTGGCCAGCTCAATCAATGCCTTCATGCCAAACATGCGTGCCAACCCACTCAAGGGGTTGAGCTTGTTGAATTTGGGGCTGATCAGCTGCATCGAAAAAATGAACCCTCCGGTCAAGCCGGATGAGATGATGGCCATCACGTACAGGACCAGCATGATGGGCAGGATCAGCAAATAGCCTTCCAGCATCGATTGGCCAAAGAGCGCGGGCAGCAGCTCTGCCTTGTCCATGACCTTACGGTCAAAAGCCAACTGGTAGGTGAACAGTTGCCCCATCTGCTTGAACATCCAACTGCCCATGAGGGTGAAGAACAGCGTCGCGGTGACCAGCATCACCGCCGTGGGCAATTCCACGGAACGCGCGACTTGCCCGTCTTCGCGGGCTTTTTGCAGCCTTCGCGCAGTAGGTTCTTCTGTCCGTTCGGATGCGCCTTCTTCTGCCATCTCAAGTCAGCAACAAGCTGCGCAGTTGATTGAAGGTTTGCACCCAAAGCCAGTTGATTCGCCCAATCACGTTGGGCAATGCCAGCCACAGGACCAGGAAGCCCGACACCACCATGGCGGGAAAGCCAACAGAAAAAATGTTCAAGCTGGGGGCGGCACGGGTGACAAAGCCCAAGCCAATGTTGACAAACAACAAAGTGACCAAAACCGGCAGGGAAATCAGCAAAGAGGCGACAAACATCAGGGCGCTCCACGAAACCATCTTGCCCATGAACTCTTGCGTCATCAGGCTTTGCCCGATGGGGAATTGCTGGAAAGACTCCAGAAGGATGCCAAAAACGATCAAATGGCCCCCGATGGCCAAAAACACCAAGGTGCCCAGCAAGGTGAAAAATTGCGACAGCACGGGCACGTTGCCCAATGTCGGGTCAATCATGTTCGCCATGCTCAAGCCCATGGAGCCAGACAATGCCTGGCCTGCGACCACCAAGGCTGCGGTGGCAAGTTGCATGACCATGGCCATGCTGAACCCAATGAAAAGCTGATTGAAAATTTCCTTCAACCCAAGCACGGTCACAGGGTCAATCTTGGGGATGTCGATTTGCAAGGCAATGAAAACCGTCAAGCCAAACGAGATCAGGATGCGCAAGCGCAAATTGACGGCTCGAATCGAGAAAATGGAGGCAAAGCCCATGAACGCCGAGATGCGCAGCAAAGGCCAGATCAGCGCGTAAAAGCGATCGACCAAATCGAGCATCAGCAAATTCATCTTGCGCCCTCTCAGCCAAAAAGGGTCGGGATGCGGCCAAACAAGACACGGGTGTAGTCCACCAGCGTGTTGATCATCCAACCGCCCAGAATCGCCAAGGTCAGCCCCAGCGCGACCAGCTTGGGAATGAAGCTCAAGGTTTGCTCGTTGATCGAGGTTGCCGCTTGAAAAATACCGATGATCAAGCCCACAACAAGGGCCACGCCCAACAAGGGCGCCGAAATGAGCATGGTCATCCAAAGCGCCTGCCGACCCAGATCTACCACCATGGCTGTATCCATCTGAACCTCACTTAAATATGAAACTGGATGCCAAAGACCCCATCAACAAGGTCCAGCCATCCACCAGGACAAACAGCATCAGCTTGAACGGCATCGAGATGATCATGGGCGAGAGCATCATCATGCCCATGGACATCAGCACGCTGGCAACGATCAGGTCAATGACCACAAAAGGAATGTAGATCATGAAGCCAATGGTGAAGGCGCTTTTCAGCTCCGAAGTGAGAAAGGCTGGCATCAAAGTGGTGAAGGGCACGTCTGCTGCGCTGGCGATTTCTTTTTTCTGCGCGATTTGCATGAACATGGTGATGTCATCTTCGCGCGTTTGATGGATCATGAAGTCGCGCACCGGCACTTCCGCTTTGGCCAAGGCTTTCTCAAATGGCAAGTTGCCGTTCATGTACGGACCTATCGCATTTTGGTAGACGTCATCAAACACTGGGGACATGATGAAAAGCGTCAAGAACAACGCCAACCCCACCAGCACCGTGTTGGGCGGCGTTTGGCCCGTCCCCAAAGCTTGGCGCAAAATGGACAGCACGATGATGATCCTGACAAAGGAAGTCATCATCAGCAGGATGGATGGCAACAACGTCAAAGTTGTCATCAATGCCAGCAATTGCAATGTCAGGCTGTATTGCTGGCCAGACTTGCCTCCCGTCACGTTGACCATGGGTATGCCTTGCGCCTGCGCCCATGCAGGAACCAACAAAGCCAGCAGCCCCAGAATGGGGAGCCAATGTTTAAGCCGCATGGTTCACTCCTTGCGAAACGGTTGACGGTGGGGCCACAATCTCGGCGGCGGGCCATGCATGCAAAGTTTGCAAGCCTTGAGGGTTGACGGAGACCAGCACCATTTGCTTGTCTGCCTGCACCAGCATCATCTTGTGCTTGAGGCCCAACGGGCAAATTTCCAGGACCTGCACCCGTCGCGCGTCCACCTTGGGAAAAAACGCCGTCTTGCGCCGGCGAAGCCACCAAAGCAACCCGCCCATCAACACCAGCACCCAGGTGGCGCTCAGGGCATACCGAGCCCAATCAATAGACGCCATGTGTTACCTCTTGGTTTTTGACATTTTTGGAGAAAATGCGATGGAATCAATTATCCCGCACGTTATAGTCTTTTATGTTGCATTTCACTCGCAAAGTCCGGACCATGTTGGATTCTCGACACCCCTGCCCCCTGTCATTGCTGGATAGCCTGTGACCAGCAGCCGCTCTCCCAAGCATGGCTTGGGCCATTGGTTTCAAGACGCCCTGAGTGCCGGCGGCACCGGCGGCTTGAATTGGCACGTTCATGCGCTCAGTTCCCTCAAAAGGTGGGAAGGCACCCTGTCAGCCATTGACGCTTTCTTAGGCCACATCAAGCCAAGCTCGCGCCATTTGGTGCTGCTGGGGGGCAGCGCAGGCTGGATGATGCCGCCCGCCTGGCTGCAGCGCTTCGCCAGGATCGATGCCTATGACATTGACCCGTTGGCACCTTGGCTCTTCAAGCGGCGCCATGGCAAGGCCTTGCAAGCGCTCCCCACAGAGATTCACTTCCACCGCTGCGATGCCATCGCGGGCCTGCCCGCCCTGCTGGATCGCCACCCGGATGCATTTGTCTGGTTCGACAATTTGCTGGGACAACTTCGCTACAGGCTAGGGGATGAAGACGCGGCCGAACGCCAACTGGGACAGTTGAAACACGTGCTCGATGGACGGGAGTGGGGCAGCCTGCACGACATGTACTCTGGGCCGACAGACGAAAAAACGCAGCTCAACCGCTCAGCACTGGCCCTAGCACACCCTGGGTCAACCTTGTTGGACGATGCCGGCACACAGCGGCTGCTTCAGAAACTCGACGCCAAAGGCATTTGGCAGGACCACGCCACCCGGGTGGTTTTTCCGCAAGGCACCGCCACGCAGTGGATCCCTTGGGCGTTTCGGCCGCATTACTGGCACTGGCTGGAGGCCGGCTGGGTCAAGCCTTCAAATTGAACAAGGTGATGCCCAAAGCATCCATGTGCTTCTGGTCTTTTTTTCTGCTGGTAAACCTTGACCCGGTGCAGGTCTTGCTCCATCAAGGAGGCCATCTTGACGCGCTGCTGATCGGCTTTTTGCTGGGCCTCACGGGCTTGGGTCAAGTCATTGTGGGCGCGCTGCAAATCCAGGTCGATGCGGTCCACCAACTGTAGCAAGTGGGACATGAACTGGCGATGGTTGGCGGTGTCTGCCATGGAGTGCCATTGCTGCTGCTTGTCTTCAATGCGCCGCTTGTAATCTGCATACATGTCCAGCAGCTGCTGGCGCCTGGACTGAAGGTGCTCAATGTTTTGACGAATTTGGACAACCACAGCCAGTGCGGCGTCCACTTCATCCTGGGCTTTTTTGGCCAGCACGGGCCAACATTCTCTTGCTTTCATGGTGTCATCTCATCAAGAGGCTGCCAGCAATTGGCGCAACTCTTGGCGGGTACTTTCGTAATCCTGCCCAATGTGCATGTCTTGCCGCAAAAAATTGACGATGCGCTCATGCAGCCGAATGGCCTCATCGACTTCTGCGCTCGAGCCCTTCTCATAGGCCCCCACTTGGATCAAATCCTCGTTTTGTTGGTACAGCGACCACAGGCGGCGCAATTTGTTGGACATCTTGAGGTCCTCGCTGCTCAGCAAAGACTGCATCAAGCGCGAAATGGAGCCATTCAAGTCAATGGCGGGGTAATGGGCGGTGTCTGCCAGCTTGCGTGACAACATGACCTGACCGTCCAGAGAGGCCCTGGCAATGTCCACAATCGGGTCGGCGGCATCGTCGCCCTCCGCCAGCACGGTGTAGATGGCCGTGATGGAGCCATGCCCATGGCGGCCCACGCCACCGCGTTCAATCAAGTTGGGCAGCAAGGCAAAGACCGACGGGGGATAGCCCTTGGCGGTTGGCGGCTCGCCAATGGCCAGGCCAATCTCTCGCTGGGCGTGTGCCACCCGGGTCAGGCTGTCACAAAGCATCAAGACGTTTTTGCCTTGGTCTCGAAAATACTCGGCAATCACATGCGTCATGTGAGTCGCCTTCAATCGCAAGACAGGTGAAAGATTGGCAGGCGCAGCCACCACCACAGACTTCGCCAAGCCCTCAGCCCCCAATGACTCGCTGATGAACGCTTGGACCTCGCGGCCGCGCTCGCCAATCAAGCCAATCACCACCACATCAGCCTTGGTGAAGCGGGTCAGCATGCCCAACAGCACGCTCTTGCCAACGCCTGAGCCAGCGACCAAGCCAATTCGCTGGCCTCGGCCCATGGTCAGCACGCCATTGATGGCCTTCACGCCAACGTCCAGCACGTGTTGAATGGGGCCCCGCTCCATCGGGTTCAAAGGGCGCCCCATCAAGGCCAACGTGTCGCGGCATCGGGGCGCCGGCTTGCCATCCAGGGGCTGGCCTCGGCCGTCAATCACGCGCCCCAGCAGCTCGGGCCCTAAACTCACTTGCGAGGAGTGACTGAGCACCCGCACCATGTCGCCCGGGCCAACGCCTACGGGATCGGTGAAAGGCATCAAGAACAAGGTTTTGTCATGGAAGCCCACGACTTCAGCCTCAACCCGATGGCCGTGCCGCCCTATCACCTCGCAGCAAGCGCCCAAGGGCGCCATGATGCCCCGCGTCTCCAGCGTCAGGCCCACCAAACGCACGAGGGTCCCTGTGCGTTGCGGCTCAGGCGCGCGCAATCGTGGAATGCAATGGGTGACCTCTTCGGCAAAATCAATCATGTGCAAGCTCAATCAATTTTGATCATGCGTTTCAACACACTGGCCACGCGCGCATGCTCTTGGTCGACCATCATGCGCACCACCATCAGCTTGTCTTCGTAGCTGTTGGCGTCCTGCAGCAATTCCGCAGGTATGGTTGGCTTGGCGGCCTTCTTTTGCTCCTGCTTGATGCGCTCACGCATTTCGCGCAAGGCATCCTCGGGGTTGGCCTCGGCGGCTTCGCTGGCTTCAGCGGCGGCTTGCACCGGCTCACTCTCAGCCGCTTGGGGCTGCACGCCGGCCGCTTCAAGGACATCGCCAGCGGGTACGTCACCTTCGGCTGGGCTGTCTTGTGAAGTCGGCTCTGGCTCAGGCGTCAGCTCGGGCTCTAAGGCCGGCTCCGGCGCTGCCACATGGCCAATTGTTGGCAAGCTTGGCGGCGGGTTCTTGACGCCCAATGAGCGAAAGGCAGAGTGGACCGCTGAATCCACAACCTCTTCAATTTCCAGTTGGTTGGGCTCGCGCCGGCTCAACGCAAACAGCATAGGCCGAACCACCCAGATCAAAAATGCCAGGCACATCAGCGTTCTCAGCGCGACGTTCACAAGGTCATGCATCGAGCACCTCATCAGGGGAAATGTCAGGCAATGCAGGGCGCTGGCCGACGTCTTGGACTTCGCTTTCGCGCTGAGCCAGCGGCTGCCGGAAGAAGGGCGACTTTTCACGCCAAGCTTCGGGCTGGCCCAACAGCCCATGCGCCAGCGCTTGCAGGCGGTGCTCCACCAAATCCTCAACCTGGGTGTCATTGACAATCACTCGCACGCTCCCAGGCTGCAGGCTGGGGATGGCTTGAAGCTGAACTTGGCTCAGCATGTCCTTGGCAACCTCTTGCAAGCGCGCCTTGTCTTGCGGGTTCAACTCAACCGTGACAACCTGTGAGCCATGCAGATTCAGCTCGTCCAGGCAACGCTGAACCAGCCGCTCGATGGCAGCCCCGGAAGTGTTCAGCTCGGCCAGCACCAATTGCTCTGCAATGTGGACCGACAAGCGCTTGAGCGGCTCAAAAAGCTGCTTGGGGTTTTCGGCCCAGGCTTCCAGTTTCTGCGTGACTTCACGCAGGAGTGCCAGGTCGGGCTGCATCAGGTCTGTCAATTCTTGGTGTTGCTGCAACAACGCCTCGGCCTTTTCCTCGCGCGCCTGTGCCTCCACGCCAGCCACGGCCTGTGCAATGGCTGCCGCCGTGTCGCTTTCAGCTTGCGCAAGGCCATCGGCCAGGCCGCGCTGGTAAGCCTCTTCGCAGGCAAGTGCCAGGGCCTCGCTGTCCAGCGTGGCCACGGCTGCAGGCACGGGCTCGTCTTGGGCAGGCCTGGCCGCAAAATCCTCATCCGGCAAGGCGCTCATTTCGGCATCGGTGACGCAACTGTCTTCGACGGTGCTGAATTCGCTGGCCAACTCAATGGGCTCAGCGTCTGTAGCCCTCAAGGGTTCGGCCGCCAAATCCTCTGTCAGTTCTGGGATGTGCGGCGCAGGAACGGGCTCCTCAAGGGGCTCGGGCTCGGCGGGCATGGGTGCCGTTGCCCCAGGGGATGCGGGTCCACCGTAATCCGCCATGACAAACTCATGCACATCTTCCAGCACGCGGGCAGGCTCTGGGATTGCCAGTTGTCGGAATTGCGAGCTGGCGTAATCGATTTTGGGAACCGCGTCCCAATCCATTGCGTGAAACGGCGAGTCGCCAGATTCTTTGGCAACCAGCAAATCGTGGTTCTGCCACTTTTGCGGCGGAACCTGTGAATGCGTTGGCTCAAACAAAATCGGCTCCACCCAACATCAATTCGCCAGAATCTGACAGCTTGCGGGCGATACGCATGATTTTCTTCTGCGACTCTTCCACGTCGGCCATGCGCACAGGGCCCTTGGCTTCCATGTCGTCCTTGAACATGCCACGGGCACGCTCGGACATGTTGTCCAAGAATCGGTCTTTGACTCCGTCGCTGGCGCCCTTCAAGGCGACCATCAGCATGTCCGGCTCCACGTTGCGCATCAGCACCTGGATGCCCTTGTTGTCAACCGTCACCAAGTTCTCGAAGGTGAACATGTTGTCCTGGATTTTTTGCATCAAATCAGGGTCAATTTCGCCCAAGTTGGACATGATCGAGTTTTCCAGCTCGGTCTTGGTCATGTTCATGATCTTCGCCGCCGCCTTGATGCCGCCAAAGCTGGACGACTTGGCCGACGAGTTTTTGGAGAACTGCATCTTCATGATGGCTTCCAACTCGGCCATGGCAGAGGGCTGAACCGTGTCCAAGCTGGCCACGCGTTGAATCACCTCGGCGCGGGTTTCGGAGGGCAGGTAAATCAAGACGTCTGCGGCCACTTCATGTTCCAGCAGGGACAAGATGATGGCCACCACTTGGGGGTGCTCGCCACGAATCATGTCGGCGATAGAGCGGGCGTCCATCCAGCTCAGGATGTCCAAACCCTTGGTGCCCTGCCCGGGCATGATTCGGTTCAAGACGGAGGCAGCTTTGTCGTCGCCCAAGGCACGCCGCATCACTTTCTCAACATAGTCAGAGTTGCCCAGGCTCAGGCTGGTCTGCTTTTTCAGCATGTCGACAAATTCGTCCAAAACGGCATTCACCGCATCTTGTGACAAATCTGCCGCGGCCACCATGGCCCCCCCCAAGGCCTGAACCTCTTTGGGATTCAGGTATTTGATGATGTCGGCAGCCTGCTCCTCCCCCAACAGCAGCATCAAAACCGCTGCCCGTTGGGTGGAAGTCATCGCGGCCATCTCGGCGCGCAATTCGGGCGACCAGTCTGCCCCCACGGGCGCGCTCTGGATTTCGGTGGTGTCTTTCTCGGCCATGTTCAGGTCCTCGTTCAGTCAAGCCTATCAGCTCGATTGAATCATGTTCTTCAGTACACCCGCAACTCGGGCACGCGCCGCATCTTCCGACACAATCATCCGCAGCAGGGCCACTTTGTCGTCGTAGGTGTTGGCTGTGTTCAACATGTCGGCAGAAATCGTGGGTTTCTTGGGCTTCAAGCTGGACATGCGCGCCTTGATCTCTTCCAAGGTTTCGCCGTCCTGGATTTCAATTTCCTCAGACTTTTCCTCGCCCTCTTGCTCGGCAAGTTTGGCAGCTTCAGCGGCGGCAGCTTCAGCGGCGGCGGCAGCTTCGGCGGCGGCTTTCGCGGCGGCAGCCTCGGCCGCTTCGCGATCGGCTTTCTCCTGGGCCAGGCGTGCGGCCACCTCGGCCTCTGCGGCGGCAATTCGCTCTGCTTTCAGCTTCTCGGCAGCGGCGGCCTCGGCAGTGGCTGCGGCGATGGCAGCAGCTGCAATGGCGGCGGGGTCGATCTCGGGACGGGTCATCTTGCGAACCATGGGGCGCACCACCAGGAACAAGAACAACAGGAAAAGCAGGGCCACCACGCCGCTGTTGGCAATGGCCGTGATGGTTTCGTCCTTGTACCAGGGCACAAAGTCAGGATCCACTTGGGGCTCGAAGCGGGTGGCCACCACGGTCACCACATCCCCACGGCTTTCGCTGAAGCCAACCGCACCACGCACCAACTGGTTCAGGCGGTCCAATTCCTCCTGGGTGTAGGGGATGGTGGTCGGTGCGGGTGTGCCATCTGCCGGCTTTTCCACTTTCGTGCCTGCGGGAATGGGGCGCTCGTTGATGAGCACACCCACGCCAATGCGTTGCACCGTGCCCATCGCCGCCTTGGTGTGGCGAACCGCGCGGTCAAGCTCGTAGTTTTTGGTGCTGCGTGCCGTCACTTGCACGCCCTTCTCGCTCTGCCCCTTGGCAGCATCCGAGCCGGTGGCAGCCGTGGCAGCCGGGTTTTGCGGGGGGTTGGGCGGGGTATTGGTCAATGAGCCCGGGATGCCAATGGCATCTTTGAAAGTGTTGCGGTCTTCCACAAACAATTCCGAACGCGTTTTCGGCCCCTTGTCACGGGCGTCAAAATCTTCCGTGGTCACTTCTTGCTGGGTGAAATCCAGCGCCATGCTCACCTGTGCGCTGACGTTGGCCTCACCCACGATGGGGGCCAACAACTGGATCAGGCGGGTGCGATACAAGTCTTCCATTTGCTGTTTTTGCTGCAACTGCGCCGAGGTCAGCCCCAAAGGCGCTTCGTTGAGCATGTCGTTCATCAGCGTGCCAAAGTTGTCGACCACGGACACGTTTTCTGGCGCCAAATAGGGAACGCTGGAGGCCACCAGTTGCACAATGGCTTGAACGTTGGCAGACGAAACCGACTTGCCAGGCGCGCGGGTGATCACCACCGAGGCTTTGGTGGGGACGCGATCGCGCACAAAAACGCTTTGCTTGGGGGACGCCAAGTGAACGCGCGCGCTCTTGATGCCACCGATCTGGCTGATCGTGCGCGCCAACTCTTGCTCCATGGCGTTGTTGTAGCGAACTTGCTCCATGAACTGACTGGTGGTCATGGCTGGCATGTCCTTGAGGCCCTCAATGCCCTGGGCGTCTGTGCGCGGCAAGCCTTTGGACGAGACCAGCATGCGGGCTTCATGGTATTTGTTCGCGGGCACCGTGATCTGGCCCGTGGCGGCATCAATTTCAGGCTTAAAGTCCGCGCCCCGCAGCGCCTCCAGGGCCAATTGCTTGTCAGCCTCCGACAACATCATGGTCAGCGGGCGATAAGAAGGTGTCTTCATGGACAGCGAGGCCAAGCCAAACGCTGCCACCACCAACAAAATGATGAGCACCGGAAGCACCTTGCGAACGGTGGGCTGGCGCATCATGTCGCGCACCATCCCCATCGGGTCCATCAAGGCTTGGTTGGCAACGCCTTTGGCCAACTCCCCGGGTTTCAAGGCGGCGGACGCCACTTGACCTGGCAGCCGAGCGTTGCTGGGGGGGGTGGCGTCGGGTGCCCCGGTATCGTTGCCGGGCAGGGCCATTGCTGGCGTGTTCATTGATGCTGTTGCGGTAGCCATGGTTGTCTTTCAGTCTTTAAACCGGCATGTTCAAAATTTCTTCATAAGCCTTGAGCACTTTGTTGCGGACCTGCAAGGTCGCTTCAAAGGCCAACGAGGATTTCTGCATGCCCAAAACGACATCGGTCAAGGGCACGTCTTCACCGCGCTGATAGGCTTCCTGCAGCTTCGTGGACTTGGTCTGCGCGTCATTCACCTGGTCGATGATGTTCTTCACCGAGTCGGTGAAGCTTGGCATCTGTGTTTTCGGCGCGGTCGTTTCTTCCAAGCCACGCGACCCCGTGGCAGCTTGAGACTGGTAGGCACGAATGGTCTCCAGCATGGACTGGATGTTCGCAGCAGAGGTTCGGTCAATCATCTGGCGCTCCTTATTCAGCGAAAGACAAGCTCATGCCGCGGTTACGCAACTGCGCCAGCTTGTAGCGCAGGGTGCGCGGGCTGATGCCCAGCTTGCGCGCGGCTTCCTCACGGCTTTCCGTGCTTTGCAAGGCCGCCATGATGATTTGTTGCTCACTGGACTTGACGGCATGCTGCAAATTAATGGCGGATAGCGCAGCCTCCTCGACAGGCTCGGGCAGCATGGCCGGCATTTCTGGCGCCGCCGAAGGAACGGTCGGCAAAGTCTCTTGCGGAGCGGCCATCACTGGCAGGTCAGGGGTCTGTCCCTCGTCAAACATCAAGTGGACGGGCGTGATGGTGCGGCCATTGCAAAGCACCACGGCACGCTGCACCACGTTTTCAAGCTCTCGCACATTGCCAGGCCAGCTGTACTGGGACAACATCTCACGCGCTTCCGTTGAGAGGCTGTAAGGCACGCCTTCTTTGGCATGGCGCGCCAACGATTGCAATACCAAGGGAACAATGTCCCCGGGGCGTTCAGCCAAGGGCTGAATGCGCAGCCGGAAGGTGCTGATCCGGAAATAGAGGTCTTCCCGAAATTCGCGCTGCTGAATGGCTTGCTTCAGGTCTTTGTTGGTGGCGGCGATCACCCGCACATCCAGAGAGATGGGCGTTTCGCCACCGAGGCGGTTCAGCTTTTTTTCCTGCAAAACGCGCAGCAGCTTGGCTTGCAAATGGATCGGCATTTCGCCAATTTCATCCAAGAAGACCGTTCCACCGTGCGCTTGCTCGAACAAGCCTTTGTGCTCTTTCAAAGCGCCTGTGAAGGCCCCTTTTTCATGGCCAAACAGCATGTCCTCGATCAAGTGCTCCGGCAAGGCTGCGCAGTTCATGGCCACGAACGGCCCCTTGGCACGCGGTGAAGCCTCGTGCAACACCCGCGCCAAAACTTCTTTGCCTGCGCCCGTGGGCCCGACCAAGAGGGCCGTGACCTCGGCTTGGGCAACCCGCTGCGCCAAGGCCAGCAAATGTTGGCTGACGGGGTCGACAAAGACGTAGCTTTTGTTTTTGAGCTCTGGGGCGTTCAGGCCTTGCAACGCGTCGCGCCAAGCTTGGGGATCCCATTCATCTGCGGGCAGCACGTGCAGTGCGCCCAAGCGCATGGCCTCCACCACCACCTCCAGCCGACGGCGCTCGACGCGGCACAAAACGGGCACGCTGTGACCCAGTTGGGCAATCAGGGTTTGGACTTCCAGCAGCAAGTCTGCGCTGTCACTCAATCGAACCACCAGCACATGGGCTCGGCGCAAGGCCAAATTCATTTCACCCAAAGTGGACACACATTCCAGGGTGACGCCAGCGGCATCCAACTGGGCGCGCTCGGCTTCGCCCAGCGGACTGAAGGGGTCCAGCCAGACAGCATGTAGGGCGTTGACAGAAGAAGCAATCACGTTGATCAGCCTGTAATAAAGGTAAGACTGATTAGCAAACGTTATGCCATGTATTTATTGAATACTTTTGAATTCTTTTTTTAGGTTGAATTCAATTCTAAAGGATACTCCAGGACGCAATAGACGAAAACTCGACAGACCTGGCTTAAGCTTCCCAATAATGGGTTGACGGTTTTGTTGTGGCTTTTGTCGCAGATGTGGGGTTCGGGACAGCCGCCAACGCTTGCTTGGCCGAAAACCCCTGACAAACCTGGCCGTCGGCACGCAACACCTCCAAGCTTGGAAGCACCTTGGTTTTGAAACCCATGAGGCGACAACTGTAAGGGCGAGACGTATCCCAGCTGATGCTGAAATAGCGACATTGCCAACAGTTTGGGCCCGCGCTTGGAGGGTCTCGAAGGTCAGCCAGTGGCACTGCAGGCATGATGAGCCATCCTGGACGTCACTGTGCTGACACTTCTCGGCCGTGCCATCAACCGCCTTGCAGCAGTTTCAGCACAGATTGCTGGCTGGTGTTGGCTTGCGCCAGCACGGCCGTGGCTGCCTGCTGCATGATTTGCGTCTTTGCCAGCTCTGTACTGGCAGAGGCGTAATCTGCGTCTTCGATCTGACTGCGCGAAGCAGACAGGTTCATCGACACATTGGTCAGGTTGGTGATGACGTTGTCCAGACGGTTCATCACCGCACCCATGGTAGCTCGGGTGGCATTCACACGGTCCATGGTGGCATCGAGCTTGTTCAGAACTTCCAGAGCAGACTCTTTGGAAGTAATGAAGCTGCGCGTCAGCGGCTTTCCATTGTGGATGGGGTTGGCGGTGCCCGGAGTCGGCACCGAGTCGCCCGGCTTCATGGGATCCAAATCCACGTCCCATGTGATCTCCTGGGTGATCGGGCCCGATTTACCAAAATCGGCCAAATCAAAAGAAATCACCTGGCTGGCGCTGGGCCCCACTTGGAAATTCATGCGACCCACACGCGGAGGCGAAAGGTCAGCGGCAGAACGGCCACCGTAAGTGCCTTCAATGAAACCCAGCGCGCTCAAGTTAGAGCTTGCGCCGTGGCCATTGGTGCCAGAGTCCACGGTGAACTGCTTCTCTGAAACCAGCGTCACGCTGCCGTATTGGGTCTTGGCGCCGTCCCAGGTCGAAGTGGCGCCGTCGTATCCAAGCACATCACTGGCAACCGGGGTGACACTTGCGGCAGGCGTGCCTGCCTGTGTGGCAAACACCACCGAGGTCAAGCTGTTGTCAGTCACAATGTTGCTGACCTCAAAGGCGTTGGTGCTGGACGTCAAGGAAATCGCCGAGCCCGCGCTGGAGACGGTGATGCCGATTTTGTCCAGCCCTGCGCGCGCAATGGCTGCAGAGAACGCCTCGGCCAGCTTGGCCGTGGTGTTGTTTGGCGAGGCAGGCACTTCGGCCTGAATCACCGTGCTGTTGATCTTGAAACTGACCTTGTCGCCCGCCGTCACCTTGCCACCCAGGGTCACCGTAGTGGTTTGCGGCACCGCAGTGCCAGAGTGCAAGCCAAACATTTCAGAGGTAATGTCACGTTCAATGTTGTCGGCATCGAGTTGCTTGGAGTCAAACCAGACCGACAAGTTGCGGCCATCCTTGGTGTCCAAGCGCAAGCCGCCAAGTGCGTTTTTGCTGGCAACGACGCCGTGCTGGCCTTCTTGCTTTTTGAAGGCGCTGATGATGTTGTTCAGTCGCTCATCGGCCGTTTCATTCTGGCTCAGGTAAACCGTGACCTGGTGGCCGTTCACAAAAATCGAGTAGTAACCCGAGGCCGGCAACTTGGTATTGACCGCCGAGGTCGCTGACATGACGGCCGAATTCGGCACGGCCTTCACCCCAGTGATTTCAGTTTTCGAGTTGATGGCATTTGCAATGGCAATGGCACTGCTTGCGCGGTTGCTGCTGTTGGCCACTTCCTGAGAATAAACATCGTCGGTCTCAATGCTGCCCGGAATTTCCACGCCATTGATCACCAAATCGCCATGCTTCAAGGCACGGTCTTGGCTGGGGCTGTTGGCCACGGGGGTGCTCAAGACAACGCGCTCATTGCCGTTGGCAATGGAACCACTCAATGTGAAGGGAACACCCTCCACAGTTGAAGTCAGCACCAGTTCATCATTGGCACCCACAGAGGCAGTCACCTGCAAAGCGCTGGTTTTGAGGTTGATCGCGTTTTTCAGGTTGGTAGACACTGCAAGCTTGTTGCCTGAAGCGACTGTAAAAGAATCGCCGTTCACGACCACGGTCACTTGGCCGTCTGGGTTATCGGTGTAATCGACCACAGACACCTGAGCAACCGGCGGCTCCACCTTGGGACGCTCCAGCGTGGACAAGCGCGTCACGTTCTCAGTGAAGTCACCGACACGCAATCCTGCACGCTCGATCACGCCGTTTTCAGACGAGGTGATTTTGACCGAGGTTTCGACCTTGGACTCCAACGAGTAGGTGCCAATCTGCAAGCCTTGCTTCAAGCCTGTGCGAGCAGAGAAGTCGGGGACCGTGCTGTCGCTGGTGTTGAACGCAATTTCAATGTTGCGACCGTCCGCGGCAGTCAGCTCAATGCCCTTTTGGTCCAAGCCGGTGTCACGCGCCACCACGCCTGTCAAATTGGAAATCATGTTGATGGCTTTGACCGCTTCCTCACGGGACGCACGGGTGTTGTTCTCCACCGTGGTGAACTTGGCCGAGGTGTAACCGTTGATGGTGACCGTGCCGGTGCTGGTGCCCTTCAGAATGGCGTCGCCCGACATGGCGGCGCCCGTCATCTCGGTTTTTTTGCACCACGGCGCGCACGCCCGTCAGCCCATACACTTCGTTGATGGCTGCGGCACGCGCAATGGCGCTGGAGATCGCATTGCCGCTGGTTTGCGGCGAAATGGTGTCGTTCTTGACCAAGGCCAACGGAACGCCTACATCATTGATGATGACGTCATTCGACTTGATCGGCTGAATTTGTTTGAAGCTTCGTGCCACGTCAACCGAGAGAACTTCGCCACTCGCAACGTTGGCAACCGAGGTTTTCACATCGAAGGTGCCATCCTTGCCCGTCAACAGCGTGTCCTTGAAGCGCACGGTGTCAAAGTTGCCCGAGCCTGTCGTGGATTCCACGATCGTGAAACTCAAGGGGACGACCGTGCCATCTTCCATGCGCAGCTCGGCCGTTCCAGCTTGAGCTGCCACCATGGCCGCTGTCAGTTTGATTTCCAGGTGGCCTGATTTGTCCAACGTTCCTGTGCCGCTGGTCGTTACCGTAGAACCTGCCACAGAAGTGATGGCCGAATTGGCAACCACGGAATGAGTGAGCGTGCTGTCATACAGCCCATTGCCCGTGGCCTTGTAGACCGGCAAAGGCCCCACAATTTCACCTGCCGTGCCATTCAGCAATGGGAAGCCGTTCCAATCGGTGTTCTCAGAAATCTGAACGATTTGCTTTTTCAGTTGCTGAAATTCCAGGTCCAGGTAACTGCGCTGGTCATTCGAATTGGTGTCGTTGGCAGCTTGAATCGCCAATTCACGCATGCGTTGCAGCATGTCCGTGATTTGGTTGGTCGCGCCTTCCGCCGTCTGAATCATGCTGACCGCATCGCCCGCATTGCGAACCGCCTGGTTCAGGCTTCGAATCTGATGCGTCATGCGGGTGGCAATGGCCATGCCGGCGGCATCGTCTCGCGCTGAGTTGATGCGCTTGCCAGTTGACAACTGTTGCATTGCAACGGTCTGTCCCCGTGCTGTAGAGGCCAATGCGGCCTGCGAGAACAGCGCTTTAACGTTGGTATTGATAACTGCCATGGGTTTTCTCCTGACCTTCTCGGTCGATCAAACTATGAACACATTCAAGCAAAGCGCGTGCCAGATATTTGTCGACATGATCTTCACA
>Ga0255237_1000046_pt1 | contig 16006 bp, 17 predicted proteins | sample ColtaT_22_FD_183689 | JGI IMG/M metagenome (GOLD analysis project Ga0255237, IMG submission 183689) | Metatranscriptome of freshwater microbial communities from Columbia River, Oregon, United States - Colum_Cont_RepC_8d (Metagenome... | ecosystem: Environmental > Aquatic > Freshwater > River...
ATTGAATACCCCATGAAACAACTTGTCACATTTATCCTGACAGCATTATTCAGCGTTACACTGATTGCGCAGGACAAGGTTTTCACCGTAATGGCTGTACAGGGTTCTGTCGCCAATGGTGGAAAAACAGTAAGTGTTGGAAGCCAGTTAGGCTCCAATGCTGTTCTTACACTGGGTGATAAATCGTATGTTGGTTTACTGCATAAAAGTGGTAACTCAGTCGAGTTTAAAACAGCCGGCAATTACGAACTGAAGACTCAGCACGATAAACTTGCATCGAAAACCAAAGGTTTTCAGCAGAAATACATGGACTATGTGGTTAACGGAGTAACTGCAAAAAACTCAGGAGGATCTTATCAGCGCAACATGAGTGTAACGGGATCGGTTGACCGTGCATTGGCTAAAAATGAGATTATCATTCCCCTGCCCATGAAAGTCACCCTGATTACCGATAAGTTTGGCGTTGAGTGGATGGATGAGGCCAAAGACCAAACTTACACCGTTGTTGTCATGAATATGAAAGAAGAACCGGTGGCCAAATTCGAATCTACTACTTCTTCCGCTCAGGTAGATCTTTCTCAGATTGCTTTGGAAACCGAACAATACTATTTAATGACGGTTTATAGCAAGAACGGGAAAAGAAAATCCAACACCGTCAATTTCTATGTGCCATCCGCTAATGAGAAAAAACAACTGATGGATGAACTTAGGGAGGTAACTGAATCCCTGGATTTAGAATCTTCTGTCGGGTTGGCAGCCTTTGGCCAGATTTGCGAAGACAGAAAACTTTTACTGGAAGCTCTTCAAGCCTACAAAAAGGCCAAAGAACTTTCGCCCGACATTGACTATTTCTCCAATACCTACAAGAATTTCTTAGACGAAGTTGTTGCGCAGTTGTAAAGTAAGCAACCTGTTTTAGAGAGAAAGCCCCAAAAAATGGGGCTTTCTCGTTTTTTAAAATTTATTTTACCCTCTTGGTTAAGGATGTATTTTCCCTTCATAAATTCAGGGCAAATTAGCAAACCATGACACTCTTTATTCTGGGTCTTCTTATAGTCTTTCTGGGCTATACATTAAGTAGAAACAATCAACAAATTGCCCAATTCCGAAACATTTTTTTTGGAGTTGGAATTTTACTAGCCGGGATTGGAATTTCGATGGCTACGGTAAAAACGATTGAGGCCGGAGCAGTCGGTGTTCAGGCATTATTTGGAAAAGTGGAAGACCGCGTTCTGGAGAGCGGCCTTAATGTGATTAATCCCCTGGTGGATGTGATAGAATTCGATATAAAAACCCAAAATTACACCATGAGTGGTGTTCATGATGAAGGCGACAAAGAAGGTGATGATGCCATCCGGGTCCTTTCGGCCGATGGGCTTGAAGTGGTAATCGATGTTACCGTACTTTACCGGGTTATTCCGGCACAGGCACCAAATATTTATAAGACCATTGGAACGGACTACAGAAATACCGTGGTAAGACCAATTACCAGAACCAAAATACGTGACAATGCCGTTTATTATCTGGCGGTTGACCTTTATTCCGATAAAAGAGATGAATTTCAGAATAAGGTTTTTAAGAGCGTTGAAAAGAATTTTAAGGAGCGGGGACTTTTCCTGGAACAGTTACTGGTAAGAAATATCACCTTGCCGGCATCGGTTAAAACGGCGATTGAGTCTAAAATAAATGCCGAACAGGAAGCCCAAAAAATGCAGTTTGTTCTTGACAAGGAAAGACAGGAAGCCGACCGAAAACGAGTGGAAGCACAAGGTATTGCAGATTACCAAAAGATACTTAGTACCGGCCTTTCGGATAAACTGCTTCAATACGAATCCATTAAAGCGCAAAAGGAACTCGCAACTTCACCGAATAGTAAGGTCATTGTTATGGGAGGCAAGTCGACACCCATTATTCTGGACACGAAATAATCCGGTTTTTATTTAAAACGAGTATAAATTAACTGACTAACACTTTTCAACATCTTGTTAAATAAGGGATTTTATGGATTTAGGGCGATGAACCCCAGATTTTTCGCTTTTTCGAAGCGACAAACCAACATAATCAAATAATTTTGTCTCCATTTTCAACAAAAAGTATGGAAACCGCACAGCATTCGGCATCTTACCTGCCCATATTTATTCAGTTTTTAATAGCAGGCGGATTTGTAGCTACAACCATTCTAGGTACTCACCTTTTAGGGCCTAAGCGAAACACGAAAAAGAAACTCGAGGCTTTCGAATGTGGTATTGAATCACAGGGAAATGCCCGACTACCTTTTTCGATTAAGTATTTCCTCACAGCCATTTTGTTTGTACTGTTCGATGTTGAGGTAATATTCATGTACCCATGGGCAACCAATTTCAGGGCCTTGGGAAGTGAAGGATTTCTGGCTATGCTCTTGTTTATGGGGCTATTATTGCTGGGCTTTATTTATATTATTAAGAAGGGCGCATTAAAGTGGGAATAAGACCCCAAGTGAAAAAGATATTGTAATGAGTAACGAAAAACCAACCATTGTTGAAGCTCCCGACGGCTTGGCCGGCGAAGGTTTCTTTGCAACTTCTCTTGATAAAGTTGTTGGCCTGGCTCGCGCCAACTCAATTTGGCCTTTACCGTTTGCGACATCGTGTTGCGGTATCGAGTTTATGGCAACTATGGCTTCGCATTACGACCTGGGTCGCTTCGGAGCAGAACGTCTTAGTTTCTCTCCCCGTCAGGCTGACCTTTTGATGGTAATGGGAACCATTGCCAAAAAAATGGGACCCGTTTTGAAACAGGTGTACCTGCAAATGGCAGAACCTAGATGGGTTATTGCGGTTGGAGCCTGCGCGTCGAGTGGTGGTATTTTCGACACATACAGCGTGCTTCAGGGTATCGACCGGGTAATTCCCGTTGATGTTTACGTTCCCGGATGCCCTCCGCGTCCTGAGCAAATTATTGATGGTATTACCAAGATTCAGGAGTTGGTGAAAAACGAATCCCTTCGAAGAAGAAACTCCACCGAATATAAAGAGTTATTGGCTTCTTACGGCATTGAATAATATGGCGATTACAAACGAACACATCTTAAACCGAATTCAGGCACAATTTGGTGCCCAGGTTCTTTCTCACGAAGAGCCGTTTGGCCTTTTAACCCTGGTGGTTGATAAGGAGGTTAATGTGGAGCTGGTGGAGTTCTTGAAAAACGATGCCGAACTGCAAGTAAACTTTCTAACCGACCTTTGCGGGATTCATTATCCTGAAAATAAAGGTGCCGAAATTGGTGTAGTTTGTCACCTGCACAGCTTTACCAATAACTTTAGGATTCGCCTTAAGTTTTTTATGCCGGAGGCTAACCCAAGCATTCGCACACTTTCCAATTTGTTTCCAACAGCAAACTGGCATGAGCGTGAAACCTTCGATTTTTTTGGAATTAATTTCGAAGGACACCCTAATCTTATACGGATACTTAACGTGGATGATATGAATTATCACCCGATGCTAAAGCAGTATCCGTTGGAAGACCCAACTCGTGAGGATAAGAACGACACATATTTTGGAAGATGATAGCAAGCAGTCCGGAATACATTATAGAAGAGGGTAAAGAGTATACCATTCTAAACCTCGGGCCAACGCACCCGGCCACCCATGGTATTTTTCAGAATATCCTGAAAATGGATGGTGAAATTATAGTGGATGCTACACCTACCATCGGGTACATCCATCGTGCGTTTGAAAAAATTGCTGAGCATCGTCCCTATTATCAGGTTACTCCGCTTACCGACCGTTTGAATTACTGCTCTGCTCCAATCAACAATATGGGTTGGCACATGACGGTTGAAAAACTTATTCAGGCGGAAATACCCAAACGTGTTGATTACATGCGGGTTATTGTAATGGAGTTGGCTCGGATTGCCGATCACATTATCTGTAACTCGGTTATTGGTGTTGATACCGGAGCATTAACCGGATTTACCTACCTGTTCCAGAGCCGTGAAGCGATTTACGATATTTATGAGGAAATCTGCGGAGCCCGTCTTACCACTAACATGGGACGCATCGGCGGATTTGAACGCGACTTTAGCCCGCGGGCAAAGGAATTATTGAAAAATTTCCTGAGAGAATTCCCAAAAAAATTCGATGAGTTTTGCAGTCTCTTAGAACGCAACCGAATCTTTATTGACCGTGTGGTAAATGCTGGGCCCATTACCGCTGAAAAAGCCCTGGGTTATGGCTTTACCGGGCCAAATCTTCGCGCCGCCGGGGTAGATTATGATGTGCGTGTGATGAACCCATACAGTTCTTACCAGGATTTCGATTTTAATATACCGGTAGGAACAAACGGAGATACTTACGATCGTTTCATGGTTCGCCAGGAAGAAATTCGCCAGAGTTTACGTATCATCGAGCAGGCAGTTGCCAATATGCCCGATGGTAAGTATTTTGCTGACGTTCCTGAGTTTTACCTGCCTCCGAAACAAGACGTTTATACCAAAATGGAGGCCTTAATCTGGCACTTCAAAATCGTTATGGGCGAAACCGATGTTCCAAAAGGAGAGATTTACCATGCCGTAGAAGGAGGAAACGGGGAACTAGGTTTTTATCTGGTGAGCGACGGAGGACGTTCGGCTTACCGTTTGCATTTCCGCAGACCTTGTTTTATTTATTACCAGGCTTATCCTGAAATGATTAAAGGCTCGATGCTTTCCGATGCCATCCTTACTATGAGTAGCATGAATGTAATTGCCGGAGAACTTGACGCATAAATAGTTAAGCGTTTCGAGTTGCGCGTTTCGAGTTGATCAAACCCGAAACCCGAAACCCGAAACCCGAAACCGAAAGAAAATGGAAACTAAATCATACCTATCCGAAGCAGGGCTTAAAAAAGCAGAGGAGATTATAGCCAGATATCCTGACGGGAGACAAAAGTCGGCACTATTGCCATTGTTGCACTTGGTTCAGGATGAAAACAACAACTCGTTAACTACCGAGGCGATGGATTTTATTGCGGGCATGCTTAAAATTCAGCCCATCGAAGTTTACGAGGTGGCCACCTTCTATACCATGTACAACCTTAAACCGGTTGGAAAACATGTATTAGAATTTTGTAGAACGGGCCCCTGTTGCCTGGTGGGCGCTGAAGACATTATTGGTTATACCGAAAAGAAACTTGGCATTAAAGATGGGGAAACTACTGCCGACGGGGAGTTTACCATTAAGTGCATGGAATGTTTAGGAGCCTGCGGTTATGGCCCAATGATGCAGGTAGGTGAGCGTTTTTACGAAAACCTGACCACCGAAAGAATGGATTACCTGTTGGACGAATTCCGTAAAGGAAACCGACCTGTAGAAGAGTCGAAACTGAAATTTTAATTGCAATGGTTAAGATTACTGATGTAAAGGTGTTGGATGGTTATCAGCTGAATGTCACATTTAACGATGGCATATCTGGTAACGTTGACCTATCCTATCTACTCAGTAAAGAAGTTTTTAGAATATGGTCGGATTATGCAATTTTCAAATCGGTTCATATTGATGAAGAAAGCGGAGCATTAACCTGGAATGATAATATAGATATAGACACGTATAACCTTTATTGTAAAATAGCCAAAATCAACCCGGAGTATAGCGGAAATGCCAAAAATTAGTGTTTTCTACGGAATCATAATTATGATGTTCTACGAAGATCATAATCCTCCTCATTTTCACGTAAAATATGGAGAATTCGAAGCAATTATTAATATTTTAGATTTTGCACTAATCCAGGGGAACATTCCACCAAAAGCAATAGCCTTGGTTATGGAATGGGCAGCACTTCATAAAGAAGAATTGTTAGAGGATTGGAATTTGGCAATACAGGGGAAACCTTTGAAACAAATAGCACCATTGGTATAATATGGGCAAGAAGATATTACTAGAGAACATTGATGTACCGGGCATTCGCTCTTACGAGGTTTATCGTAAGCATGGCGGATATCGTTCGGTAGAGAAGGCATTGAAAACTATGAGCCCGGAGGCTGTGGTAGAAGAAGTGAAGACTTCTGGTCTACGCGGACGAGGCGGAGCCGGTTTCCCTGCGGGAATGAAATGGAGCTTCCTAGCCAAACCACCTGGTATGCCTCGTTACCTGCTTTGCAATGCCGACGAATCGGAGCCAGGGACTTTTAAAGACCGCTATTTGATGGAGTTTATGCCTCATTTACTGATTGAGGGCATGATTACGTCGAGTTTCGCCCTAGGTGCCAACACATCGTTTATCTACATCCGTGGAGAATACAAGTGGATTAAAACTATTTTGGAAGAAGCCATTGCCGAGGCAAAAGCTAACGGTTGGCTTGGGAAAAACATTCTAGGCTCTGGATTTGATCTGGAGTTGTACGTTCAGCCGGGTGGCGGAGCATACATATGTGGAGAAGAAACGGCTCTGATTGAGTCGCTTGAAGGGAAAAGAGGGAATCCACGTCTTAAGCCACCATTCCCGGCAGTAGTGGGCCTGTATGGCTGCCCAACCGTGGTAAACAACGTGGAAACTATCGCTGCAGTACCCTGGATTGTAAACAATAGTGGCGAAGAATACGCTAAAATTGGCGTTGGCCGTAGTACCGGAACCAAACTAATTTCGGCAAGCGGAAACATTAATAAGCCGGGTGTTTACGAATTAGAATTGGGTCTATCGGTAGAAGAGTTTATTTTCTCTGATGAATATTGCGGAGGTATTAAGAACGGCCGCGAACTTAAGGCACTGGTGCCGGGAGGTTCTTCAGTTCCAATTCTTCCAAAACACCTAATCTGTAAAACAGCAAACGGTGAAGATCGTTTAATGACCTACGAATCGTTGAACGACGGGGGTTTTGCCTCCGGATCGATGCTGGGTTCGGGAGGTTTTATCGTATTCGACGATCGTCAGTGTATTGTGCGAAATACCTGGAACTTTGCCCGTTTCTACCACCACGAGAGCTGTGGACAATGCAGCCCTTGCCGCGAAGGTACCGGTTGGATGGAGAAACTGCTGCATCGTATCGAAGAAGGACATGGACGTGCGGAAGACATCGATATACTTTGGGACATTCAACGTAAGATTGAGGGGAACACGATCTGCCCGCTTGGTGATGCCGCTGCATGGCCCGTTGCGGCAGCCATTCGTCACTTCCGCCACGAGTTTGAGTACCATATTAAGTACCCACACCGTGTAAAAGATCCTGATCACGTGTATCAGCCAGAAATGAATTTAACTAACGCTTAAAAGCAATCCGAAATGGCAAAAGTTACCATTGACGGTCACGAAATAGAAGTAGCTGATGGCACAACCATCATGAACGCAGCGCGTCAGATTGGCGGAGACATTGTTCCCCCTGCCATGTGCTACTATTCCAAACTAAAAGAAAGCGGCGGAAACTGCCGGGCTTGTTTGGTAAAAGTTACCAAAGGCTCTGAGAAAGATCCGCGCCCGATGCCTAAACTGGTAGCCTCTTGTAGGACTACAGTTATGGATGGTATGGAAGTGCAGAACATTACCAGTCCCGATGTGGTGGAAACCAGAAAGGGAATTGTTGAGTTCCTATTGATGAATCATCCGTTGGATTGTCCTATTTGCGATCAGGCCGGCGAATGTCATCTGCAGGACTTCTCTTACGAACACGGTGTTGCTACCACGCGTTTCGATTTCGACAGAAGAACCTTTGAAAAAAGAGACATCGGTGATAAGATACAGCTACACATGAATCGTTGTATTCTTTGCTACCGATGTACTTACGTGGCCGATCAGCTTACCAATGAACGGGTTCACGGTATTTGTAACCGGGGTGATCATGCCGAAATCAGTACATATATCGAGAAAGCCATCGACAACGATTTCTCCGGAAACATGATCGACGTTTGTCCTGTTGGTGCATTAACCGATAAAACCTTCCGATTTAAAAACCGGGTGTGGTTTACCAAGCCGGTAGATGCACACCGCGATTGTGACAAATGCTGCGGAAAAGTAGTGTTGTGGTACAAAGGCGATGATGTATTGCGGGTAACGGGCCGTAAAGATCAATATGGAGAAGTGGAAGAGTTTATTTGTAATACTTGCCGTTTTGATAAAAAGGCTACCAGTGACTGGGTTATTGAAGGACCCCGTAAAATTTCGCAACAGTCTGTAATCTCGGCCAACCATTATGAACATGTGGTTGATCCGTATAAGGCACTAAAAGACAACAATAAGGCATAAGAAATGGACATTACGTTATTGCTCGATAAAACCATTCTGGTTGCGGTATTGTTTCTGATATCGTTAGGGGTTGCAGCATACAGCACCTATTTTGAAAGAAAAGTAGCGGCGTTTATGCAGGATCGTATTGGGCCCGATAGAGCGGGACCATGGGGTTTGTTGCAGCCACTGGCGGATGGGGGTAAATTCTTTTTTAAGGAAGAGATTATTCCTAATGCTGCCGACAAATTCTTATTTATTCTGGGGCCCTCGCTTGCCATGTTAACTTCGCTAATGACCAGCGTTGTTATTCCATGGGGACTTCCGTTGGAAATTGCCGGAAGAAGCTTTGATCTTCAGGTCGTTGATCTTAACATTGGTATTCTATACGTTTTTGGTGTTGTTTCTCTTGGAACCTACGGGATTCTTATCGGCGGTTGGGCATCGAACAACAAGTTTGCCCTTATTGGAGCGATACGCGCATCTTCACAAATGATCAGTTACGAACTGGCCATGGGGATGGCGGTAGTTGCCATTATCATGTTTACCGGTTCATTGAGCCTGAAAGATATTGTCGACGGGCAGGCGGGTTGGCACTGGAATGTACTTTATCAGCCTTTGGGTTTTATTATTTTCCTGGTTTGTGCCTTTGCCGAATGTAACCGTACCCCTTTCGACTTACCCGAGTGCGAAACTGAATTAGTGGGTGGATACCATACGGAGTATAGCTCGATGAAACTAGGTTTATACCTGTTTGCCGAATACGTAAATATGTTTATCTCCTCCGCGGTGATTTCCTGTTTGTATTTTGGAGGGTATAATATGCCGTTCCTGCATTATGCAGAAATGTCGCCGAATACCGCAGCCATCATCTCGGTGTTGGTTATGATGGGTAAAACCTTCTTCTTTATTTTCTTCTTCATGTGGATTCGTTGGACCATACCGCGTTTCCGCTATGATCAACTGATGAGATTAGGGTGGCAAATACTTATTCCTTTAGCCATATTCAATATTTTGGCCACCGGAGGAGTAATGTCATTAATAGGAGAATAAGTAAGTAGTTATTGGCCACCGGCCATGAATACATTGAAAAGAGAAAGTATCAGCTAAAGGCCAAAAGCCAAAAGCCAAAAGCTAGAAAAGATGCAACTAACAAACAGATCGACAGTAGTTCAAAAAAGGGAAATGACTCTTTTGGAGCGTCTGTACATTCCTGCGATACTCGGCGGAATGGCCATTACGCTAAAGCACTTCTTCAAAAAAGGAGCTACTATTAAATATCCTGAAGTTAAGAAGGAGTTCAGTAAGGTTTATAGGGGAGTTCATGTGTTAAAACGCGATGAGCAGGGACGTGAAAACTGTACTGCCTGCGGACTTTGTGCAGTAGCCTGTCCGGCAGAAGCCATTACCATCGACTCGGCCGAGCGCAAGAAAGGAGAGGAGCACCTGTATCGCGAAGAAAAATACGCTTCGAAATACGAGATTAATATGCTTCGCTGTATTTTCTGTGGTCTTTGTGAAGAAGCTTGTCCTAAACAAGCTGTTTACCTGACCGATAGAATGATCGACTCGAAATACACCCGCAACAGCTTTATTTATGGCAAAGATTTGTTGGTAGAGGCCATTGATAACCGTGTGGATGTAAGCCAACGGAAAAAAGAATTCAACTAATCAGAAATAGTAATATTGCACACCTATTACAGATGAGTAACGGTTTAATATTCACATTGCTTTCAACACTGAGTTTATTCAGTGCGCTGATGGTAATTTTTTCCCGCAGCGCCATGTACAGTGTATTGTACCTGGTGGTTTGCTTTTTCTCCATTGCCGGTCATTATGTTATGCTTAATGCCCACTTTCTGGCCATTGTTCACGTAATCGTGTATGCCGGGGCAATCATGGTGCTCTTTCTATATGTGATCATGCTTCTTAACCTGAATAAAGAAAACGAGCCACATAAACCGGCGTTCTTTAAACTCGCATCGGTAGTAACCGGTGGAGCATTAATGTTGGTGGTAGTTTCGGGGTTTAAAACTGCAAATCAGTTAATGCCTGTTGGCGACACGGGTATTGGAACTGTTCAGTCGGTGGGTAAGATTCTCTTTACCGATTATGTATTTCCTTTCGAAATTACTTCGGTACTTTTTATTTCGGCCATGGTTGGCGCAGTAGTATTGGCTAAAAAAGAATTAAACTGATGGAAAATATATTTGGCGGACAAGTTCCTTTCGATTGGTATCTGTACCTCAGTGCAGTTCTTTTTGCTATTGGGGTGACCGGCGTACTGATGCGCAGAAATGCCATCGTCATGTTTATGAGCATAGAGTTAATGCTTAACTCGGTTAACCTATTACTGGCGGCCTACTCGTCCTATACCGGTAAAATATCGGGAATGGTGTTTGTGTTCTTTGTAATGGTAGTCGCGGCAGCCGAAGTGGCTGTTGGTCTTGCATTGCTGGTTTCCATTTACCGAAACATTAAGTCGGTAGACATTGATAAACTGAAAAACCTGAAGTGGTAATCTAACCGAACGAAGCAAATGAATCAAGCTATACTCTGGATACCTCTACTTCCGCTCCTTGGATTTGTAATTAACGGCCTGTTTGGAAAATACCTTCCAAAAGCCATGGCCGGTGGTTTGGCAACGCTTTTAGTCGCGATTCCTTTTGGATTGGCGGTTAATATTTACACCGCCTCTACCGCTGCCGATTTTCAACCCATTACCTTCCGTGTTTTCGATTGGATAAATGTTGGCGACCTCAACGTACCCCTCGAGTTCTATATCGATCAGCTTACCATCCTGTTTATGTTGATTATAACAGGTGTAGGATCGCTAATTCATCTGTACTCGGTTGGTTATATGCACGACGACGCAGGACACAACCGCTTTTTTGCTTACCTGAATCTGTTCATCTTCTTCATGTTATTGTTGGTGATGGGGGCGAACTACCTGGTACTGTTCATTGGGTGGGAAGGTGTAGGTTTATGTTCTTACCTGTTGATTGGTTTCTGGTACAAAAACCAGGAATATAATAATGCAGCCAAGAAGGCTTTTGTCGTGAACCGTATAGGTGACCTGGGCTTCTTACTAGGTGTTTTTATGATCTTCCAGACTTTTGGAAGCATCACGTATACCGAGGTGTTTACCGAAGCGGCAAAATTTGAAAGCAACAACTCAATGATTGTCTGGATAACCATTTTGTTGTTTATCGGTGCCACAGGAAAAAGTGCACAGTTGCCTCTTTTCACCTGGTTACCTGATGCGATGGCGGGTCCAACACCCGTGTCGGCACTTATTCACGCGGCAACCATGGTTACGGCGGGTATTTATCTTACTGTTAGAAGCAACATATTGTTTAGCCTTGCCCCAGATACCCAACACATTATTTTAGTAGTTGGTCTGGCCACAGCAATATTTGCAGCCATCATCGGTCTTCGCCAAAACGACATTAAAAAGGTACTTGCCTATTCAACCGTATCACAGTTGGGTTATATGTTCATTGCCCTGGGTCTTGGTGCATACAGTGCTGCATTTTTTCACGTAATGACACACGCCTTCTTTAAGGCCTTGTTATTCCTTGGTGCAGGTAGCGTTATTCATGCTATGAGCGGTGAACAGGACATCCGTAAAATGGGTGGTTTGTGGAAGAAGATTCCGATTACCTTTTGGACATTCGTTATTGGAACGATGGCTATTGCAGGTCTTCCGGGGCTCTCAGGTTTCTTTTCAAAAGATGAAATTCTGGCAGAGGCCTATGCGCATAGCCCATTAATTTGGGGAATCGGCTTACTAGGCTCCTTAATTACCACTTTCTATATGTTCCGTTTGTTGTTCCTTACTTTCTTCGGAGAATTCAGGGGAAGTGAACATCAGAAGTCACATTTACACGAAAGTCCCTGGACGATAACTGTTCCATTAATGGTTTTGGCTGTACTTTCTGTGGTAGGCGGTTACATAGGCGTACCCGAAGTATTGGGTGGAAGTCACTGGCTAAAAGGATTCTTGTCGCCTGTTTTTGCCGACAATGAAGTAATGCAGGAAGCCGGCCATCATTTAAGCCATTCATTGGAGTTGTCTATAATGGGAGTTACAGTTGCTCTCGTATTGATTACCATTGTGGTAGCTTATATGGTTTATGTAGCTAAAAAGTCACGTCCGTCGGAAGATGGTGTTCAACAAGGTATTTTAGCCCGACTGGTAGCCAACAAGTTCTATGTTGACGAATTATACGAGACTATAATTGAAAAACCGGTTATGGCACTATCGTCGGTCTTTGGCAATTTTGTTGAGGTATACGTTATTGACGGGTTTATCAATTTACTTGGAAAAGGAGCCGTATCCGGAAGCCGGGTGCTTCGTTTGGCGCAGACCGGAAATATTGGTTTCTACTTCTTTGCCATGACCATTAGCATTTTAATTATTGTTCTTATCAACGCTATATTCTGATGTTGACAACCGCCCTAATACTTACTCCATTTATTGGTGCTGCAATTAGCCTGTTGGCCAAAGGAAACAACAGCAGGTATGTTGCATTATTGGTTGCGCTTATTCAATTAGGCATTACCGCAGCTATTCTTGGATCTTTTATTCCTGAAAACGGGGTTCAGTTTGATCAGAACCTGGCCTGGATACCCTCGTTGGGAATTAATTACCACGTCGGGATTGATGGCATAAGCCTTATAATGGTTTTGTTGGCCAATATCGCAGCACCCCTGATCATTCTTAGTCAGTTTAACCGGGACATTGATCGTTCTCATATCTACAATGCGCTAATCCTGTTTATGCAGGCGGCAATGGTTGGTGTATTTGTGGCTCTGGACGGGTTTCTTTACTACATATTCTGGGAATTGGCACTTATCCCTATTTTCTTCATTATGTTGGGATGGGGCGGTCCAAACCGCCAGGCGGTTACGTTAAAATTCTTCATCTATACCCTTGCCGGAAGTTTATTCATGTTGGTTGGGTTTATTCTGTTGTATATTCAATCCGACAATGGTTTTGACCATACAGCATTAGTGGGGCTTAATCTGGACGGAGATTTACAATTACTCATTTTCGGGCTGCTGTTTATTGCATTTGCAATCAAAATGCCGATTTTTCCCTTCCACAGTTGGCAACCCGGGGCCTATACCGAGGCACCGACACAGGGAACGATGTTGCTTAGTGGGGTAATGCTAAAAATGGGTATTTACAGTGTTTTCCGTTGGATACTCCCAATCGTTCCGGATGCAGTTGCTCAATTGCAGGGATTATTAATCACTTTGGCAGTTATTGGGATTATTTACGGCGCTTGGATTGCGATTAAACAACGCGATATTAAAACGTTGTTTGCTTTCGCGTCTTTTTCGCACGTAGGATTAATAGCCGTTGGTTTATTTACCAATAATGCCATGGGCTTTCAAGGTGCATTATATCAGTCGTTAGTGCATGGTATTAATGCAATAGGTTTGTTTTACTGTGCCGATATTATTCAAAACCGATTAGGTGATCGGTTAACCGAAGGAAAAGGCGGAATCCGTTTGGTGGCTCCCTGGTTTGCCACCTTATTTGCTATTGTTATGCTAGGAACGGTTGCCTTACCCTTAACCAATGGCTTTGTGGGAGAGTTCCTGTTGCTTATTGGTTTTGCAGAGTACAGTGTTTGGTTTGCTGCAATTGCTGGTTTAACGGTTATCTTCAGTGCAGTTTACATGTTAAGAATGTATCAACTGGTTATTCTTGGCGAAAACAATACTTCGAGCAATTTTACCTTTACCGATCTGTTCGCCAGCGAAAAGATTGTGTTGGTTATTCTTGCTTTACTGGTGATCTTCCTTGGAGTTTACCCGCAACCTATATTAAAGCTTACTGAACCTGCAGTAATGCAATTGTTACAACAGATTAACGCTTAATAGCGACCTGATAAACTATGAACGCTCTTATACTTATATCCTTACTGGGCATTGCGGTACTTTTTGCCGGAATATTCAACTTAAAGAATAGGTCCATTTACCTGGCTGTTATGGGGTTGGTAGCAGCAGTTGCCTTAAATATTGGCGATTGGGGAACCAATGTTTCCTATTACAACAATATGGTGCAGTTCGATAATTACGCTTTGGCATTTTCGAGTTTAATGACCATAACCACAGCACTGGTGCTGCTATTGGGCTTCCATTTTTATAAGAATGGCGATGGCTCGACGGTCGATTTGTACGCGCTAATGTTGTTTACACTGGTAGGTGGAATTTGTCTGGTGTCGTATAGCCATCTTGCGGTACTGTTTATTGGGATTGAAATCCTTTCTATTCCGCTGTATATATTGGCGGGAAGTAAGCGCGATAGCCTGAGCTCTAACGAGGCGGGTATGAAGTATTTCCTAATGGGTGCATTTGCCAGCGGCTTCCTGTTGTTTGGTATTGCCTTGGTATTTGTTTCAACCGGATCTTTTCATCTGGCCGAAATAGGTTCAGCAATAAGTTCCGGAAGTGTTGAAAATAAGGGTGTATTATCTGTAGGTATTTTGCTGATGTTGGCAGGTTTTCTGTTTAAAGTCGCCGCAGTTCCTTTCCATTTTTGGGCACCAGATGTTTACGAAGGGTCTCCTACGCTGGTAACAGGTTTAATGGCAACGGTGGTTAAAACTGCCGGATTTGGTGCATTGTATAAACTATATCAGGGATCGTTTGCCAATATGGAGGGAATTTGGTTTGATGCCCTTTGGACCGTTGCTGCCATTACGCTATTGGTGGGGAACATTAGCGCCCTTTATCAAAAAGGAATAAAACGCCTTTTGGCCTACTCGAGTGTTTCGCATGCGGGATATATGATGTTGGCGATATTGGCATTAAATACCCAGGCGGGAAATGCCATATTCTTTTACTCAATTGCTTATTCGGTGGCAACTGTTGCGGCCTTTGCCCTGCTTATCGCCGTTATTGACCTTCGCGGAACAGACACTTTAGAAGCGATTAAAGGACTAGGCCATAAAAAACCTTTTCTGGGCTTTGCGATGAGCGTTGCCTTTCTTTCATTGGCGGGTATACCGCCAATGGCCGGTTTCATGGCTAAATATTATTTGTTTAAAACGGCCATTGAGATGAATCTGATCTGGATTGTTATCGTGGCTGTAATCAGCTCAATTATCGGGGCTTATTATTACTTAAGAGTGATTGCCACGCTATATCAGAAAACTGACGGAGAAACCAATCCTGTTTCTTTCGATTGGGCTTTCTATTCGGTGGTAGGACTTACTCTGGTTGGAACCTTAGTGGTAGGATTATTTCCGGAACAGCTGTTAACCATTTTAGGATGATTAAGCTGATCAAATCATGTAAAGGCCGTTTACACGGCCTTTTTTTATCTCTCAACTAGACCTTTTTTCTTAATACTTTTATCTCTGAAGCTCTTTTTTTGGACTGAAGTCGTCTTTCTTTTGAAGCTTTCGTGGCCTTGGTTGCTTTTCTCTTCTTTGGAACGGTTAAGGCTTTTTCCAGTAACTGGTAAAACTTCTTTAGTGCAATCTCTTTATTTGCGGGTTGACTCCTTTCCTCTTGCGCAATCACCTGCAATATCCCGTCAGCATTAATTTTGGCAGCCAGTTTTGCCTGAATCAGGATTTTCTGTTCCTCTGCTAAAAACTTTGATAGGGGCACATTAAAATTGAGTTCTACTTTGGTAGAAACTTTGTTTACATGCTGACCACCCGCTCCTCCACTACGGCTGGTTTTATAAGATATTTCAGTACTTAGGTCGGGAAGGATCATATCGCAAAGGTAGCAAAGCCTACAAAAACAACGAGGAGCCCCCCTCAAGGCTCCTCGTCTAAACATCCCTGTTTGCGCGTGTATGAAGTGTAA
>Ga0255237_1000059_pt1 | contig 14991 bp, 10 predicted proteins | sample ColtaT_22_FD_183689 | JGI IMG/M metagenome (GOLD analysis project Ga0255237, IMG submission 183689) | Metatranscriptome of freshwater microbial communities from Columbia River, Oregon, United States - Colum_Cont_RepC_8d (Metagenome... | ecosystem: Environmental > Aquatic > Freshwater > River...
ATTAACCGGTGAAGCCTATTATAAACTCTACGACAACCTCGTTCCCTACGAGTTGCAAAACGTAAGAATGCGCTACTATGCCACCAACAACTCGAAAGGATATGCCCGTGGGGCCGATTTTAAGATGAATGGTGAATTTGTTCCGGGAATTGAGAGCTGGGCCAGTCTTTCGTTCTTATCTACCAAAGAAGACCTGAAAGACGATTACTATTACGATTATTACAATAAGGGAGGAGAAAAAATTTATTCTTATACCTACGACCAGATTCCGGTAGACAGTGTTAAACATACACCCGGTTATATTCCCAGGCCAACCGATCAGCTACTCATGTTCAGCATGTTCTTCCAGGACGAAATGCCTGGTTTCAAGGGATTTAAAGTAAACCTAAGTCTGATTTACGGTACCGGACTCCCTTTTGGCCCACCTACCTATCAACGGTATCAGGATACCCTAAGAACACCGTCCTACCGTCGTGTGGATATTGGCTTCATGAAAGAATTCATCACCCCTGCCCGGCCGGGGAAAGGAATGTTTAAGCATATCAAAGAAGCTTATCTGAGTGTGGAGGTATTTAACCTGCTTCAGATCAACAACACAATTAATTACAGTTGGATAAAAGCGGTTAACGGCGCACTGTATTCAGTTCCGAATTACCTTACGTCGAGACTGGTGAATGTTAAGCTGATCACCAAGTTTTAGTGTATAAAAAAACCGCCCCTGTCAGGACGGTCTTTTGCTATATGCTTTCTGCCATCAGGCTTGCGTGGTCGGTCCACCAAAGTTCATGGGGAAGGACACTTCACTTTCCTGATCGTTAATTACTCCAAAGCTAGCCTCGTACTTTTTAATGTTATCGGCCAAAGCACGCATTAAACGCTTGGCATGAAATGGAGTAAGCACCACTCTCGACTTCACTTTTGCTTTTGGCACACCCGGCATTACACGAACGTAATCGAGTACAAATTCAGAATGAGAATGGGTAATGATAGCCAGGTTGGCATAAACGCCTTCGGCTACTTCTTCCGACAATTCTATGTTTAATTGGTTTTGAGTATTGTCTGACATACAATTAGATTTAAAAAAAGCCCCGTGTGTGCGGGGCTTTTGATTATTATTTTTCAGCTAGTTCTGCTTTTTCTTTGCCTGCCGAAAGTCTTTCGTAGTCTTCTTTCGAGCCTACTACAATCTTTCCGAAAGCGCGACTTCCTGTACCTGCCGGAATCAAGTGACCAACGATCACGTTTTCCTTCAGACCCAATAAGAAGTCTTCTTTACCTGCAACCGCAGCCTCGTTAAGTACTTTGGTAGTTTCCTGGAACGACGCAGCCGAGATAAAGCTCTCAGTTTGAAGCGAAGCTCTGGTAATACCCTGAAGCATTGGAGTTGCCGTAGCTGGAACCGCATCGCGGGCCTGAACCAGTTTCATGTCTTTACGTTTCAACAACGAGTTCTCATCGCGCAACTTACGTGCGGTAATGATCTGTCCACGTCTTAGTGCCTCGCTATCGCCCGGATCGGTAATGATCTTCTTACCAAAGATCCAGTCGTTTTCTTCCATGAACTCTGATTTGTTAGCCGACTGACGCTCCAGGAATTTAGTATCGCCCGGATCCTCGATCTCCACCTTACGCATCATCTGGCGAACAATCACCTCGAAGTGCTTATCGTTGATCTTCACACCCTGTAAACGATATACCTCCTGAATTTCGTTCACGATGTACTCCTGAACGGCGGTAGGTCCTTTAATGGCAAGGATATCAGATGGAGTAATAGAACCATCAGAAAGTGGAGCACCGGCACGAACAAAGTCGTTTTCCTGTACCAGGATGTGCTTAGAAAGCGGTACCAGGTACTTGTGCTTTTCACCAGATTTAGCTTCTACCGTAATCTCGCGGTTACCACGTTTGATTTTTCCGTACGATACGAAACCATCGATCTCGGCAACAACGGCAGGGTTAGATGGGTTACGTGCTTCGAAAAGCTCGGTTACACGAGGAAGACCCCCGGTAATATCCCCTGTACGTCCGGAAACACGAGGAATCTTAGCGATAATCTGACCCGGTTTCACTTTCTCGCCAGCTTCAACCGAAATGTGAGCACCTACCGGTAAGCTGTAAGATTTAGCCACTTCTTTGGTTTTACCCTGAACGATGTTGATCTGCGGGTTTTTCTTCTTATCACGAGACTCGATGATTACCTTCTCTTTAAATCCGGTTTGCTCATCCACCTCATCACGGTAAGTTATACCATCTTCGATATAAAGGAAGCTTAGTTCCCCTTCTACCTCGGCAACCATTACCGCGTTATATGGATCCCATTTACAAATGGTATCGCCTTTTTTAACTGTTGCACCGCTGTCGAAGTACAATTCAGAACCGTAAGGAATGTTGTTGGTAGCCAGTACAACACCGGTTGCCTTGTCAATAATCCTCATTTCGGCCGAACGACCAACAACGATCGTTTTCTTGGTACCATCCCCTTCAGTCTTTTCAACGGTACGAAGCTCTTCGATCTCCAGAAGACCGTTTGCTTTTGCACGAATTTCAGACTCATCGGTAATGTTAGATGCAGTACCCCCTACGTGGAACGTACGAAGAGTAAGCTGTGTACCTGGTTCACCAATCGATTGTGCTGCAATAACACCTACCGCCTCACCTCTGTGAACCATACGGCCTGTAGCCAGGTTACGTCCGTAACACTTAGTACAAACACCGCGTTTCATTTCGCAGGTAAGTACCGAACGAATTTCCACTTCCTGAATACCCGCTTCTTCAATAGCTAAAGCAACTTCCTCAGAAATTTCTTCTCCGGAAGTAAGAATCAGTTCGTTTGTATCCGGGTTATAAATATCGTGAACCGATGTACGGCCGAGAATACGATCGTAAAGAGATTCTACAACGTCTTCGTTTTTCTTCAACGCCGTTGCCACAAGACCTCTTAATGTTCCGCAGTCTTCGTGATCGATAATCACGTCCTGAGAAACGTCTACAAGACGACGGGTAAGGTAACCCGCATCGGCCGTTTTAAGAGCCGTATCCGCAAGACCTTTACGAGCACCGTGGGTAGAGATGAAGTACTCAAGAATCGAAAGACCTTCTTTAAAGTTAGAAAGAATCGGGTTTTCGATAATCTCCTGGCTTGAAGCACCAGATTTCTGCGGCTTAGCCATAAGCCCCCTCATACCTGACAGCTGACGAATCTGCTCTTTAGAACCCCTCGCTCCGGAGTCAAACATCATATAGATAGAGTTGAATCCTTGCTTGTCGTTCTTTAGTCTGTCCATCAACGTATTGGTCAGCTTCGAGTTGGTATGCGTCCAAATATCAATGATCTGGTTGTAACGCTCGTTGTTGGTAATAAGACCCATGTTATAGTTGGTCATTACCTCTTCAACATCTTTTGCAGCCTTGTTGATCAGGATTTCCTTCTCAGCAGGAACAACCACATCTTCCAGGTTGAAAGAAAGACCACCTTTAAATGCCATGTAGTAACCCAATTCCTTAATATCATCAAGGAACTTAGCCGCCTTAGCTACACCTACCCTTTTCAATACATCACCAATGATGTCGCGAAGTGCTTTCTTGGTAAGCAGTTGGTTAATATAACCTACTTCCACAGGAACAACTTCGTTAAAAATGATACGACCGGTAGTGGTTTCAATGAATTGTTTTTCCATTGAGCCGTCCGGAAGCATCACATCGCGACGAACTTTGATCCAGGCATGAAGATCCAACTGACCTTCGTTGTAAGCAATAATTACCTCTTCGGCTGAGTAGAAAGTTTTCCCCTCGCCTCTTACAGTAACAGTTTCATCGGTCTTTTTACCTTTTGTAATGTAATAAAGACCAAGAACCATGTCCTGAGAAGGTACGGTTACCGGAGCACCGTTGGCAGGGTTAAGAATATTATGCGAAGCAAGCATTAAAAGCTGGGCTTCCAGAATTGCGGCGTTACCTAATGGTAAGTGAACCGCCATCTGGTCACCGTCAAAGTCGGCGTTGAATGCCGTACAGGTTAACGGGTGCAGCTGAATCGCTTTTCCTTCAATAAGTTTTGGTTGGAAAGCCTGAATACCCAGTCTGTGAAGAGTTGGGGCCCGGTTTAATAGAACCGGGTGGCTTTTCAGTACGTTTTCAAGAATATCCCAAACAACCGGCTCCTTGCGATCTACGATCTTCTTTGCAGATTTAACGGTCTTCACAATACCTCTTTCAATCATCTTACGGATGATAAACGGTTTGTAAAGCTCGGCAGCCATATCTTTTGGAAGTCCACACTCGTGCAGTTTCAACTCGGGACCAACGACGATTACCGAACGCGCAGAATAATCCACACGCTTACCAAGAAGGTTTTGACGGAAACGACCTTGTTTACCTTTTAGTGAGTCGGAAAGTGACTTAAGCGGACGATTTGATTCGGTTTTAACCGCAGATGCCTTACGAGAGTTGTCGAACAATGAGTCGACAGCTTCCTGAAGCATACGCTTCTCGTTACGAAGAATCACATCGGGAGCTTTAATCTCGATAAGACGCTTCAAACGATTGTTACGGATAATTACACGACGGTATAGGTCGTTCAAATCTGATGTTGCGAAACGACCACCATCTAGTGGAACAAGTGGACGAAGTTCGGGTGGAATAACCGGAACAACTTTCACCACCATCCACTCCGGACGGTTTACCATACGACGGTTTGCATCACGGAAAGCTTCCACAACCTGAAGACGCTTAAGCGCTTCGTTTTTACGTTGCTGAGAAGTTTCGGTATTTGCTTTATCACGAAGATCGTAAGACAACTCATCTAACTGAATGCGAGAAAGTAACTGATACAACGCATCAGCACCCATCGCAGCAATAAATTTGTTTGGATCTGCATCGTCTAAATGCTGGTTTTCCTTCGGAAGGCTATCCAAAATATCCAGGTACTCTTCTTCGGTAAGGAAGTCAAGGTACTGAACAGGAACGCCATCTTTCATTTTTGCAGGACCTGCATTTACTACCACATAACGTTCGTAGTAAATGATCTGATCCAACTTTTTGGTTGGAAGACCTAATAAGTATCCAATTTTGTTAGGTAAAGAACGGAAGTACCAAATGTGAGCAACCGGAACTGTAAGGGTAATGTGTCCCATACGCTCTCTACGCACTTTTTTCTCGGTAACTTCCACACCGCAACGGTCACAAACAATACCCTTATAACGAATACGCTTGTATTTACCGCAGTGACATTCGTAATCTTTTACCGGACCGAAAATACGCTCGCAGAACAGACCGTCGCGTTCGGGTTTGTATGTACGGTAGTTAATCGTTTCCGGTTTAAGTACTTCACCAAAAGACTGCTCAAGAATTTGCTCCGGAGAAGCAAGACTGATCACGATCTTGTTGAAGGTACTTTTTACCTTGTTTTCTTTTCTTAAAGCCATATAATGAAAAGATTGAAAATCAAAAAATTATAAAAGGGATCCCGGATTCCCGGGAGTCCCAAAGAATTAATCTAACGAAATGTTCAGACACAGACCACGAAGCTCGTGCAACAATACGTTGAACGATTCCGGAAGACCTGGTTCAGGAATAACTTCACCTTTAACGATTGCTTCGTAGGCTTTTGCTCTACCCACAACATCATCCGATTTAATGGTAAGGATTTCCTGAAGAATATTGGCCGCACCGAATGCTTCGATAGCCCAAACCTCCATCTCTCCAAAACGCTGACCACCAAACTGAGCTTTACCTCCAAGTGGCTGTTGCGTAATAAGCGAGTATGGTCCGATAGAACGAGCGTGCATTTTATCGTCAACCATGTGAGCCAGTTTAATCATATAGATTACACCCACGGTTGCTGGTTGGTCGAAACGCTCACCGGTACCACCATCGTGCAGATAAGTTTTGCCGTAGCGCGGAACACCGGCCTCGTCGGTATACGAGTTGATCTGATCAAGAGAAGCTCCGTCGAAGATAGGGGTAGCGAACTTTAAACCAAGTTCTTTTCCAGCCCAACCTAGTACAGTTTCGTAGATCTGTCCAAGGTTCATACGCGAAGGTACCCCGAGCGGGTTAAGAACGATGTCTACAGTTGTACCATCGGCCAGGAAAGGCATATCTTCTTCACGAACAATTTTCGCTACAATACCTTTGTTACCGTGGCGTCCTGCCATCTTATCTCCCACTTTCAGTTTACGCTTCTTAGCGATATAAACTTTAGCCAGTTTAATGATACCGCTTGGTAGTTCATCACCAACCGCAATCTGGAATTTTTTGCGTTTGAATGCTCCAACGTATTCATTAACCTTAATCTGGTAGTTATTCAATAAGTTTTTGATCAGGTCGTTCAAGTGCTCATCAGAAGTCCAACCGTTTGGATTAACAGTAGAATAATCGATGGCCTGAAGGGCCTTCTGTGTAAACTTAACACCTTTCTTAATAAACTCCTCGTTGAATTTATTGGCAACACCAGCAGATGTTTTACCATTCAACAGAACCATTAATTTATCCAGAAGAATTCCTTTAACTACACCTACTTCTTTTTGATGCTCTTTCTCCAGGGCATCCAGCATGGTTTTATCGGCCACTTTACCTTTACGGTCTTTCATAGCGCGGCTAAACAATTTCTTATCGATTACCACACCACGAACAGATGGTGGGGTTTTCAAAGAAGCGTCTTTTACATCACCTGCTTTATCACCGAAGATGGCACGAAGAAGCTTTTCTTCTGGCGTAGGATCGGTTTCTCCTTTTGGTGTAATTTTTCCAATAAGAATATCGCCTTCTTTAACCTCAGCACCGATGCGGATCAATCCGTGCTCATCAAGATCTTTGGTTGCTTCCTCACTTACGTTTGGAATATCGGCGGTAAGTTCTTCCAATCCACGTTTGGTATCACGCACTTCAAGAGAGTACTCATCGATGTGGATAGAAGTGAAAATATCATCACGTACTACACGCTCAGAGATTACGATAGCATCCTCAAAATTGTAACCTTTCCATGGCATGAATGCCACTTTCATGTTACGGCCTATCGCAAGTTCTCCCTGTTGGGTAGAATAACCTTCTGAAAGCACTTGTCCTTTAACCACCTTTTGTCCACGGCTAACCATTGGCTTAAGGTTGATACAGGTACTTTGGTTGGTTTTTTGGAATTTAGTTAGTCGGTAACTAGTGGTATCATCGGTAAAGCTTACCAAACGATCCTCTTCGGTACGATCGTAACGAATCACAATTTCGTTGGCATCAACCGCTTCAACTACACCGTCGCCTTCTGCGTGTAACAATACACGAGAGTCGCGGGCAACCAATGGCTCAAGACCGGTACCAACAATTGGTGCTTCAGGACGGATCAAAGGAACTGCCTGACGCATCATGTTAGATCCCATTAACGCACGGTTAGCATCATCGTGCTCAAGGAAAGGAATAAGTGATGCAGCGATAGATGCAATTTGGTTCGGAGCAACGTCGATCAAATCGATCTGCTGGGGTTCAACCACAGGATAATCGTGCTCGTAACGTGCTTTTACTACTTTTTCATGAATAACTCCATCTGGTGTGATGTTGATATTCGACTGAGAAATGGTACGGGCATCTTCTTCTTCTGCACTCAGGTAGGTGAATTTGCTCAAATCCACTTTACCGTCTTTTGCCGAACGATAAGGTGTTTCGATAAAACCTAAGCGGTTAATCTTTGCATATACACAAAGTGAAGAAATAAGACCAATGTTCGGTCCTTCAGGAGTTTCGATGGTACACAGACGGCCGTAGTGGGTATAGTGTACGTCACGAACCTCAAAACCGGCACGCTCTCTGGAAAGACCACCTGGCCCAAGTGCCGAAAGACGACGCTTGTGAGTAATCTCTGAAAGTGGGTTGGTTTGATCCATGAACTGTGATAACTGGTTTGTTCCGAAGAACGAGTTAATCACAGATGAAAGTGTCTTGGCATTAATCAGGTCGGTTGGGGTAAATACCTCATTGTCGCGAACGTTCATACGCTCACGGATGGTACGGGCCATACGGGCAAGACCAACACCAAACTGATTGTACAACTGCTCACCAACAGTTCTAACACGACGGTTAGATAAGTGGTCGATATCATCGACATCGGCCTTAGAGTTAACCAGCTCGATAAGGTATTTAATAATCGAGATGATGTCCTCTTTAGTAAGGATACGCGCATCTGAAGTGCTGCTCAGTTTCAGTTTCTTGTTGATACGGAAACGACCAACCTCTCCAAGATCATAACGTTGCTCAGAGAAGAACAGTTTATCGATAACACCACGAGCCGTTTCAATATCTGGTGGCTCGGCGTTACGCAGCTGACGATAGATGTACTCTACCGCTTCTTTTTCTGAGTTAGAAGTATCTTTTTGAAGAGTATTGTAAATAATGCTGAAATCGGCAGTATTCACATCTACCTTGTGAAGAATGATGGTTTTAACACCGGCCTCGATAATCGGATCGATGTGCTCATCTTCCAGAATGGTTTCACGGTCAAGGATAACCTCGTTACGCTCGATAGAAACCACCTCACCGGTATCTTCATCTACAAAGTCTTCAATCCACGTTTTAAGTACCCGGGCGGCCAGTGTGCGACCAACCAGTTTCTTAAGACCGGATTTAGAAACCTTCACCTCATCGGCAAGGTTAAATATTTCGAGAATGTCTTTATCACTTTCAAAACCGATAGCTCTTAACAGAGTGGTTACCGGAAGTTTTTTCTTACGGTCGATGTACGCATACATCACGCTGTTAATATCGGTGGCAAATTCGATCCACGAACCTTTAAACGGAATAACCCTGGCTGAATACAGCTTGGTTCCGTTGGCGTGGCGACTTTGACCAAAGAATACACCAGGAGAACGGTGTAACTGAGAAACAATAACCCTTTCGGCACCGTTAATAACGAACGAACCTTTTGGAGTCATGTATGGTATTGTCCCCAAATAAACGTCCTGAACAATAGTTTCGAAATCTTCGTGTTCAGGGTCGGTACAGTAAAGCTTTAGTTTAGCCTTTAAAGGCACCGAATAAGTTAGCCCGCGTTCAATACACTCTTCAATGCTGTAACGTGGAGGATCGATAAAATAATCCAAAAACTCCAACACAAACTGATTACGTGTATCGGTTATTGGGAAGTTTTCTGCAAAAACCTTAAACAACCCCTCTCCTTTACGATCGTCGGGGTTAGTTTCTAACTGGAAAAACTCACGGAATGATTTGAGCTGTATGTCCAGGAAATCCGGATAATCCACCGGATATTTTGTAGAGCCAAAATTAATGCGCCCTGCGGTTTTATTAAGATTTGCCAAAGCGGGTAAATAAGAATTAGATGATACTTCTATAAAACTAAATATACCACAAAAGGTTTAGCCATGCCGCTGTTAGCGGCATGGCCTAAACCTATGTATAACGGAGTAGATCTAGTTATTTAATCTCTACCTCTGCACCAGCTTCTTCTAGTTGAGCTTTTAGTGCAGTAGCCTCGTCTTTAGAAGCGGCCTCTTTAAGAGTTTTAGGAGCACCGTCTACTAGTTCTTTAGCTTCTTTTAGTCCAAGACCGGTAAGGTCTTTAACTAATTTAACTACAGCTAGTTTATTAGCACCACCTGATTTAAGAACCACTTCGAATTCGGTTTTCTCAGCAGCAGCTTCGCCACCACCAGCAGCACCACCGGCAACCATTACTGGAGCAGCAGCTGCAGGCTCGATACCGTATTCATCTTTCAAAATTTTAGCAAGCTCGTTTACGTCTTTTACAGTAAGGCTAACTAACTGTTCTGCTAAAGCTTTCAAATCTGCCATTTTTATTGATTTTTGGAATTAGAAACTTGTTGAATTTTAATTTAATTGTGTTTTTTTAGTTTGCTCTTTCTTCAAGAGTTTTTACAATACCTGCAATTTTTTCGCCGCTTGATTTAAGGGCAGAAATAACATTTTTAGCAGGAGATTGTAGTAATCCAATGATATCGCCAATAAGCTCTTCACGAGACTTAAGACTAATTAAAGTATCAAGTTGGTTATCGCCGATAAATACGGCTTCTGCAACATAAGCTCCTTTAAGTAGTGGCTTCGGATTTTTAGCTCTAAATGACTTGATCAATTTTGCAGGAGCGTTTCCGGCTTCTGCAGTCATGATAGCGGTTGGTCCGGCAAGAACTTCGTATAATTCAGAAAAATCTTTTCCTTCTACACGTTCCATTGCTTTTTTAAGCAAGGTATTCTTAACTACCGTAAGAGAGATATTTTGTTTAAAGCACTCTCTGCGTAGTTTGCTGGTTTCCTCGGCATTCAAGTCGGCTGTATCCGCAACATATACTACATTCGTAGCAGCCAATTGTTCTACTAATTCGTCGACTAATAGATTTTTTTCTTCTTTTCTCATCGAACAAGGAAAGTTTTAACCGATTAATTAACCGATTTGGTTTCTACTTGCACGCTGGGGCTCATTGTTGAGGACAGGAAAATGCTCTTAATGTAAGCTCCCTTAGCTGATGCCGGTTTTAATTTAATTAGGGCTTGGATAACCTCGTTCGCGTTTTCGTTAAGTTTAACGGCATCGAACGATACTTTACCCACCGGAGCATGGATATTACCGAATTTATCAACTTTAAAGTCGATTTTACCGGCTTTTACTTCTGCAACGGCTTTACCAACTTCCATAGTAACGGTTCCAGTTTTTGGGTTAGGCATAAGACCACGAGGTCCTAATACTTTACCTAACGCTCCCACCTTAGCCATTAACTGAGGAGTAGTAATAATTACGTCAACATCGGTCCAACCACCTTTGATTTTATCGATGTATTCGTCGGCACCCACAAAGTCAGCACCGGCTGCTTTAGCTTCTTCAGCTTTGTCAGGGTTACACAATACAAGAACCTTAACATCTTTTCCAGTCCCGTGAGGCAATGATACCGTTCCACGCACCATCTGGTTTGCTTTACGTGGGTCAACCCCCAAACGAACTGCAATATCCACAGATGCATCAAACTTAGCATTGCTAATCTCCTTAACAACAGCAGAAGCCTCGGCAAGTGCATATGACTTAGTGATGTCATATTTGGCTAACGCCTCTTTCCTTTTTTTGGTTAACTTGCTCATATTCTTTTGTTAATTAGAAGGGTTTGTCGCCTTTCACGGTAATACCCATACTTCTAGCTGTTCCTGCAACCATGCTCATCGCACTTTCCAGGGTAAAACAGTTAAGGTCGGGCATTTTTTCTTCGGCTATTTTTTTAACATCATCCCAGCTTACAGAAGCTACTTTTTGACGGTTTGGTTCAGCAGAACCAGACTTGATCTTAGTAATCTCCTTCAACTGAATCGCAACCGGTGGGGTTTTGATAATGAAGTCAAAAGATTTGTCTCCGTAAACGGTAATAACAACCGGAAGAACTTTACCTGGCTTGTCTTGTGTTCTGGCATTGAATTGCTTACAAAACTCCATGATGTTCACACCCTTCGCACCGAGAGCCGGACCGATTGGTGGTGATGGGTTTGCAGCACCTCCTTTTACCTGTAACTTAATAAGCGCAAATACTTCTTTTGCCATTTTATTTAAGGTATATTTAGGTTATTCACCCGGGTGGAAGCATTATATTGGCCCGGATAAATGTGTTAATACTTATTTCTGCATTTCAACCTGCATATAGTTAAGTTCCAGTGGCGTTTTACGACCAAAAATCTTAACCATAACTTTCAGCTTGCGCTTTTCTTCGTTAATCTCTTCGATAATACCATCGAAGTTATTGAACGGACCATCAATTACTTTAACCTGATCGCCCACTTTGTATGGGTTATCGTACTCGGCATCGGCAGTAGCTAAATCGTCTACCTTATTCAGGATACGATTTACTTCAGCCTGACGAAGCGGAACCGGATTACCTCCTTTTTCCGCACCCAAGAAACCGATCACATTAGGAACGTTCTTGATGATGTGAAGCACCTCTCCTTCAAGAGAGGCCTGTATAAGCACATAACCAGGATAAAAACTGCGTTCTTTTGCAATTTTTTTCCCGTTACGCAATTGAAATACCTTTTCAGTTGGTATAAGTACCTGCTCAACGGCACTGGTAAGACCCGCACGACCTACTTCTAGTTCGATAGTGTCTTTAACCTTTTTTTCTTTGCCATTTACTGCACGTACAACGTACCATTTTAATCCCGACTCAGTCATAACTTCCATAAGGATTATTACAGGTCTCCAAGGATCTGGTAAATGAAACCAAGAACACCTTGCCAGATACTGTCATTACCGTTAATACCGAAAACATAATCCATAACAAAGATCAAAAGGGCTATGATGGCCGAAGCTACAAGAACCAAAAGCGAACTGCTTTGAAGTTCTTTCCAGGTTGGCCAGCTCACCTGATTGATCATTTCGTCGTATGTCTCTGATAAATATGTCTTAATTCCTGCCACCGTTTATGGGTTTTAGTTTGCACGGGCACAAGGATTCGAACCCTGATCAACGGTTTTGGAGACCGCTATTCTACCATTGAACTATGCCCGTAGAATAAAAATGCTCTTAAAAAAAGCCAATTAAATTGGCCGTTTATAGAGAAAGCTAAAGTTGGCTTTAGGGGCCAACTTTAGCTATTATCTTTTAGGTATTAAATTAACCTAGGATCTCAGTAACCTGACCAGCACCTACGGTTCTACCACCCTCACGGATAGCGAAACGAAGTCCTTTGTCCATAGCTACCGGTACGATAAGGTCTACAGTGATAGTTAAGTTATCTCCTGGAAGAACCATGTCGCGACCTTCTGGTAATTTAATTTCACCTGTTACGTCAGTTGTACGGAAATAGAACTGAGGACGGTATCTGTCTTTGAAAGGAGTGTGACGACCACCTTCTTCTTTCTTCAATACGTAGATCTCAGCTTTAAATTTCAAGTGTGGTTTGATAGAACCTGGCTTACAAACAACCATACCACGACGGATTTGATCTTTGTCAACACCACGTAGAAGAAGACCTACGTTGTCACCAGCTTCACCTCTGTCAAGAATTTTACGGAACATCTCAACACCAGTTACCACTGAAGTGATTTTTTCGCCAATTGGCTGCATTCCTAAAATTTCAACGGCTTCACCAGAGTTGATAACACCAGTTTCGATACGTCCAGTTGCAACAGTACCACGACCAGTGATCGAGAATACGTCTTCGATAGACATCAAGAAAGGCTTATCAGTATCACGTGGAGGAAGTTCAATCCAGCTGTCAACAGCGTTCATAAGTTCCATGATAGTAGCAACCCACTTATCATCACCGTTAAGACCACCTAGGGCAGAACCACGGATAACTGGAGTATTATCACCATCATACTGATAGAAAGATAGAAGTTCGCGGATTTCCATCTCAACTAGGTCAAGAAGTTCAGCGTCATCAACCATATCCACTTTGTTCATGAATACAACGATGCGAGGAACACCTACCTGACGACCAAGAAGGATGTGCTCACGGGTTTGAGGCATTGGACCATCAGTAGCAGCAACCACAAGGATTGCACCGTCCATCTGAGCAGCACCGGTAACCATGTTCTTTACGTAGTCAGCGTGACCTGGACAGTCAACGTGAGCGTAGTGACGGCTAGCAGTTTGATACTCAACGTGAGCAGTGTTGATGGTGATACCACGCTCTTTTTCTTCAGGAGCGTTGTCGATAGAAGAGAAGTCTCTTTTTTCAGCCAGACCTTGGTTTGCTAACACAGTAGTGATTGCAGCAGTTAAGGTAGTCTTACCGTGGTCAACGTGGCCAATAGTACCAATGTTAACGTGGGGTTTCGAGCGGTCGAATGTTTCCTTAGCCATAGCTAATTGTTTTTGAATTTATTTTATGTTACTCGGTTAAAAAAATGCAACACAGAGCTGTTGATGAGATTTGAACTCACGACCTCTTCCTTACCAAGGAAGTGCTCTACCCCTGAGCTACAACAGCTTAATGTACCGTTAACGGCACTAATTCTAAAAAAGAGCGGGAGACGAGACTCGAACTCGCGACATTCAGCTTGGAAGGCTGAAGCTCTACCAACTGAGCTACTCCCGCATTCTTTTTAGTTAGACACCTCACCTATGTGAAGTAGTGGGGAGAGAAGGATTCGAACCTTCGAAGGTATGAACCAACAGATTTACAGTCTGTCCTCGTTGGCCGCTTGAGTATCTCCCCATTTCTTTGTTTAGAGCCGATGGAGGGATTCGAACCCCCGACCAGCTGATTACAAATCAGCTGCTCTGGCCAGCTGAGCTACATCGGCGAAATGGTGTCTAAAACCAATTATTACAAAGAACTTCTGCAAAAAAAAGCAGACCTTTCCGTAAAAAGGTCTGCAAATGTATAAAAGATTCGAAACGCTCCAAACAAAACAAATTATTTTTTTCGCGTTTTTCCGTAAAATGCTGGTAATTAGCCCCTCATTTTCTCCTTATGTTTAATAATCTGCTGACGAAGTGCTTCGATAGCAGTATCTGTGGCTTCTTCAAATGTTTTGCATTGTTTCTTGGCAAAGAGTTCTTTTCCAGGTACGTTTACTTTAATTTCTGTGATTTTATTTTCATTAACATCCGACTTGTCCAGGCGAAGGAAAACCTCTCCATCGGTTATATGATCGAAAAACAAGTCTAATTTTTTCATCCGCTCGTTAATGTGATCGATAAGTTTAACATCAGCGTCGAAATGGATTGAATGCACTTGGAATTCCATAATTAATCCTCCTTATTTTATTTGTTATTATTACTCACCCCCTCGGATGAGCTTGCTTGTGAATATTCTTTAGTTTGTCAATGGTATTATGCGTATACACCTGCGTAGCTGCCAAACTTTCATGCCCTAATAAACTTTTTATCGCATTAATGTCCGCTCCGTTCGATAACATGTGGGTGGCAAAACTGTGTCTTAGCATATGCGGACTCTTTTGGGTAGTTTCAGCTACTCTGGAAAGGTAGCTATTCACAATTTTATAGACAAATTTTGGATAAAGTTTTTTTCCGCCGTTGGTCACAAAAAA
>Ga0255237_1000081_pt1 | contig 13615 bp, 13 predicted proteins | sample ColtaT_22_FD_183689 | JGI IMG/M metagenome (GOLD analysis project Ga0255237, IMG submission 183689) | Metatranscriptome of freshwater microbial communities from Columbia River, Oregon, United States - Colum_Cont_RepC_8d (Metagenome... | ecosystem: Environmental > Aquatic > Freshwater > River...
ATTGAATCAATGGCGTAAAAAGTCGGCCTTGGTGATACGGTGCATCAAACTGCAGTGTAAGCACTGGAGAAAGAATCTACCCACTCGCGTGCCGTGTAGAAAATACCACGTCCAAGCTCTTCCTCAACCCAGGTAATGACCGGCATATCAGGGTGTGCGGCATAGCCCAAACCACCAAAAGTTTCGTTACGGATACCGTTCGGGTCAAAGAAGTAAATCGTTTCCCCGCGCGTGATGCCGTGTCGCGAGGGCAACAGCTCGATCTTGACGCGATTTTTGGACAAAAGATCACCCGCATGCAAAATGTCATGCCAGCCATCCAGGAAAAATGACAGATGGTGAAAGCCATTGGTGGGCGCACCAACAATCGCAATATCGTGCGGTTTGACTGTACGCGTCATAAATGCTGCCGCCATGACTGAGTGATTCGGGCCGACCATGCCCTGCTCGGTCAGACGGAAATCCAGTGCGCCTTTAAGAAACTCATAGCACTCGGCCACACGGTTGATCCCTTTTTCAGGGTTCAATTCACCCAGAATCAGGCAGTGGTCAAGCCAATGCACACCGATACCGTGACGCGAATCGGGCCATGGATCAGGGTTCATGACACCAACATCCTTACCCAGAAAGTCTTTCTGGGCAAACAAGTACATGCGCTGACCGCTAGGCAACATGAAACTGATCGAGCGGCCACAAAACGTGAGCTCGCCCGCTGCATGCTTGCTTACCGCAACACCTGCATCCGCCACACGTTTGCCCAGCACATCCAAATCCGCATCGCTCTCAACCTTGTAAGCAATGTGATCAAGCTGCGCGCGGTCGGATGGTTTGAGCACAACAGAATACTTGTCCCATTCATCCCAGCACTTAAGATACGTCGTGCCATCGCTGTCGCGATGCGTAACATCCATGCCAACGACCTTTGTGTAGTGGTTAACAGAGGCAGCAATATCCATCACGCGCAAAGCGACGTGACCAATTCGGGTAACTCCCATGAGAATCTCCTTCGTTTATAGATTTGATTGATAAAACCAACCGTCGCAACTTACAAACTTACACTTTGACAGGCGGAGAAAAAATCCCCCCTGCTTCGGGTATGGCATAGCGCCCTCGATAAAACATCAAAGGCAGCGCTGATTCATTCACGCTGAATCGCTCTACACGACCGATCATTATGACATGATCGCCCCCCTCGACACAGCGCTCGGTTGAACACTCGAACACTGCCGCACAGCCTGGAAACAAAGGCACATCACCCAACCCGTGTTCGAATGCAACCCCATCAAACTTTTCCGTCGAAGGCCGTGCAAAACGATCGGATAAAGCTTGTTGATCCGCCGCCAACACATGCACAACAAAATGCTTAGCCTTGGCAAATGCCGGGTAGCTAAAGGCTTTAACACCTATACTCCATAGCACCAAGGGCGGATCAAGTGAGAGGGAATTAAAACTGTTGGCTGTTACGCCTATCGCACCACCTGCTTCATCACGAGTGGTAATGATGGTAACGCCCGTTGCAAAACTGCCCAGGGCATTACGAAATTGCTTGGTATCCATGCTTTATATCTTTATCGCAATAGGTTGTTATAAATCATCACCACCGGCGGTGGACATAAAGCCACGCATACCGATGCCGCCATCCGTATTGATGAAGGCACCTGTCGTTGCCGACGAATTCGCACGCGATGCCAGCAACACATAAGGGCCGCAATAATCCGAGGGCGAAGGCAGCATGTGTAGTGGCGTGATATGTTTCACCAAGTCTTCCAGATTATCGAGCTGGTTCAGTTTGGCACCATCCGTTCCCGTTGCCTTCAAGCCACCCAACTCGGTTTTCATCCCCCCGGGGGCTACACCATTCACACGCACTTTCGGGGCCAGCTCATAAGCTAGTTGTTTGACCACACCAACCAGCGCATGCTTTGAAGCGGTATAAATTACGCCACCACCATCGGGATAAAAACCCGCATTTGAAATAGTGAAAATGACATTGCCACGGGTTTTCAATAATTCGGGCAAAGCCGCTTTAACGCCCAGAATACCCCCTTTTACATTCACCGCCATCAGCTCATCAAATGCAGGAGATAGTTTTTCAGCATCGGTGTGCGCGAGCTTCATGAAAAAGTCAAAAATGCCCGCATTAGCGATAAAGGTGTCAATCTTGCCAAACTTGGCTACTGTCGCCTTGACCGCTTTTTCATTGTCGGCGTACAGAGTGATATCGCCTTGCGTTGCACAGACCTTGTCACCAAAATCCTGGCTGAGTTTTTCTACTTTAGCTGCATCGCGTTCAATCACACCAACTCGAGCACCTTCTTGAATAAACCGTTCGACTAGCGCACGACCCAGGCCGGAGCCACCGCCGCTGATCAACGCCACATCATTTTCCAACCACCCCATGCTCTTCTCCTTGAAATAAAAAAACCCAGGCGACCTGCAACTGCGCAAGCGGCCTGGGTAGTCTAAACGAACTACTTATTGACGCGAACGGATATATTCAATCGTGTATACGTTCGGTGGCACTGGATCCAATGAAACACGGAAGTTCAAAGTCGTACATTGTTGTGCCTGGGCATCAAGCATCGTGCCCGAATCCCATGTCCAGCGACCTTCTTTCGCCGCTGCGGGCAACTGGCCCGAAGAGTGGCCGATACCCAGTGCCCAGACCTTCCAGAACTCACCCTTACGATCGTACACTTCACTCACCGCGCCATGGAATGATTCGGCATCAAAGTACAGTGTGCGCTTGGAGATCGGATGATCAGCACGCTTTGGCGTCATTTCTACGATATAAACCTTACGCAGGCTCCAAGGTGCATCCGGCCAGCAACCGCCCTGTCCGTGAAACCCTGTGTACTTCCAGTCAGCAGTTTTATATTCTTCACGCAGTTTTCCTGCACCGTGCTTGTAATAGGGGAACAACAGATTCTTTGTGCCCACGTATTTCCAGGTGAAATCATTCACCTTTCCGTTAAAGCCACGGAACTCTTCAATCATCACGTTAGATCCCAAGAATGGATCCGTCGTGGCAGCGGTGGACAAGCGACGTGCGCGACGCTGAAAACCCAAGTAAAGCTGACCATCATCATCCTTGGAACTATCAACCCGGCGCTTGAACAAGACGGCGGTATCTTTCAAGTCCTGCGGTGCTTTTACGGCCAAGTTGATCAAGTTGTAAAACTCATCCGACCCAGGCAGATTAGCTGGCTCATGCATGGTACGAAAGCCAGTGTTGGAAAGCGCACCGGGACCAAAGGTGACAGTACGGTTGATCTTCCCGGATTTTGCATCACGATATTCCCACACGAACGGATCAATGTTGATGTCATCTGGCACTTCAAGACTATAGCGGTTATTCCACGCAAGCTTTTCCCCTGCGTTCGGATCGCTCATGGAAGGCTCATAAGGGAAAGGCATGCCCCCTTGGTAGCCCGTGATCTTACCTTTTCCAAATTCCACTTTAGCCGAAGCGGCTGACTTCTTGGATGCCGCGATAAAGGCTGCAGGTGCCGGGTTGGACAATTGCTTACCTACAGTAATTGTCGTATTGCCCGCCTTGACCTGAGCAAAAATCTGCGGCGGCAATACCTCTTTAAACTGATCCGCGTTAGCTTTATCAATCACCACACCTTCTTTCACCCCCGGTGCCGAAGGAAAGCCCTTGGCATAGGGAAGCATAAAGGCTTCGATTTCCGCATCGGTAGCCGCAAAAGCGGTACCTGCAACGCCCATCACCAAACTGGCGATGGCTGTTACGGCCTGTTTTTTCATTCTAAGCATCATGGTTTCCTTTATAAAAATCAGAACTGATACTGCATATTGAAGAAGATTTCATCTTCTCTTACCGCCGTGCCAATCAGGCCGGCTTTAAAGCGGCCAAGGGCTTCGAGACCACCAACGCCTGAATCCACAGGATTGCCAGAACCGACTGGAGACAAGGTACCCGTCAGGCCACGGCCATCAGCAAAAGAGTAGCGATCCATGTTGCCTGTCTGCCATTTGTAGTTGGCACCTACCTTGAACTTCAGCTTATCCGTGTAGAGGAAGGTGACACTCGGTGCAATGACATTGGCACGAGCTTGAATATCACGCGCAAAAATAAACTGTGGATTGAGTCGGTCCTGCATGTATTGAGCGCTGATCAGCAAGGTAACCAGATGGTTGTCTTTCCAGCCAACTGTGCCCTCTTTCACCATTCCTGGCAAACCATCGCTCAGCCCAGGAATTGAAGTTTCTTGGAAGCCAACAATATGCTGCCAGAAAAATTGTGCCGAGATCAAGGTGGTGCGTTCCGGGTTGATCCAGTCAAGCTGGGTCGCACGATCCAGACCAACGACGCTACGCCACACCCTATGCTTTGAATACAAAGCGCTTTCCGCCGTATCGACAAACTCTTCGCCGTGGCTCAACGCGCCTTCAAGACGTACCGTTGTATTTAGCGCCTCGATATTGAAATCCATCGAGCCACCGAGCACACTCGTCCGCGGGAAAACCATGTCAAACGCAAGAGCTGAAGGACGAATCGCATGCATACTAGGCATTTGCGAGCGGCCGATCAAGCCATTTACCGAGAAAGCAATCGTGCCGTCCTTGCTCACCCCTTCAAAGCGCGCACCAATCTGCGTATTTTTCAGCTTCCAGTCAGGTAGCTCGACATTGCGGATACCAGCCTGATGATTTGGAATAGTCGCAGCCACGCCACCAAGACCAAACGCTGCGAGTCCGTTAAATGGCGGAGCAGCACCACCAAAAGCAACCCCCGGTGCTAGATTGCCGATCGTACCACCGTAATCCCAAAGGCTTTTTGCAGCACGGAAGAAGCAACCGGCCTCCAGCACGGCATTAGGCGTTCCGCACTGACCTAGGTTATTCGCACGGAACTGATCAAAGTTCCACACCACTTGCAGGTTACGCTCAGAGAGCGATTCGCTGCCACCCATGCGGTAGTTGCCTTGCAGAATCCATAGCGGGATGCGGATATCTTCAAACTCGTCGTAAATGCTGTTCCGTGAAAAATCCATTGGATTGATCACATCCAGCACGCGGAACAAATCGCTACGACCCCAGACGACTTGCTGTTTACCAACTTTGATGTTGAATTGCTTGCCATCTGCCAGATCCCAGGTTTTTTGGGCGTAGAACTCACGGATGAAATCCATCCGGCCATTGAACTCGGGCGCTTTCAACTGGTTGCTGGTGAGGTCGCCATAACCACCAAAGTCGGCACAACCACGTCGATCCACATCACACGGACGAACCGGCACAGCCAGATCAAGCCCGCCAAAACCCGTTTGACTTTGGTAAGCCGTATTCCAGCGCTGCCCCAAGTGCTGCAAGCCTTGATTGGGATTACTTGCCGGATCAAAGTTTTGTTGCCCTGTAAAAGGCCCCGGGGTCACAGGAGCCCCCAAAAAAGCCAATTGGTCAATATTTGCAGGCAACTGGGCAAGCGCACTACCGTAAGGCACAGAAGTTAACGTCGAACCAGGAATTGCACCACCTGTGACAATAAAGCTAGCACCCGAAGTTTCCATCATGTTGATCGGGCCGCCGGCGTTCTTGCCATATTCTTCGTCGTTCAGGTCATATACACCGTCATAGGTGCCACGGAAGATACCTTTGAAGGCCCAGCCGTCACCCAGGTCACGCTTGTGTTCCACTTTAAGCGTGTTACGGAATTTGGAAAGACCAACGCGATTGCCCGTGGCATCTTTGCCACGCATGCGCGTGTCGTTTTCGTAATAGATCTTGGTTTCGCCATTGCTTTGCGAAGCACCTTGCGAAACACTTGGTAGCTCATCTTCGGCATGCAATGCCGGGCTGGCAAACCCTGCCAGCAGCAATGGCACGAGGCCAGCACGTAGCCACCGTGTCACCAGCGCCGACTTTTCGGATCGTTTCTGAGTCATCAACTTCCCCTCCTGAGGTTAAAAATTAGCCGTATTACCGGCAGCCCACTTGGTTCAACTTATTTAAAAAACTTGCTTGCCGTTATGAATGAAAAACGAAACTGACAGCAAAACAAACTCCTCAAACTTTTTTCTCCTGCTTTTCTTAAAACTTATTTTGATACTGCCATAACGGGTAGAACGCTACGGCGCGAAAAATACATCAAAAAAAGTCAGTAGACAATTTTTTTGGCCCTGTGTTGCTTATTTACAACAGCGTCACAGGATAAAGTTGAGATTTTTACCGCGCATAAACCGTTCATCAACTTCGCTCAACCGCTTCAGCAGACGAAACTGCCCTTGAGCGTCTTTGCGCCAGATATCTTTACGCGAATAGCTGTAGGTCATTTCTTCATAGATACGACGGTTACGCACAACATAGCAATTGGCAAACACGATGCATTGACCCGGGGTTTCGCCTTCATAGACTTCAAGGTTGCTGATGAAGTGACGAACAATTTCACGCGGATCCGCTGTCCATTGCATGGGGGACTCGCTTTGAGTCACGCGCATGGCAAGGTAGTGATAGTTCTCGTTAAAAATATTCACGTGATCTTTGGCGGCATAGCGCGAATCTTTGCGCACACGTAGCTGGCGAGACACCGCTTGATACAGAATGTCTTGATCAATCATGGTATCCAGCCAGTCACGCAACCGCTCTTCACAAATCAAACGTGCTTCACGATATAGCGTTTGTTCAATTTCATGGTACACATCATGTGCTACTGCTTTTAATCCATCCATAAAACACTCCTTCACTTTGGGTGACGCTTTGACCTAGGGCTTTTCCAACCCGGGTGGCTGATGGCTAATCCTGACTAATCCTTGATCCGCAGGATATTTACCAAAAATCATTTACCGAGAAACTCACGCTTCCAGGCATCAGGGTCGGCTTTGAGTAATTGATCCCAGTTCTCAGCCATGAGGAATTCACGATAAGCGCGGTAGTATCCACGGTAGGATGTTTCACCCACGGCGGAAGCGCCAATAATTGCCCCGCTCTCTTCATCGACCCGATCGCCACCCATACCCATTTGCGAGTTCAGTTTGCCTTTGCGTATATGTCGGCCACGATTAAGCTGAGTCATCGATTCCATGTTGTCAGCATCATCCCCTTCGAGCATGCCTGCTGTGCCAAAGGTGCGCGTTGCCATGTCGTATACAGCGTCTTTAACCTCATTAGGCATGTTCTTTTCAACAATGCCCCAGGTGAACACCTCAATGCTGCGCGGCCCGCGTGGTGCCCAGACCTTGAATGTATTGGTACCCCACAGATACGAGTTATTGGGGAAAACATTGGAATTAAAGTGGCTTCCATAGTAACCACCGCGGGTGTTACCTAGTTTTGCTGCTACTTTCGGGCGGTTTTCTGCATACCATTTTCTGGCCAGATCACCTACGGGGCCACTCAATAACGCCGGGCCTGCGTTGGTCAAAATACCCAAACCATGCCCAAAACGCGTTGTGATTTGCGTACCCGCACCATCTGGGGGCACCATTTTGTTGCCCGACAAAGCCGAGAGTTCGCCGCCAAGCACGCTGAGTGAGGCTGCATGGGTCCAGCCTACATGGTAAGCATCGCCCACAAAATTTTCTGCCGGGGTTTTCCAGTTGCAATTGAGCAAGGTACGCGTAGGCGGGCCAATCAGTTCCGCGCCACCGGTTGAATCCATCCAGACGTCCAGGTAAAAGCGATAATCACCCAGGTAGTCATACAGGCTGGGTGCGGTTTTATCGAAATTGCCATACCAAAAGCCCATGTAACTTTCCGCACGAACTTCAGTCAGGCCGTGCGTCGACTTATCGAGCACACCTTTGTAGAACTCGTCTTCAAAGGGCACCGCCTGCAACGAGCCATCCAGACCATAAGACCAACCATGGTAGGTACAGGTAAAGGAGCGTGTATTCCCGGCTTCAACTGAGGTTACCCGCGTGCCTCGGTGTTGGCAGTAGTTCAAAAAAACCTTGACCGAACCATCTCTTTGGCGAACGATGATGACTTCATCCTCACCCATGATGGCCGTGGTGAAATCACCCGGGCTGGGGATCAGGCTATCGTGAGTGAGAAACAACCAGCAACGGTCAAAAATACGCTCTAACTCAAGCTGATAGATTTGTTCATCCCAAAATATGCGCTTCGCTTGGGTACCGTTTTTTACATCAACCAAACTGGCAACATCAATCATCGCTGTCACTCCTCAATTTTTAGCCATTTGAATAAATAAAACACCTGCACAATTTCAAGAAAGAGAAGAACGATTAACTGGCTTGCGATGCCAGATATTCTTCGACAAACTTGAGGCGATCGTTGCCCCACCACATTTCCCCATCAACAAACATGGTCGGCACACCAAATACGCCTCGATCATGCGTCTCTTTATTTGCCTCGGCAAAACGTTTGGCAGAGTCTTCCCCTACCGTATAGGCCAGAAACTCGTCACCTGACCAGCCTAGGCCCTCTGCAACACGACGCAATACCGATTCATCAGTCATATCCTCGCCTCGCCCCCAAACGGCCTGGAACATCTGGTGCACATATTCCTGCTGCTGGCCTTTTTCGATTGCAAAAAACAAACCGCGATTGGCTCGCTCAGAATTGAAATTTTGTGGAAATACCAGCGACGGCAAATTGTAACGTTTGGCCCAGCGCTGCATATCGGTCGTCAGGTAGCGTAGCTTGGCAGGCACTTGACGGTTGGATGGGCCGGTATTGCCTGCGGCCAACTTTGCTACCGGAAGATCAAGTGGAACATATCTTATGTCCAGATCAAAACGCTTGACCAAGGAAGCAAGCTGAGTCTCGGCCAGATAGGCAAAGGGACTCATAAAATCGAAGAAGAATTCGAGCTGTTTTTTCATGGAATCACTTTCTTAGAGGCCGAAATATGGGCGACAAAAAAGCCGCCCAGGCAAGATAAGCAAAGATAAATTGGGGATCTACTAATCAACCGCTTTGCTGGCTGAGCTTTTTGTGCAGCTCAGCCCAGCGACGACCGGACTCACGCGCACCTTCAAGATAAGCTTCAGGCACGGTATCAAAACGATAAGGGGGCCGCGCCGGGCCAGAATTCATCCACCCACCGGCGTTAAAACGGGCTTTTTCGATCTGAATGTTATAAGTAGAAAATTCTTTAAACGAGCCATTAGGAAACAATGTCTGGGCCGTGAACAGAATCGCATTTTGCAGCTCGGTAGCTTTTGTCCAGTCACCAGTTTTTTTGGCTTTGATGACTTCGTCACGCAGATGTATCGCAGGTAACGGACCACAATTAGTGCCACTGGTCCAGAATGCAGTAATATTTTCCGGATCAATCTTGGCTGCCGGAACGTATTCCATATCCAGCGGCAGGAAGCGGATTTTCCCCTTGGTCAGCATCAGGTCCATATAAAGAGCAGCAACCCCGATGTATTTACAGGTAACCACTTGCGGAATATCCGCCACCTGCGCCCAGAAAGGCCTTGGGAAATCATACTTAAAGGCTTCAGGATTGGCATACACCGCAATCGACATATCCGGCACGGCTTCTGCAACATCGCGGTAGAAATTGACGGCGCTTTTGGTATCACAAACCTGCCACATGGGCAAACCCAACATCGTGCCATCAGCACCGATATCGTAGGCTTCTTTAGTCTGCCGCACTGTTTCACGCGTATTCAGCGAAGTAGTGCCACAGAAGTAAGGCACTCGCCCACGCACGGTCTCGACCATTGTGCCAATCACCTGACGCTTCTCTTCCCACGTAAGTGAAGCACCTTCACCAAATGTCCCCAATGACAGGATGCCATTGACGCCCGACTTTACCAACTCCTCGGTAACACGTGCCACCTCATCCAGGTCAACGCTATCTGTCATGCGCCAGTCCTCAGCGCCTGGCTTGGCGGGGGTTGGCACAATTGCCCAGGCACCATTGATGTCGTTAACGGACAAAACGCGTGACGTGTTACTCATTTGTAAAGCTCCTCAAAAGTCTCAATAAAATCGGTCAAAATGCAGTTGTTGTGCAGGTACTCGCTTCTCCAGCAACAGTAGCCGCTGAATAGCATCGGTCATGGGTGGCGGGCCACAGCAGTAAAACTCGTAATTTTCAAAACCTGTGGCCAGCTTTTGTTGCATAACCTCATGGATGAAACCTTGCTCACCCGACCAACCCTCGGTAGGCGTGGATATTGCAGGAATAACTGTCGCACGTTCTGCCATCAGCGGGTCACGAGCGAGAAGCGTGTCAAGACACAGATCATTGGGTGTCCGCGCACCATAGAAAAAGGTAATTTTTCGATTTGCCAAACGAGGATCGCGAACAGCGGCGCGCACAATCGAGACCATCGGCGAAAGGCCTGAGCCACCCCCAATGCAAACAATGTCGCGAGGGCTCTCTGGACGAAGATAAGCCAAGCCGTACGGACCATCAATTTCGATTTGATCGCCCGTTTTAAGCTGAGAGAACAACACTGCAGTGCCTCTGCCTTTGGGCACGTGACGAATAATGAAATTCCATGTACCACCATCCGTAGGCAGATTGGACATGGAGTACGCACGTGCACCCTCAACGCCCGGCAGATGCAGCGAGGCAAATTGCCCAGGCAAAAAGTCGGCTGGTTCAGGTGTTTGGAAACAGAACTCAGTTAAGTCATGCGTGAGTTTTCGCGCTTCAACCAGAGTAGCAGCCACCCGCTCTGGGCGACGTAACGGCACATAATCATCTTTAAGCCTTACTTTGATGACGCAGTCACTGGTTGGCTCGCACTGACAGGCTAACCGCCTACCCCGCTCACGAGCCCGTGCCGAAAGCCCCGGCGCTTCAGGCCATAATTCTTTAACTTCACCAGAAACCACTTCAAACATGCAACTGCCACACCCGCCCGAGTTGCACTCGTAAGGAAAACCCAAACCTTGACGCAAAGCTGCACCCAGCAGGGTATCCGCAGGATTACTGGCAACAGAAAATTCTTCACCAGTACCATCAACCTTGATTGAAAAACTGTTATCCATAAGCATTCTCGCTCTAGCCAGCAATAAAGGATTTAACCAGAGCGAGCGTTTTATCCAACTGCTCCATCTGCGGGATATGGCCTGATTGGTCAATGATCTCAACGCGAGAGTTTGCAATACGCTTTTTAAACTCTTCGGCGTACGCCACGGGGATCAGCTTGTCTTGCTTGCCCCAGATAATTAGCGTAGGCACGCTGATACGATGAATTCGCTTAGCCAAACCTTGATCCGGGAAAGGCCAGATGAACTTGGCCACCGCCCCTAATGACCACACCATATGTGCGATGTGCTTGACCATCATCTCCGGGTCTGATGGTGGAGTAAACATCGCTTGCGCGGCGGGAATCGATGGATCAAGAAATAAATAGCCTGGCAAATTTTCCGGTTTATCAAGGTACAGCTGATTGGTCAACACCGGGATGTCTTCACGCCACAAACCTGCGGGGTCAAGCGGGATAATTTTGCTGAAAATGTCCGGGAAATGAGCTGCCAGATCGCACATCAGCATGCCACCAAAAGACTGGCCGATCGCCACAGGGCGCTTAAGACCCAACTTTCTCAACACCTCCTCATAGATCAGCACGAGATCAAGGAAAGTATCTACTTTGTGAATGGCGTATGGGTCGCCAAAGCTTGTACCCGGCATTTCCGGCGCATACACCGTATAAGTCTCAGCCAGCTTATCGAGAAACTGATCCCAGTACAAACCGGCAGCAGGGTGAAGGTAGACCAGGGCAGGGCCACTGCCGGCAATTTTTACTTGAACATCAATCTGATCATTCCATGCCTTGACGATTTCTGTACGCACGGGACCTTTGATCACGACTTGAGTAGACATTAAATTCTCCTATTTTTGGGTACGCCAGGTATTTATTTATACTCGGCACCACGAGACGTTATTGAACGTTATTGACTGCATTATTAAGTAGCAACAATAGGCGATGGCGGGAAAGCCAATCAGCGCGCACCACTCGGCCACCAGCGGTTTTCCCAGTTTTCATCGTCCCAGACGCCTTTTAATTTGGGCAACACGTGCTTGCTCAGCAGATCAATGTTCTTCATCACCAACTCATGTGGCATAGAGCCAATATGAACCATTAGAACAAGGTGCCCGATACGGAAGTTTTTGACCACTTCAAGTAACTGCTGGGTAACCGTTTCTGGACTACCAACAATGGCACATTGATTATCAACCAGTTCTTTGTATTCGATAGTTCGCATCTTGGGCACGATACCGAAGTCACCGGGGTCTTTAATTAGAAACTCTACCCCTTTAATATCAATATAGCCCGGCAAGCCCAGTGATTGCATGGGGATGCTACCAAGCCCCGTACGGTAACCCTGCTCAATATGCGGGCCATATTCGCGGTGAGCTTCTGCATCCGTCTCACCCACAAATACCGCCTGCACAAATGCTAGGCGGTAGGGGTTGCGATCTTTACCTCGCTCTTCAGCCATATCCCAGTAACGATCAAAAACACGCTGGCCCGTAAGCTTAGGACCGAACCAGCTGAGATACAGGAAGGCATCATCGTTATCGATGATGCCCGCCAAGGTAACCGGGTTACCCACGGCTGGCGTCCATACCGGGGGTTTATCTTGGTATGGCCGTGGCCACACGTTAACTTCTGGATATTTGTTGTATTTTCCGTTCCACGAAAAAACATCTTTTGCAACCCAAGCTTTTTTGATCAACTCAAGATTTTCATAAAAGCGCGCACGAGTCTCGACCGGCGGGATACCGTTATTACGGTTAACGTCATAACTCAAACCAATCGGGAACCCGGCAACCAATCGCCCTGCACTAACTTGATCCAGAACACCATATTCAGCAGCAATTCTGAGCGGTTCGCGTGACTTGGCTAAGGAGCGACCGACACAAGCAAGACCCACATCCAGTCCTTCGCTTTGGGTCATATATGCCAATGCAGACATTTGCAGATTCGGGTTCGGCAAGATGTCGTAGCTCGCCTGCTCATGCTCGGTGGTAGCCAAACCATCAAAACCAGAGCGCGCTGCGTGCATCATTTCATCCAGAAAGTGCATGTGATCTTGATGCATCAGCTTGCGATCAACCAGTGCATGATACGGCATGGTAGTTATCGAATCATATTTACTAGCGTAATCCGATGCGAAATGGCGGTAAGCCAGCTGTTCAAAGGCGAGCACCTTCATAAAGAATCTCCGAAAAAAAGGTCAAGAATATTTTGAAAAAAATCACGCTTTTTCTATTTTTTATCGCGTGACTACATCACCTACCAACCAATTCGCACTCACTTACATCTTTGTGGATCGATTACGCGTCCACTTCTGCCTCAATGTAAACATCATCACCCTCAACACTCACAGGGTAGGTTTGCAAAGGAATTTCGCAAGGAAAAGACAGGGGCTCGCCAGTCTTCACATTGAAACTTCCACCATGCAACGGGCACTCAACAACTTCACCTTCAAAATAACCATCCGTCATCATGGCAATATTGTGCGTGCAGATATTGCTGGTCGCATAGTGAGTCCCGTCAAGATTGAACAGAACAATCGGCTTTAAGCCAGCCACATCAACCGGCTTCATTTCACCCGGGGCAACATCTCCAAGTTTACAAACTCTTACACGTGTATTCATACATCATTTCCTGGTGGTTTAATAAAAAATTAACACCCCCATCTATTTAGATTTAAC
>Ga0255237_1000084_pt1 | contig 13492 bp, 26 predicted proteins | sample ColtaT_22_FD_183689 | JGI IMG/M metagenome (GOLD analysis project Ga0255237, IMG submission 183689) | Metatranscriptome of freshwater microbial communities from Columbia River, Oregon, United States - Colum_Cont_RepC_8d (Metagenome... | ecosystem: Environmental > Aquatic > Freshwater > River...
ATAACGTTAAGTTAGATGTTCACTTACACTCTCCAATTGCTATGGATGAAGGTTTGCGTTTTGCGATTCGTGAAGGCGGTCGTACTGTAGGCGCAGGTGTCGTTGCAAAAATCATTGAATAATGGTGTAAGCTATGAAGCAAAATATTAAGATTAAGTTGAAGTCGTTTGATCATAGAATGATTGATTCTTCAACAAAAGAGATTGTCGAAACTGCAAAGAAAACAGGTGCCCAGGTTAAGGGCCCTATTCCTTTACCAATTAAAAAGGAAAAGTTTTCCGTTTTGATATCACCTCATGTTAACAAAGATGCTCAAGATCAATATGAGATTCGTACTCATAAAAGATTGGTAGTAATTGTTAACCCTACTGATAAAACAGTTGATGCTTTAATGAAACTGGATTTAGCAGCAGGGGTTGATGTACAAATTAGTTTAGACGATAAATAGAAGCGACAGCAATAGCTGTAACGCTGATATGGCGTATCAGTTGATGATGGAGTAATAAAATAATGAAACTAGGTTTATTAGGCCGCAAGCTTGGAATGACCCGAATATTCCTTTCGGATGGACAAGCTGTGCCTGTTACAGTAATCGAAGTTAAATCCAACTTCGTTTCACAAATTAAAAATGATGAAACGGATGGGTATCATGCTCTTCAATTAACCTCTGGCCAAAAAAAATCATCTCGTGTCAATAAAGCTTTAGCAGGACATTTTGCTAAAGCAAATATTGAAGCCGGTGATTTAATTGCCGAGTTTCGATTGACCGAAGCATCTTCCAACCAAGTTGGCGATAAATTTGATATTTCTGATATTTTTTCAGAAGGGCAATATGTGGATGTATCTGGAACATCTAAGGGTAAAGGATTTGCTGGTACAGTAAAAAGACATAATTTTAGAACACAAGATGCGACACACGGAAACTCCCGTTCACATCGTGTCCCTGGATCTATTGGACAAAACCAAACCCCTGGTCGTGTTTTCAAAGGTAAGAAAATGGCCGGACACATGGGTAGCGAACGTTGTACTGTACAGTCATTGCAAGTTATGAAAATTGATCAAGATAAAAATGTTATTATGATCAAAGGTGCAGTACCAGGTGCTCCAGGTGGCAGTGTCGAAATTCGACATGCTGTTAAAGTGCAGTAAGGAGCATATAAATGAATATCATTACTAAAGATACGAACAAAGAATTAACCATTAATGAAGCGATTTTCGGTCGTGAATATAATGAAGGTCTTGTTCATCAAACTGTAACCACCTTATTAAATTCTTACCGTTCTGGAAACAGTGCACAAAAAACTCGATCAGAAGTACGCGGTGGTGGCAGAAAGCCTTGGAATCAAAAAGGTTCAGGTCGTGCCCGTGCTGGAACTATCAGAAGTCCAATTTGGCGAAGTGGTGGTGTGACGTTTGCTTCCAAGAAACGTTCTTACACACAGAAAATTAATAAGAAAATGTACAAGGCTGCTATGAGTTCGATTTTTGCTGAACTTTTTAGACAAGGCAGATTGCACGTTGTTGATAATATCAACTGCGCAGAGCCTAAAACCAAAGCCTTCTTAAATTTAATGAATAATTATAATATTAATGAAGCATTAATATTAGTGCATGACTTAGGTGAAAACGAGTATCTTGCATCACGTAATCTTCCACAGTTTGATGTTTGTGACGTTGAATTTATGGATCCTTATTCATTACTTCGTTTTGAGAATGTTTTAGTAACATCTGAAGCCTTAAAAATTGTTGAGGAACTATTGCAATGAATATAGAGAAAAAGTTTATCGTTTTACGTGAACCTCATACATCTGAAAAATCAACAATTGTTGCAGATAAATTGAAACACTTTGTTTTCAAAGTATCTACAGATGCTACAAAACATGAAATTAAAAATGCAGTAGAGGGTATTTTTAATGTTAAGGTTAAAAAAGTATCTACTGTAAACGTTAAAGGTAAGAATAAGCGTTTTCGAGGTCGTGAAGGAAGACGCAATGATTGGAAAAAAGCTTATGTTGCGCTTCAAGACGGTTTCGATCTTGATTTTGCTTCCGTAGATTAAGGTGATAAGATATGCCAATAGTTAAAGCAAAACCAACTTCTCCAGGTCGTCGTGGCCTGGTAAAAGTTGTGCATACGAATCTTCATAAAGGTAAGCCACACCGAGCATTAGTTGAGACATTAGCTAAGACTGGTGGTCGCAATAATATGGGGCGAATTACCGTTCGTCACATTGGTGGTGGAGCTCGCTCGAAATATAGAATTATCGATTGGAAGCGAACCAAAGACCATATTGAAGGTACTGTCGAAAGAATTGAATATGATCCAAACAGAACAGCATTGATTGCTTTGGTTCTCTATAAGGACGGTGAACGTCGTTATATATTAGCACCAGCACAATTAAAAGCCGGCGATGTGATTTGTAGTGGCGAGCAAGCTCCAATTTCGGTTGGAAATTGCCTACCATTAAAAAACATCCCAGTTGGTACAACCATTCATGCTGTTGAAATGAAAGCCGGTAAAGGCGCTCAATTATTAAGAAGCGCAGGTGCCTGTGGACAACTTATTGCTAAAGAAGGTGCATTTGCAACAATTCGTTTACGATCAGGTGAAATGAGAAAAGTTCATGCAACTTGTCGTGCTGTTGTAGGTGAAGTTAGCAACAGTGAACACAGCTTAAGATCTTTAGGTAAAGCCGGTGCAACAAGATGGCGTGGTGTAAGACCTACTGTTCGAGGTGTTGCAATGAACCCAGTCGATCACCCTCATGGTGGTGGTGAGGGACGCACATCTGGTGGACGTCATCCAGTTTCACCATGGGGTGTTCCAACCAAGGGATACAAAACACGTCGAAACAAACGTACTCAAGTATTTATTGTACGTTCGCGTCATCAGAAATAGGAGCAATGAGGTAATAACATGCCACGTTCAATTAGAAAAGGTCCTTATGTTGCTTTGCATTTGGATGCTAAAGTAAAAAAAGCAGTTGAAACGAACTCAAAAAAACCAATCAAGACATGGTCGAGATCATCGACCATTTTACCTGACATGATTGGTCTAACCATTGCTGTTCATAACGGAAGGGATCATGTTCCAGTATTTGTTACTGACAACATGGTTGGACATAAACTGGGTGAGTTTGCTCCTACAAGAACTTTTAAGCAACACTCCGGTGATAGAAAGACCAAAGGTAAGTAGAGGTTTCTATGCGTGTAATAGCGAAATTAAGTAATGCACCAATATCTGCACAAAAGACCCGTTTAGTTGCTGATATGATTCGTAAAAAAAATGTTTCAATGGCGTTGAATATTTTACAATTTACAGATAAAAAAGCAGCAGAGAAAATAAAAAAATTATTGTCTTCAGCAATTGCTAATGCTGAACATAATTTTGGTGCTGATATTGATGAATTAACGGTTTCTAAGATTTGTGTGGATGAAGCGTCAACACTAAAAAGAATTAGTCCTCGAGCTAAAGGCCGAGCTAACCGTATATCTAAGCGTCAATGTCATGTATTGATTGAATTGACGGATGGAGAATAATTATGGGTCAGAAAGTTAATCCGATTGGTATCCGTTTAGGTTTTACCAAACATTGGAAATCAGTTTGGTATGCTTCTAAAAACTATCCAACGCTTTTAAATCAAGATATCAATATTCGTCGTGATTTAAAGAAAAAATTATATGCTGCTGGCGTTAGCTATATTCAAATCGAACGTCCTGCAAATAATGCTGTTGTTACCATTCATTCTGCTCGTCCTGGTGTCATTATTGGTAAGAAGGGCGGTAGTGTTGAAGGTTTAAGACAAGAAATTTCTGAAACATTAGGTGTGCCTGTACACTTAAATATTGAAGAAGTTAAGAAGCCTGATTTAGATGCGACTCTAGTTGCTGAAACAATTGCTCAACAATTAGAGCAACGTGTCATGTTCAGACGTGCGATGAAACGTGCTGTAACATCTGCAATGAAAGCTGGCGCAAAAGGTATTAAAATTTGTGTTAGCGGTCGATTAGGCGGTGCCGAGATTGCTAGAAGTGAATGGTACCGAGAAGGTCGTGTTCCACTTCATACATTCAGAGCAGATATTGATTACGGTGTTGCAGAATCCAAAACAACCTATGGTATTATTGGCGTTAAAGTTTGGATCTGTAAGGGTGAAGCGCTGACACAAAAAAAGCGCGTAACTTCTGATAAGTAACAGGGGTACTTAAAATGTTACAACCAAAACGAACAAAGTTTCGTAAACAACAAAAAGGAAAAAACCGTGGTTTAGCTCATAGAGGCTCCACAGTTTCCTTTGGTGAATTTGCATTAAAAGCTGTTGAGCATGGTCGTCTAACTGCCAGACAGATAGAGTCTGCTCGACGTGCAATTTCTCGTGCGATCAAGCGTGGTGGAAAAATCTGGATTCGAGTATTCCCAGATAAGCCAATAACTCAGAAACCTTTAGAGGTAAGACAAGGCTCTGGTAAAGGTAATGTTGAATATTGGGTTGCACAAATTCAACCAGGTCGCATTCTTTTCGAAATGGAAGGGGTATCAAAACAATTAGCCCAACAAGCTTTCACATTAGCAGAAGCTAAGCTTCCATTTAAAGTAACTTTTGCTGAACGTCAGGTGATGTAATGAATTCTATAAATAAATTAAAAGAATTGGATCTTGAAGGATTAAAAACAGCTCTTGTTTCCTCCAGAGAAGAGCAATTTCGTTTAAGATTTAAAAAGTCACGTGGTGATTTGAATCAAACTCATTTGCTTAAAAGTGTTAAGACAGTTATTGCTCAAATCAAAACGTTGATTTCACAGAAAGAAGAGGTAAATAATGTCTGAACAATCTAAAACAGTTAGAACTGTTACTGGAAAAGTTGTAAGCGATAAAATGGATAAAACCATTGTCGTTTTAGTAGAGCGTTCAGTACGACATCCTAAATATGAAAAAATTATCAGAAGACGTACAAAATTGCATGCTCATGATGAAAATGGTCAAGCAAAAGTTGGTCAGATGGTTAAAATTCAGGAATGTCGTCCTGTCTCTAAAACCAAAACTTGGAAACTGGTTGAGATATTATAACGAACAAGTATATTGAATTATTCTTCATATTTGTTATAATACCCAACTTTTTATACATATAAAATGTTTGGAGTAAATAATGATCCAAATGCAAACACTGCTTGAAGTTGCAGATAACAGCGGTGCTAAACAATTAATGTGCATCAAAGTTCTTGGTGGTTCACATCGTCGTTATGCACGTGTAGGCGATATTATTAAAGTTAGCGTTAAGCATGCTTTACCAAAAAGTAAAGTGAAGAAAGGCGCCGTAATGAATGCGGTTGTAGTTCGTACAGCACAAGGTGTTAGAAGACAAGATGGTAGTTTAATCCGGTTTGATGATAACGCTGCTGTATTATTAAACAACCAACATGAGCCCATAGGTACACGTATCTTTGGACCTGTAACAAGAGAATTACGTGATCGCTTTATGAAAATTATTTCATTAGCCCCTGAAGTATTATAGAGAGGAATAAAAATGAAAAGAATCATCAAAGGCGATACCGTATATGTATGCACTGGTAAAAGTAAGGGTCTTGTAAGCAAGGTTTTATCTGTTTCAGGAGATAAAATTATTGTTGATGGCGCTAACATTATCAGTAAGCATGTTAAGCCAAATCCAAATTTGAATGAAAAAGGTGGAATAAAACAAATTCCTGCACCTATTCATGTTTCAAATTTGGCTATTTATAATCCTTCTACAGGCAAGCCCGACAAAATTGGGTTCAAGTTTGTTGAACATAACGGACAGCAAAAAAAGGTCAGATTTTTTAAATCTAACCAAGAGCTCGTCTCACCACTTTAGTAGGTAATGTAAATGGCACGTTTAAAGCAATATTATAATGAAGTAGTTGTTCCACAACTAATGGAAAAATTTTCATATTCTTCAATTATGCAAGTACCTAAAATCACCAAAATCACACTTAACATGGGTGTTGGTGAAGCAGTAGCTGACAAAAAGGTACTCAACTTTGCTATTGAAGATATGACACGTATAGCAGGTCAGAAACCTGTTACCACCTTAGCGCGGAAATCTATTGCAGGTTTTAAGATTCGTGAAGGTTGGCCTATAGGATGTAAAGTTACTTTACGTCGTCAAAGAATGTTTGAATTTCTTGATCGCCTAGTAACAATTACGCTCCCTCGTGTACGTGACTTTAGAGGTTTATCAGCTAAATCATTCGATGGTACAGGAAATTACGCATTTGGTCTGTCTGAACAAATTGTTTTTCCTGAAATTGATTTTGACAAAATTGATACCATTCGTGGATTAGATATTTGTATTTCAACATCAGCAAGAACAGATGCTGAAGCAAAAGCGTTGTTGGAAGCATTTAACTTTCCTTTAAAAGATCGCGAAAGAACTAAATAGGGGCGAATTGTGGCTAGGAAATCAATCATTATTCGAGAAAATAAAAAGAAATTTCTCGTTGATAAATACTTTGAAAAACGCAAAGCGTTAAAAGAAATTATTAAATCATCAACTGATTTTGACCAAGTAGAAGCGGCTCAAGTTAGATTGGCAAAATTGCCAAAAAACTCTAATCCCGCTAGGCATACACGTCGCTGTCAGCAATGTGGTCGTCCGCATGCCGTGTTCCGTAAATTCGGTTTATGTCGTATTTGTTTACGGCAACAACTGATGTTCGGAAACGTCACTGGCGGAAGAAAATCCTCTTGGTAACTTATGGAGAACGAACGTGAGTATGCATGATCCGATAGCAGATATGTTGACCCGAATTCGTAATGGTCAACAAGCAAGACATGAAGAAGTGTCTTTCGCTGCTTCAAAATTAAAAGCGCAGTTATGTCGTGTACTAGCTGAAGAGGGTTATATCCATGATTTCTTTAACTCTGTTTCAGATGCTGGTCATCCACAAATCACTGTAAAATTAAAATATTACGAAGGTCAACCTGTTATTCGTAGTTTGAAGAGAATCAGTCGTCCTGGACTTCGAATATATAGGGGCGTGAACCAGTTAAACTCAATTCCTGGTTTTGGTATCGCAATTCTTTCCACATCTTCAGGGGTCATGACCAACCATCAGGCGAAACAAAAGCGTGTTGGTGGTGAAGTGATTTGTGAAGTGGCCTAGTAAATTGAGAGGTTAATTATGTCTAGAGTTGCAAAAGCAAATATTACCGTTCCAGGAAACGTACAAGTTACTGTAAACAGTAGCGAAATTGCATTTAAGGGTCCTAAAGGTAGTTTAACAAAAACCTTTAATTCTCTTGTTGAAATCATTCATGATGATTCGAGTAAAACTCTCTCTTTTAAACCAGTTAATACTGATCCAAAAGGGTGGGCTCAAGCAGGTACTGCAAGAGCAGAATCACAAAATATGTTGATGGGCGTTACGGAAGGTTTTTCTGTAACATTAGAACTAGTAGGAGTAGGTTATCGTGCTCAGGCAGCTGGTAATAAACTTACCTTATCTTTAGGTTTTTCACATCCTATTGATTATGAGTTACCAGCGAGTATTACTGCTGAAACACCTAATAATACAACAGTTATTATCAAAGGGATAAATAAGCAACAAGTCGGACAAGTTGCAGCAGAAGTTCGTGCCTTTCGTCCTCCAGAACCTTATAAAGGTAAAGGAGTAAGATACGCGGGTGAACATATTTCCCTCAAAGAAACCAAGAAAAAATAGGAATACGCTAAGATGAAATCTAGTAAGTTTCTAGCTCGAAAACGTCGTGGCTTAAAAGCGAAACACGTTATCAGATTGTCTGAAAAGCCAAGGTTAGTTGTTTTTCGATCTAATAGTCATATATATTGCCAAGTTGTTAGACCAACTAAAGCAGGAGATGTCGTAATTGCACAAGCATCTACTTTAGAAAAGGCTAACCGAGATAAATTGGAAGGTACTAAAACTGCTCAAGCGCAGGCTATCGGTAAAATGATTGCTGAAAGAACAAAAGCGCAACAAGTTTCTGACATTTCTTTTGACAGAAACGGCTTTAAGTATCATGGTCGAATCAAGGCCCTTGCTGATGCAGCAAGAGAAGCCGGGTTACTATTTTAAGGAACGAACATGGCATTAGATGAAGCAAAAAATGAAGGCTTGATTGAAAAGCTTGTTGCTGTTAACCGTACTGCTAAAGTTGTTAAAGGGGGTCGTGTATTCGGTTTTTCTGCTTTAGTTGTGGTTGGTGATGGAAAAGGTAAAGTAGGTTTTGGTCGTGGAAAAGCTCGTGAAGTTCCAGTTGCTATTCAAAAAGCAATGGAACAAGCTAAAAAGAACATGACAATTATTTCTTTAAATAATCATACCATTCATCATGAAATAACATGGTCTTACGGTGCTTCTAAAATTTTCATGAAACCTGCCCAGGAAGGTACTGGTATTATTGCAGGTGGAGCAATGCGTGCAGTCTTAGAAGTATTAGGTGTTAAGAATATTCTTGCCAAGAGTATTGGTTCTACCAATCCAAGCAATATTGTTAGAGCTACTATCGGAGCCTTAACAAACGTTCAAACACCAGATTATGTTGCTGCTAAACGTGGTAAATCAATTTCATCTTTACTTGCGGAGCAATTATGAGCGCAACATTAAAAATTAAATTGGTTAAGTCTTTAAATGGACGTCACCCAAAACATAAAGTTATAGCTTCTGTTTTGGGTTTAAGAAAAATTAATCAAATCGTTGAGCATAATGATATACCAAGTATTCGTGGTATGATTAATAAAATTAGTTATCTTTTACAAGTAGAGGAGTTGGGATAATGTACTTAAACACATTAGCACCAGCGTTTGGTTCTAAAAAGAAAGCTATTCGTGTAGGACGTGGTATTGGTTCTGGCTTTGGCAAAACCTCCGGTAGAGGACATAAAGGTCAAAAATCCCGCTCAGGTGGCTACCATAAGATCAACTTTGAAGGCGGTCAAATGCCTATTCAAAGAAGATTGCCTAAAATGGGCTTCAATTCCAAAATTGCACGAATTAAGGATGAATTAAGTTTATCTTATGTTGAATCTCTAGGTTTAGAAGAAATATCTATTGAACTGCTTAAAGCTCACGATATCATTCAACATAAAATTAAACGTGTAAAAATTATTGGTACAGCTGAAATAACTAGACCTATCGTCATGAAAGGTATCGAAGTTTCAAAATCAGCTCGTGCTGCGATTGAAAATGCTGGTGGAAGGATAGAAGACTAATGTCACGCCCTACTGTTGATCAATTTTTAAATGGTTTTACGGAGCTGAAGCAACGGCTCCTTTTTTTTATTGATTGCGATTTTAGTTTATCGTTTTGGTGCTCATATACCAGTTCCTGGTTTAGATCCTGAACGGTTATCAAATTTCTTTTCGCAACATCAAAATACCATTTTTGGTTTGTTCAATATGTTTTCTGGCGGAGCTTTGTCTCGTGTAACCGTATTTGCTATTGGTATTATGCCATATATTTCCGCATCTATAATGATGCAACTCCTTTCTGTTGTTGTTCCTTCTTTGGAGCAAATGAAAAAGGAAGGAGAAATTGGACGTCGAAAAATTTCTCAATATACACGTTACCTTACGTTAACGTTGTCAATTTTTCAGTCTTTTGGTATTGCTCAATGGTTGGTTCATCAACAAATTGCTATACAAGGCGATTTCACTTTTTATCTAGTTGCGGTGACCACTTTAGTCACTGGAACCATGACATTAATGTGGCTTGGTGAACAAATGACAGAAAAAGGAATTGGCAATGGTATTTCCATGCTGATTTTTTCCGGAATTGTATCAAATATTCCATCATCTGTTGCAAACGTATTTCAACAAGTTAAAGAAGGCCAATTACAGTTTATAAGTTTGGTTTTTATTGTTGTAGTTATTTTTGCGGTTACCGCTTTTGTAGTTTTTATGGAGCGAGCACAAAGAAGAATAAGAGTCAATTATGCACAACGTACACATGGTCGTAAGGTATATGCTGCACAATCTAGTCATTTACCATTGAAGATCAATATGTCAGGTGTTATTCCTCCTATTTTTGCTTCAAGTTTAATTTTATTGCCTGCGACTTTGGCCCAGTTTTTTTCCGGATCACCAAATTCAATAATATCAAAATTAGCTTTTGCAATTTCGCCCGGTCAACCTCTATATCTGATTTTGTATTCGGCATGCATTATTTTCTTTGCATTCTTTTATACAGCATTGGTATTCAATCCAAAAGAAACTGCTGATAATTTAAAAAAATCTGGAGCTATTATACCAGGTATTCGTCCAGGTGAACAAACCTCTAGATTTATTGATAATGTTTTAACTCGTTTAACACTTGTTGGTTCATTATATTTAGTTTTAGTTTGTTTATTGCCACAACTAATGACTCAAGCCTGGCATGTTCCTTTCTATTTTGGTGGAACGTCGCTTTTGATTATTGTTGTTGTAATTATGGACTTTGTTGCTCAAGTACAAGCCCACATGATGTCATTTCAATACGAATCATTAATGAAGAAATCTTCTTCTAAAGGCTTTGGTTTGACCAACTTTTTTTAATAGTAAGATATATATGTGGAGTCATTTAAATGAGAGTAAGAGCTTCAGTAAAAGCCATTTGCAGAAATTGCAAAATTATTAAAAGAGCTGGTGTAGTTCGCGTAATTTGCAAAGAAACCAGACATAAACAAAGACAGGGTTAGTATATATATATTGTTTTCAGTTTTTAAACAGTGTATTATTCTTTTTTTTTAACATGAATCGGAGATGTTTTAATGGCGCGCATAGCCGGAGTTAATATACCTGACAATAAACAATTGTGGATTGGCTTAACTGGTATATATGGAATTGGGCGTACCACTGCGTATAAATTGTGTGAAGCGACACAATTAGAGCCAATGACCAAAATTGGTCAATTGAGTGAGCAACAACTAGAATTGTTACGTCAAGAAATTGCGAAAATGACAGTTGAAGGTGATTTACGTAGGGTCGTAAATATGAGTATTAAACGCTTAATGGATTTAGGTTGTTATCGTGGACAAAGACACCGTCGTGGACTTCCTGTTCGTGGTCAACGTACCAAGACTAATGCGAGAACTCGCAAAGGTCGTCGTAAAATGGTTAACGCGTAAATAGGGCAAAATTATGGCTACAATTAAATCGAAACAACAAAAAGTTCGTAAAAAAGTTAAACGTGTTGTACCCTATGGTATAGTTCACGTTCATGCTTCTTTTAACAACACAATTATTACCTTCACATGTCCACAGGGCAATGCCCTTAGTTGGGCAACTGCTGGTACAGATTACGACGGTTCTAGAAAAAGTACACCTTTCGCAGCGCAAGAAGCAACCAAAAAAGCTTCTCAAGTTGCTAAAGAGTATGGTGTAAAATCAGTGACTGTGCTTATTCATGGTCCAGGACCTGGAAGAGAGTCTTCTATTCGTGAATTGATTTCTCAGGATTTCAAAATTGTCGAATTAACTGATGTTACTGGTATCCCTCATAATGGATGCAAGCCATCTAAAAAACGTCGTGTATAAAGTAGGAGTTAATAAATGGCTAGATATTTAGGTCCTAAATGTAAATTATCACGTAGAGAAGGAACTGATTTGTTCCTTAAAAGTGGTGTTCGGGATCACAAATCAAAATGTAAAGCTGAAAAGTTACCTGGTCAACATGGTGCTAATAAACCACGTTTAAGTGACTATGGAGTTCAGTTACGTGAAAAGCAAAAAATTAAACGCTTATATGGTTTATTAGAAAAGCAATTTCATAGTTATTATGTTAAAGCTGCTTCTCAAAAAGGCGCGACTGGTGAAAATCTTATGATTTTATTAGAGCGTCGTTTAGACAATGTTGTTTATCGTTTAGGTTTTGCTTCAACTCGTGCAGAAGCTCGTCAATTGGTTTCTCATAGAGGTGTTATGGTTAATGAGCAAGTCGTTAATATCCCTTCTTTCCTATGCAGTCCTGGAGATATTATCTCATTGCGTGCGAAAGCAAGAGAACAAGGTCGCGTTAAGGCTTCTTTAGCTTTATCCGAACAACGTGCATCTTGTGATTGGTTGTCTGTAGAGCCAAGTCAATATAAAGGATCTTACAAACAGCATCCAGGATTTACTGATTTGCCACCTCTCTATAACTTTAATTTGGTTGTCGAACTTTATTCTAAGTAACATGGGAGATTGGTTTCAATGTATACCGATATTAATGAAATGCTAGTTCCAAAAGCGGTTAAAGTAAATTCTGATAATCCTTTTTTTTCTAGAATTGTTCTTGAACCATTAGAGCCAGGTTATGGATTTACACTTGGAAATGCATTAAGAAGAATATTACTTTCTTCTATGCCCGGTTTTGCTGTTACTGAAGTAAATATTGAGAATGTTCAACATGAATATTCAACAATCGAAGGTGTAAAAGAGGATGTAATAAATATTCTTCTGAATCTTAAACAACTTGCTGTGAAGTTAGCTGTTGGTGATTCTGCAGATTTGATTATTGATAAAAAAGGTCCTGGTGTTGTAACTGCTGCTGATATTCAGTTATCGCACGGTGTTGAAATTATCAATCCAGATCTTAAGATTGCTCATATAAACGAACACGCTCATTTAAAAATGAGACTACGTGTTGAGAAAGGTATTGGCTACGTAACTTCTGATTCAAATATGCATTCACTTGATGAATCAACAACAACTGCTGTTGGTGTTTTAAAATTGGATAGTATTTTCTCTCCAGTTAAGAAGGTTTCATATTCAGTAGATAGAGCTCGTGTTGAAAATCGTACTGATTTAGATAAATTAACCATTGAATTATCAACAAATGGAACGCTGGATCCAGAAGAAGCGATACGAATTTCTGCAAGTATATTACAGAAACAATTATCTGCTTTTGTTGATTTAAGATTTGATCAACAACAGAAATCACGAAAAAACCTAAATGACATCGATCCTATGTTACTTCGTTCTGTTGATGATTTAGAATTGACCGTACGTTCTGCCAATTGCTTGAAAGCTGAAAATATTCATTTGATTGGTGACTTGGTACAGAAAACAGAACAAGAACTTTTAAAGACCCCTAATTTAGGTAAAAAGTCTTTAACAGAGATTAAAGATGTACTTGCTTCTCGTGGTTTTTCTCTTGGCATGAAAGTAGAATTTTGGCCACCAGAGCAAGTGTAAGTGATTTGAGGAGTTTAACATGAGACATGGTAATGCCGGACGTGCCCTAAGTCGCACATCTAGTCATCGTAAAGCATTGTTGAAAAATCTTTCCTGTTCCTTGATTGAACATGAATTGATTAGAACAACATTGCCTAAAGCTAAAGAATTGAGAAAATATTTAGAGCCGTTAATAACTGTTTCTAAAGAAGATTCTGTATCTTCTAGACGATATATTTTTGACCGCTTACGTTCTAAGGCTGCTGTTGGTAAATTGTTTACCGTTTTAGGTCCACGTTTTAATACCAGGCCTGGTGGCTATTTACGTATTATTAAATGTGGTTTTAGAGCCGGTGATAACGCC
>Ga0255237_1000088_pt1 | contig 13181 bp, 3 predicted proteins | sample ColtaT_22_FD_183689 | JGI IMG/M metagenome (GOLD analysis project Ga0255237, IMG submission 183689) | Metatranscriptome of freshwater microbial communities from Columbia River, Oregon, United States - Colum_Cont_RepC_8d (Metagenome... | ecosystem: Environmental > Aquatic > Freshwater > River...
GTGACGCAATAAAACACGAGTGCGGGATAGCCCTCGTTAAGCTGAAAAAGCCGCTTTCCTTTTACGCGGAAAAATATGGTACACCGTTCTACGCGCTGAACAAGATGTACCTGATGATGGAAAAGCAACACAACAGAGGACAGGATGGAGCCGGCGTTGCTAATATCAAATTCGATGTAAAGCCAGGACAACGTTACTTGTATAGAAAACGTTCGGCAAGTTCGAAATCAATTCAGGACATTTTTAAGTCCATTCAGAAGAAGTTTAAAGGCTTATCCAAGAGTCAACTGGCGGATACAGATTGGCTCAAACACAATATGCCTTTTACGGGTGAATTGTGGTTGGGTCACTTGCGTTATGGAACTTTTGGAGGAAACAGTATAGAAGCCTGTCATCCGTTTGTCCGTCAAAATAACTGGATGACCAGAACCCTGGTTACTGCAGGTAATTTTAATCTCACCAATGTCGACGAACTCTTCCACAAGCTTGTGGAGTTGGGGCAACACCCAAAGGAAATAGCCGACACAGTAACTGTATTGGAAAAGATTGGTCATTTCCAGGATCAGGAAGTGGAGCGCTTGTTCCGACAGTTTAAAGATGAAGGCTATGAGAACGAGGAGATAAGTGGGCTAATAGCCAGGAATATGGATGTTCAGCGGATTCTGCAACGTTCGGCTTCCGATTGGGACGGCGGATACGCCATGATGGGTTTGATGGGTCATGGTGATGCATTTGTCTTGAGGGACCCGGCGGGTATTCGCCCGGCTTTTTACTACCAGGATGAAGAAATTGTGGTGGTGGCCAGTGAGCGTCCTGTGATACAAACGGCCTTTAACCTTCAATTAGATCAGATCAGGGAACTTACACCGGGTCATGCTCTGGTAATAAAAAAAGCCGGTGATGCCGAAGAGAAGCTGGTGAGACAATCGGATGTGAAAGCCTCCTGCTCGTTCGAGCGTATTTATTTCTCCAGAGGAAGTGATCGCGACATATACCGTGAACGAAAGATGCTCGGTAACCTCCTGGCTAAGCGCGTATTAGAGGAAATTGGTTATGATTTGGATAATGCCGTTTTCTCCTTTATTCCTAACACCGCCGAAATTGCTTTTTATGGGTTAATCAAGGGAGTGGAGAATTATCTCGACGAGATGAAAGCCCGAAAAATTTTAGAGTTAGGAAACCAAGCCTCAATCGAAAAAATTTCTGAAATATTGGCTACCCGTACTCAAATTGAAAAGGTGGCCATAAAGGATGCAAAGCTCAGAACTTTTATAACGAGCGATTCCGATCGTGACGATCTGGTGGCACATGTGTATGATGTTACCTATGGCACGGTAAATCAGGGCAAAGACACGTTAATTGTGATTGACGACTCTATTGTTCGGGGCACTACGCTAAAAAAGAGCATACTAAAAATTCTTGATCGGCTTGGACCTAAGAAGATTGTCGTGGTGTCAAGTGCCCCACAAATCCGTTACCCGGACTGTTACGGTATTGATATGGCCAAGTTGGGCGATTTTGTTGCATTTCAGGCGGCTATCGCACTGCACAAGGAGCAAGGCAACCTGGCGATAATTGACAGCGTCTTTCAAAATGCAAAGGCACAATTGCTGAAACCTAAAGAGGAGCAGATTAATGCGGTTAAGCCAATTTATGATGCGTTTACCCAACAACAGGTGGAAGCCAAAATTGCCGAATTGCTTACTCCAAAAGGGATTGGTGCTGAGGTGCAAATTATCTTTCAGTCTATTGATGATTTACACAAGGCTTGTCCTGGACATGCCGGCGACTGGTATTTCAGCGGAAATTATCCGACGCCAGGAGGTGTAAGAGTGGCAAATCGAGCCTTTGTAAACTATTATGAGGGTAAAAATGAGCGGGCGTATTAACCGCTAGGTTTACTTTATTAACAATTTAAAATTATTGTTGATTTTTTTCCGGAAGCCTGAGTGTGAAATAATTTTTAGTAATATTGGCACGGTTTAAAATGGCTTTTTGTGTGTGGTTGTCGCTAAATTGTTGATATTTAGCGATTTACTAACAGCAGAAAGATTTAATATACTAAGCAAACAAACAAACAACTACTATGAGGAAATTTTCCGTTCTCGCGGTTTTCTCTTTTTTGTGCCTCTTTTTAGGAGGGAGCTTAAAGGCCCAGGACAACATGCCGTCTGGTACGGGCAATGAGATTAATCTCTGCCCGAATGATGTCCACGATTTTTATGATGATGCCGGAGAACTTTCGGATTATTCGCCAAATTTTAGCGGTGAACTCATCTATCGATCGAACCTTGGAGCACAGGGAGTTATTGAGGTGACATTTAATGAGTTTCTTACCAATATGGCGGATACGCTGTATGTATACTCAATTAACAGTGCAAACGTTTCAACTCCTCTCGACACGCTTTTTGGTAATGTCAGAGGTGCAAGAGGGATTGTTAAACTCTATTCGAATCTTAACGATGGCGGATTACGGTTTGTTTTCTCAGGAAGCTCTGGAGCGGCAAACCGAGGATGGTCAGCGAGGGTTCGTGAGGCTTCTGCCAAGCCAGCGGTTGATTTGCTTAAAATTTCTGGAACTTATATAAACGATGGTGATTCGGTATTCCGTGTTTGCCGCGGAACGTCTCTCGATTTGGATGCTATCAATGTTGCTACGGCGAGTTCGGTTACTTATAATAATGAGACCTATACGTACGACCCGAACTTGGATCCTGGCGTTAGCTATAACTGGAACTCTACCGATTTTGGTACGCATACCGACAGAACTTGGCTTGCTCAAACCTATGGAACTGAAGGCTCGTATCCTTATACATTAACGGTGTCTTATGGAACCGGCGGTTGTTTTGTGTTTGATACGGTGTTCAGGGTGAATGTTTCTACAACGCCAATTTTTAGTGGAACTTCTTCAAGTAAAACAATTTGCGAGGGAGAAAATGTTCAGATTGACGGAAATGCGGTGAGTACAACTGGTTACAATGCCGATGGTACAACAACATATTCATATACTCCGGTTCTTACCTTAGGTACCTGGTCCGATCTTAACAGCGGAGGGTTTGTTTCCAATAATGGTACAACGGTTCGTGTTCCTGCTACAAGTACTCCGGGTACTTATTGTTATAAATTTACGGTTACCGATGATTTTGGATGTCAATATGACACCACCATTTGTATTACCGTAAGCGAGAATAAAAATGCCGGTGCCGATGTGGTTGAATCTATATGTGGAGATAATATCGGGGTGGACTTAAATGCTCTTTTAGACGGTACACAGGATGCCGGTGGTACTTGGCACGATTTAACCAGTCCGCCTACAGGTTACCTTAGCCCTTCAGGAACATTTAATGCCCAAAATTGGATGGGTAGTGATCCTAATCCGAAAACGGCTACGTTCTCTTATTATTTAGATCCGAATCCTGGTTGCCAAGCCGATTCGGCCATACTTACCTTAACCGTTTATCCGGAAAACCGTGCAGGAACGGATAAAACTTTCGCAGTTTGTAATACAGAGACCTGCGTAAAAATTATTGATTCGTTAGGTACTAACCAGATGAGTGGTACCTGGACTTGCGATCAGACCCAACCCGGTTTATACAATGCATCTACTTATTGTCTCGATCTAACCAGAAATGGTGGAAACACCAATCCTCCCGGATCGGTAAATAGTGGAATTTATCGTTGGACTTATACTGTTGATAATGGTGTTTGTCCACAGGATCAGGCTACTCTGACTATCGACGTGAAGAGACAGGGGGTTGCAGGAGGAAATGCAACTTTCGATGTTTGTTCTGGTGATCCTGTTTTCCGCCTTATTGATAAACTGGGTCCTCAACCCGATACCACACCATTGGTTTCAGTAAGTTGGACCTTCCTTGATGGGGGTGTATACGGCGGTACCGACTATAGAAAAACGTTCGACCCGTCTGAGTCAGTGCAAACGTCAAATGGACCGTTCCACGCAAAGTATACCGTTAGGGAATCTACCGGAACATGTCCTGATTCTAGTGCTATACTGACGATTAATTACCAGAAAAAGCCGGAAAGCGGTACCGAAAAAATGCCGGTGCCCGATATTTGTACCGATGCAGGCACTTACGATTTATTTAACAGATTGGATCCACCCTATTCATTGGATAACGGTGTCTGGACTGATACTGCTGGTGTGTCCCATACGGGTGCGAATGGTGAGATTATTGATCTTTCTACTATACCTTTTGGCTCGGGTGTAACCACCACGATCAAATTTAAATACACCGTTACTTCTACCAATACGGTATGTAATACTTCTGCGACCGAGGTTACCGTGAACTTTACTAAAGGTTCTTATGCTGGTACCAACCGCACGTTGAATATTTGTGAAAATGAAGACATTTTCTTTGTGTTGGATTCTGTAGGAAGCCCGCTTTCTCCAAGAACCAAATACAACTCGACTATCAGCATAACCGGCAGTACTGCTCTTGCAGGTAGTGAAGTTAATGTAACATTTAACCCAGTTGGTTTAGGTGGAACCACACAAACCATTACCATTAACGATCCGTCGAATGGTCCGGCGTGTGCGGCTAAAACATCTACCTTAACCATTAATTTGGCCAAGAGAGCTAATGCTGGTGCCGATAATCTTGCCGGTGAGGTTTGCGAAACTGAAACCGACTTCGACCTGAAAACCTTGCTTAGCGGAAATGATGTGGATGCAGATGGTGATGACTATTGGACGGTTGAAGGCTTCCCAAAAGATGATCCGTCAAATGTAACCTGGTTACAAAGCGGTAGCGGTATTGTTAATCTTTCCGGATTAAGTTTCCCCGGATGTAATGTATACCGATTTGAATACCACTCGGTATCAGCAAACTGTATTGAGGACACAGCCACGTTCGAACTGGATGTTAAGTGTTCACCAAATGCGGGTATCGACTCAGATACACTGTATGTATGTAGCAAGGATGGTTTATTGACTCTTAAAGACTATATCAAGGGGTCTTATGACCTGACCGGTAGATATGTGGATAAAGACGGTTCTGGTGGTGTATTGTTGCCAGGTTCTGTGAATTCGCAATTCGATCCGTCTCGTGCTCCAAAAAATGATTTTTATACTATTGAATATATAGTAGACAATCCGCCATGTACGCCAGCCGATACTTCTAAGATTACCATCTTTATTTCGGTAAGCCCGCGTGCGGGTAAGGGTGATACATCTTACGCCTGTCAGTCTACCAGTACCCATGACCTGTATCAATCGATTGGGGGTACATATGACCGTAAGGGATATTTTAGACTAGAAATGTTACCACCTTGGGATACTACATTTATTAACCAGGAGGTAAACAACAATCATTCATTCTATTTCTCGGGTACCGAGGATAACATGATAAATGTTCAACGTCTGGTAGATAGTGCTTTTGGTAAATCAACAACTCCGCTGTTTACCAATCTTACTTTCCCTCCATTTGTTAGGTTCCGTTATACGGTAACCGATACCAATGCTGTTCCTGGTGGACCGCTGTGTCCGGATTCTACTATCACCTTAATATTAGGAATTTCACCGGCCTATAATCAGCCAAATCCGAGTCAGCTTACACCGGTTCAGGTTTGTGAAAGCCAGTGTGAGTTTCACTTGAATACCTTAGTAACGGGCTTAGACTTTAAGAAATACACCGCCGATAACAAGCTGGTTTGGACAGGAACCCCGGCTCTTACTGCTATATCGTTCGATTCGATTTTAAATCCGTGTGCGCAGGGTGCAGGCAATTATAACCTTACTCTCACATTAGAGACCAAAGGTTGTCCACCGGTGGTTGTAAACAATGTGCTTTTAGATATTGTTAAACTTCCGTATGCCGGAGAGAATGCTACCGATACTTTCTGTATTAATGCCGGTACGATAAATGTGCTTAATATACTTACCGGTTCGAATGGCCCTCCAACACCCGGAGGAGTTTTGTCTTCTACTCCCGAATATCTTGGGACTTCAAAAACTGGTGGAACGTTCACAACAGGTAATCCTCCGGCCTTTGACGGCACAGGAACCTTTGTGTTAACTTATACCGTGGGTACCGCGGGTTGTCCAGGAACGGTGCAGGCCGACGCGACGATTGTTGTGAAAGATAATCCGGATGTTGGTCAGAACAGTACGGTTAATATGTGTGAGGGAACTTTACTGGATCTTAGAACAGTGCTGCCGAACATCGATAAATCGGGAACCTTTACCCAATGTTCAGGTAGCCCGAACGGAATAGCGGCAAATACTCCGTATAATACGGCAATTTTTGCTCCTTCAGCTCCAGGTACGTATACTGTGTGTTATACGGTTAATAACGGATACTGTCCTGCAGCCACCAGCACAACGACTATTGTTGTGAATCCAAGACCGAATGCCGGGATAGATGTCGATACGATTTATTGCGGATCGACTACATCGATTAATTTAACTGATCTCCTTAATGGGGCAAGTTCTACACTCGGGGAGTTCAGAGGTGCTAACACTGCTAATGTGGTGGGTTCTACTTATTATCCTAGTCTGGATATAGCCGATACCTGCTACAATATTAATTATGTTGTTACGGGCGCGGGTTGTCCAAACGATACAGCGAATATTACAATTTGTCTGGAAAAAGTACCGCAGGCGGGTACCGATGCAACAATAAATGTTTGTGTCGACGAAGATCCATTCAATATGACTCTTGAGTTAGGCGGCTTCGTGGATGACTCTGGTGTTTGGAGAGCGAAAAATGGTGATAATGATGACTTTTTAAATACAGGTAATCCAAACCGTAAAATTTTCAATCCGGTATTATTTGGCGGTGGTACGCATGAGATTGTCTATACCGTTAAGGGAATTAAATGCCCGTCCGATTCGGCGACCCTTACTATTAATGTAATCGATAAGCCAAAGTCTGGAGTAAAAGACACCACCGTGGTATTATGCGCTGATCCTGACAATGACGTAATTTACAAGTTGTCAAACGCGCTTGGAGTACAAACTGTGGATTATGATCTTGGTGGAAACTGGACGGATAAAAATGGATTTGATGCTCTGGAGCTTCAATCAACTAATCAGTTGGGAGCGGGTACACATAAATTTAAGTATACCGTTTTGGCTCCGCCTTGTGCTCCTTCCAGTACCTTTGTTACACTTGTTATTAATGCGAAGCCTCAGGCGGGCCCGGATAGAGACACTGTATTATGTGTTGGCGGCCCTGTTTTTGATCTTAACACGGCTATTTTACCTCCTGGAACGTCTGGTGGAACCTGGAAAGAAGCGTCCGGAAGCCTCACGTTTACTGATGGTTCAACCGTATATTCTCCACGGGTAGATGAGGCTGGTGTCTTAGATTATCATAAATCGGTTGAAGGCTGTCCTAATGATACCGCGCATGTTAAAATCAAGGTAAATAAAGCTCCAACACCGTTTGCGGATCCTAAGGATACCATTTGCTTGAGCGATGTACCATTTAACCTCAATATTTATACAACCGGATTAACCGGAACATGGAGTGTAAATCCTTCATTGTCTCCTGACAACAATAGAGCAATACCGGCACTTCAATCGCCTAATTTCTTTAGTAATCAGGCGGGTAAAGGGCATTATGTGTTAACATTTAGTGATGACACACTTGGTTGTCCTGCGTCTAAATCAACGCTAACTCTGGATGTTGTTGGACCGGGTAACGATACCATTATCGATGCCTGTGTAAGTAATACTCAGATCAACCTTTCTAATTTGTGTATGGCTCAGGATATACCTGGGACATGGGTAGGAAGTTCGGCCATCTCAGGAAACATCTTTAACCCTAATGCGGCCGGAGTTGGTACTTATACCATTAGCTTGAGTGGTGCAGGTGCACCGGCTAATTGTAAAGCTGAGGCTGTAATTAGTGTTAGACCGAAACTAACTATTGGCAATTCGTTTAAACTTACCTGCGATATAGGTACTAAAACTTATCGGGTTGAGTTTACAATTGATGGTGCAACGACTCCATATTCGGTGAATGGAACTGTTCTTAGTGGAAAGAATTTTGTCTCGGCACCAATTCCTTTTGGTAGTGCATTTAGTTTCAATGTAACCAGCCCTGCTGCTTGTAATGACACACTGATTAGTGGGTCTACCGATTGTGGTGACTTTGATGCAGATAATATTCCTGATATTGTTGACCGCGATGATGATAACGATGGTTTACCGGATGTTCTTGAAGCCGGTGAAAATATCGCTGATGCCCATGGCGATCACAATGGTAATGGTAATCCTAACTATCGTGATGCGGGTTACTGTGCAACGGTAGGTGGTACCATGGTAAAAGGGGTTTGTTCTAAATACGATTCGGATGGTGACGGTGTGATTAACCAGTACGATTACGACTCGGATAACGATGGAATTTCGGATCTGATTGAAGGTTTCGATTTTATAACTGGAATTCTTTATGACGGAAATCAAGTTGACGGTAAAATCGATCCAATTAGCGAAACTGCAGCTAAAGACGGATGGCACGATAATGCGGCTAGTCGCTTAGGAAATGCCACCAATTACTTGGCGGCGTTTAATGCGGTTGAACAAACCAAAAGCGGTGTTGCTGATTATTTGAATTTGGATAGTGATAGTGATGGTATTGGCGACTGTGTTGAAGGTGGTGGTTCTATTTATGTGATACCTGGCGATGCGGATAATGATAAGTTACCTGATTTCCGTTCAACGGATTCGGATAATGATTCAATTTCGGATACCTACGAAGCAGGACTTAACCGTAGCAGCATTTGTGATCCGGTACCCGACTTTGATGACGATGGCAAGAAGGATTATGCCGACAATGATGCGGATAACGACGGTATGTTAGACTTCGTTGATGCTCGCGTGGATTCGGCGGGTGTGGTTCCGCAGGATTTTGATAGTGATGGCTTCGCAAACCACATTGATATAGACTCCGATGGCGATAATATTCTGGATTCGGTTGAGGCCGGGCCTGATAAGATGAAACCAAGAACAACCACGTTATTACCTGATACGATTGCCGATTACCTGAATAGGGATTCTGACGGAGACGGTATTTGTGATTACTATGAAGGTCATACAAGAAAAGGATTGGTTTCGTTGTACGATGCAGTAGTGGATACTGATGAGGACGGTGTTATGGATTATCTTGACCTGAACTCCGATGGCGACTCTATTATGGATGCAGAGGAAGGCAGAGGTGCCTGCGACCCATCATATGCTGATGAAACCGGACCATACGATTCGGATGAGGATGGAATATACGACTTCCGTGAAACCGATTCTGATGGTGATGGCCTGAGTGACAACTATGAAGCAAGAAAGGATTATATTTTGCTTTCGGCGAATGATTTTGATGGTGACGGAACACCGGATCACCGTGATCGGGATAGTGATGACGACTGTATTCCGGATGCAATAGAAGCCCGATACGATTTCTATAGTTTCGCAAATACTGACTCGGCCTATACCTGGTTATTGGATGCCAGAAATGTTGATCCTAAAGATTATCCAGGTGCATTGCCTGATTTCCATAGCCTCGATTCTGACGGTGATGGTATTTCGGATGCAATTGAAGCCGGCCCTAACTGTAGTAGTCCACGTGACTCGGATGGTGATAAAACGCCTGACTTCAGAGACCGTGATTCTGATGGAGATGGCGTTGCTGATAGCGTTGAAGGTAGTGGTGACTGTGATAATGATGGTATTCCGAATTTTGCGGATGCCGACGGTAACTGTGACATTTTAACATTTGTTCCGGACGGTTTCTCTCCGAACGGCGATGGTGTTAACGATGCGTTTGTGATTCCTGCCATACAAGACTTCCCTAAAGGAGACCTGAAGGTGTTTAACCGTTGGGGTGGTGTGGTCTTCGAATCGGCCAATTATCAAAATAACTGGGACGGTACGTACAATGGTGAGCCATTGCCTAATGGTACATACTTCTTCGTGCTGGATTTGGGTATTAACTCCGATAAACCACAAAAAGGATATATCTACATCAATAGATAATTTTAGTAGGGCTTAATGATTATGAAAAAGAACATAAAAAGTATTCTGGGTATTGGTTTGGGTGCCTTAGCTCTGTTCCTTGGGAACGGGGCTAGCGCTCAGCAAGCCGCTATGTTTACTCAATATCTTCAGAACCCGTTAGTGGTTAACCCAGCGTATGCCGGAAGTACTGATGCCTTAAGTGTTGTTGCTCTGTCAAGGTTACAGTGGACGGGTTTTAAAGGTGCTCCGGTTACCAATAGTCTGTTATTGCACTCGCCAATTAAAGACAAGGACATTGGGGTGGGCTTTAACATTGTTAACGATAAAATTGGTATTACCAATCAAACCGATATGTATGCCAGTATTTCTTACAAGGTGTTGCTGAACGACAATTCTGCGCTGCGTCTTGGTTTAAGAGCCGGTGGATCAATTTTCGGTGCAAGTCTGGCTGATATTAATACAGTAGCTACCGAAGACTTGGCGTTTGCTCAGAATATTTCCGGTAAATTCTTACCGAATATCGGGTTTGGGGCATACTTTACTACACAGCAGTTATTTCTTAGTGTTGCCGCGCCGAGATTGTTGAACAATGAAGTTACCTTTAGCTCTACCATCAAAACGACCCGTGCTTATGCGGAGTCTCGTCACTTGTTTGTCCAGGCCGGGGGTCTTTTCAGAGTGTCTCCATCGGTTAACATTAAACCATCGGTTGGTGTTAGATACGTGGCGAACGCTCCGGTGTCGATTGATGTGGCGGGTAACTTCCAGATCGCTGAAAAATTCTGGTTAGGAGCTATGTATCGTTTCAACGATGCAATTGGCGGTATATTCCAAATGCAACTTAACGAGCAATTCCGTTTCGGGTATTCTTACGATTGGAATACCTCGGTATTAAATAAAGTAAACAGTGGTTCTCATGAGTTAATGATTGCTTATGACTTTGTTTACAGACGTGCAAATATTAAATCACCTCGATACTTCTAAATTTATCATGAAGATGCGCAATTTGAAAGGACTTTCCCTTTTAGCTGTTGTTTTACTGGCCGGAACTGTTAGCGTTAAAGCGCAGTTGGGTCTTGTAGATCGTGCAGATGCTTATTACAACAACCTGGCTTATGCAAAGGCCATTGAGCTGTATATGCAAGCAGTTAGAAAAGGTGATGTTACCGACAAAACCATTCATAACCTGGCTAATGCATATCGCGAAGTAGGTGATACCAAGAATGCTGAAGTTTGGTACGCTCAGGCGGTTCAACTTCGTTCTCGTCAGCCAATCGAGATTTACTATTATGCTCAGGCGTTAAAGTCGAACGAAAAATATCCTGAGGCGAACAACTGGATGCGTTTATACAATGAGTTGGTACCTGAGGATACCCGTGGGGTAATGCACGTTACTGCCGGTGACTATGTTACTAAAAATAGCCCGATTGTTCAGGCGTACAAAGTTTCTCCTTTAACTATAAACACTCCGGGATCTGACTTCGGAACCAGCTTTTTCTTGAACGAGTCGATCGTTTATGCTTCTACCGATCAGCGTAATCCTGCGGTAAAACGCGAGTATAGCTGGAGAGGTCAGCCTTATCTGGATCTTTTCGTTTCTGATCGTGTTGCCGGTGGTGGGGTAACTTCGCCTCAGAACTTTTCTAAGGCATTAAATACCAAATTCCACGAAGGCCCGCTTAGCTTTACCAAAGATGGTCTTCAGGTGTATTTTACCAGCAACAACTACAGTTACAAAAAGAAATCGGCTAAAAAGGCCCGTAATGGGGTTACCAACCTAAAAATTTACCGTGCCACGCTTGCCGGTAACGATTTCGTTAACATTGAGGAACTTCCTTTCAATAGCGATGAGTTCTCGGTATGCAGTCCGTCGCTGTCTAAAGATGGTACTCGTTTGTACTTTGCTTCTGATATGCCAGGTGGTTATGGCGGCTATGATGTTTACATGGTGGAAATCGATCACGGTTTTTTTGGTCGTCCGGTGAACCTTGGTGCAGACATCAACACCGAAGGAAATGAGAACTATCCATTTATCCACGAATCGAATACCCTGTATTTTGCTTCTGACGGTTATACCGGCTTGGGTGGATACGATGTTTATTCGGCTAAGCTTCGTAAAGGTGTTTTCAAAGAAAAAACCAACTTAGGCAAGCCAATTAACTCTTCTAAAGACGACTTCTGCTTTATTCTGGATTCGGCTATGACCAGTGGCTATTTCTCTTCTAACCGTGAGGGTGGAAAGGGAGAAGATGATATCTATGCTTTCCTGTATGAAATGCCAACCGAGATTTACAGCCTTACCGGTAATGTTTACGACGAAAATGAGTTTGCTATTGCTGATGTAGTAGTGTTCATTAAAGATGAGGCTACCGGCACAACCCTTGGCAAAGCGGTTACCGACAGAGATGGTTTCTTCAGCTTCAACGTAAGCCGCTACAGCAAGTATAAGATTGTAACGCAGAGTGCTCTTTATTTACCAACGTCGGTTGATGTGCCGATTGTGCCGTCTGGTGATGTGAAATCGCTTAAGATTAATCTGGATCGTGGAATTTATTCGGTGTTCGGATCGGTTCGCGATAACGAAACCAATTTCCCGCTTAGCGATGTAAAGGTCAGCTTATTGAAGACTTCTAATATGGCCGAGCAGAGTGTTTCAACCAGAACTGACGGTAAATTTGAGTTCCAGTTGGAGCCAAGCAGTACCTACCGTTTTGTAGCTTCAAGAAATGGTTACCTGAACAATACCAGCAGCTTCTCGACCATTAATCGCGAGAGCGGTAACCCAATCGATCTTTCTGATATCGTACTGATTAAATTGAAGTTGGGTTTAACTTTTGAGGTGCCTAAGGTATATTGGGATTATGCAAAATGGGATCTTCGTCAGGAGTCGATCGAATCACTTATTCAGGTATATGATTTCTTGAATGCTAATCCAAATGTTGACATCGAATTAAGTTCACATACGGATTCCCGTGGTTCTGCTGAAGATAATATGGTGCTGTCGCAAAGACGTGCTGAAACAGCCAGAAACTTCTTATTGGCCCGTGGTATTCCGGCTTCTCGTGTAACGGCCAAAGGTTACGGCGAATCGATGATTCGTAACGGTTGTTTCGATAACACCGAGTGTACCGAAGAACAACACCAGTTTAACCGAAGAACCGAAGTTAAGATTGTAGCGATACGCTAATCGGATAGAGTAAAAACAAAA
>Ga0255237_1000103_pt1 | contig 12787 bp, 26 predicted proteins | sample ColtaT_22_FD_183689 | JGI IMG/M metagenome (GOLD analysis project Ga0255237, IMG submission 183689) | Metatranscriptome of freshwater microbial communities from Columbia River, Oregon, United States - Colum_Cont_RepC_8d (Metagenome... | ecosystem: Environmental > Aquatic > Freshwater > River...
CTGGAGTTTCACAAGGTTTAGTTGTATAACCTATCCATTCTATGGCACCTGAGTCTCCTGCACCATCATATTTTACTTTAACACCAGTAATACCTAAATCAGCCAACTGAAATAGGAGGCTTGTTAATTCTAATTCTGTCATAATCCTGCTTTTTGAATAAAATATTTTGCTACTTCAGGAATGTGTTTTTTGTAGTAAGGTTGTTCAGACTTACACCATTGTTTAACATCATCCTTTGTTTTAAATGTTTGGTACGGAAATGTTATTTCCAACTCATTGATAAAATCATTTACAGTCCAACCTTCCCAGATATGTCTGTCATTATTCATAACTATTTTGTTTTAATAGTTACTTTACAAATAAATTCAAAGGAAATATTACAGGTAGTTATATCAAAACCATCTTGTATTACACTTTCAATTTTTCTTTCAGCATCTTGTTTAGCTTCCAGTGTTATTATATCAATATCTTGTTCAGATAATTGAATAAAATCTAATACATTTATTTCTGTAGTTATCATTTTAATTAAGTTAAAAATTAATTATTTCCAAGTACTTATTGTACTTTCTTGTTATATACATGTGATCTTTTAAATCTTCATAAAGAGCATTCAATAGTGGTAAGTACATTTTACCTACAAAGTTTATTGAATAAACTTCTATAGCAGATTTAATTTTATAAGGTTTAACTTTAACAGGTTTATCTAAGATAAATTCACAAAACTTTTTAAATGTATCAATAGTATGTTTTGTACCAACTAAAGATACACCATAAGTTGTGTACTGTTTTTCATACTTAAATATACATCCATCACCATCAATCATTCCTCTCCAAAAATGAGGATTATGTAAATAAAGATCAGGAACTTGGTAGTCAAGTGTTTTGTTTTTTACAATACCTCTCTCTTCAAAAAAACTTTCTAAATGAATTATCAGAGATTGTTAGTCTTATCTGATCTTTTTCATTGTTTTTAGATCTTTTTATTGTATATAAAGGTCCTGTATAATTAAAGTAACTACTTGTTTTTTCAAGTATACATTTATCACTACTTTGTAAACCAATTGAAATACCAGATTTTTCATTTGAACCATCTGCTGCATAAAGACCTGCTATATAAGCAGTTATTTCATTATCTACTAGTTTATTTACATCAACTGTATACTTTTTGTTTTTTACACCAGTATGTTTTACAGCTTCTTTTTGTAAACAACCACAGGATTGTACTTTAGACTTGTTTAAAGAAGAAAAATCCGTAGTTGTAATATTGCCACAGTCACATTGACACTTAATATAATAAGCACCCCATTTGTTCTTATGTGATAATTCTACTACTTGAAGTTTACCAATCTTAGGTAAAGCTATTAACATATCCTTGTATGTTCTATAAGTTCCTGTTTGTGTTCTCATAGAGCAAATATACAAAATAATATATTACATTCCTAATATATTTTCATTTAGAACGGAAGAATCTCCCAAGTATATTCCCATTTAGGAATTCTTCTCTCTCAAGCACCTCATATTTAAACTGGTACTTTACTTCTTGGTAAGTTAGCTCTGTGGCTGAATAACATATCCTGAGAATCTCTCTCCTGATTTGTACTTCTGCTTTGTGAGCATCTTTGAGAATCTTATTACTGCTGTAATATCTCATAAAGTCTGGTTTTAACTCTCTCTTGTACTTCTTAAGTCTCTTGTCCGTGGACATTGCTAGAGCTTTTTTACCAAGAGGTCTTTTAATATTAGCAAAGAAGTTCTTCTTTCCTATATAAGCAACTGATTTACCATCTATGATAGCAGTCATAATATAAATGAACCCTACGGCTCCTGCAGGAATATCTAATTCCTCAAATTGTTTTCCTTGATAGATCCAACTCATAATGCTTGTTTTAATAGTGGAAATAATTTATCTCTGACAGCTTCAATACCATAATCTTTAACTGAATCAGATAAATCTTTAGACATATCTAAATTTATGTAATTAAAACCATATTTTTTATTATACTTCTCAGCAGATCTTAGTCCCGGTTCATCATTATCAAATAATACAATTATCTTTTGATACTTATCTAGGAGTGGTCTCATAAAATTTTCTGGTATAACACTATTCTCACTGTCTGGTGCAATAGTTTCTATACCATTAATTTCTAATCTTTTAAAACACATTAAGTCTTTTAGAGAAGAAGTAATAATCAGATACTTAGATTTAAATTCAAGTTGATCAGAACCCTGTATATAATCTCTTACTTTAATGAACTTATTATCTTTGTTTTTTGGAGTATAGATTTTATATAGTGTACCATCTTCCCGGAAATAACCATAAATAAAATTACCTTTAATATTTATAAGATCTAATAAATTACCTTCATCATCTTCTTTAATCATAGTATAAAATGATAAAGGATAAACATTATGTTTCTCTAATATAGAGGAAGATAGTTTAAAAGTCTTCCAATATGTTTGATCTAAAGTATTCCAGTGCCGCATCTCATAATCAGAAACTACATATTTACTATGAGGTTTATAGTCTATAGAAACATATGTATTATTACTAATGTAAACATTATAGTCATCCAGTATTCTTTTAGAAGCTTCTCCTCTTGAATTAAGATTATATAAGTGCATTACAAGACTTAGATTATCTCCACCATATCCTGAAGAAAAATCTTTGAATTTATAATGACCCTTACTATCTATATAAATACACATAGAAGGAACTTTATCTTTTACATTAAATATAGATTTGATTTTAAGACTTTGACCTGATAATCTTTCAGTTAGTTTTAGGTAATGTTCAAATACCCATTCTCTAGGTATATCTGATAAATCAGAAATTAAACCTTTTGTAGAAATCATACTCTAAAATTTAAAAATTAGGGGGAAACTACAAAATTTCCCCCTTAACTTATTAGTCTAGAGAGAAATCTGAAGAAGTTGTTTTTCCTGGTACAATATCATCTTCACCAAAACTTTGTACATTATTTACTTCAAGTTTCTTAAGATGTTTATCAGCATTATAAATTAATACTTTACCAGCTTCTACTTCAGCAATTGCATATTTACTATTTTCTGCTTTTGGTAACCATAGATCATAATTAGTATAACCTGTTTTGCCAACATATTCTTTACCAGCAACACAGAATTCTAAATATTTATCTTTGATAGGTGCAGTAGCATTAAATGCTTCTACAAAATCTTCAATAGTATTATGTTTGTTATGTTGAGCTTGCATCCAATCATTAACTCCCATAGTTTTACAAAGATTTTGTAAAAAGATCAAAATAGATCTATCTCTTTGAATTTTAATACCAGATTTAGTTTCACCATCTGCAAATGCATACTGAGAAGCTTTAACTTTACCTATCTGACCCGCAAAGTGTCCTTTATCAGGATTGTCTTTATCAAGAGCAAAACCTTCAAAACCTTCTATAGGTTCAGTTTCTACATGCAGTATCAAATGATATGCATTGTCAATAAATTTAAATTCTTCTAGTTCAACACCATTAATTTTTAATACATGGTTACCTGGACTAATTGTTTTTGGTAGGCCGGATCCACCGGTACCAAGATCTTCTGTACTTAACGCCATTTTATTTTACTTTTTAATTATTAAACAAATACTTTTTCCCATGATGTCTTTAGAACACCATCAATCATCTCTGTAATTACTATTTCTTCATTACGTAAGTGCTCAGGTCTTGCACCACAAGTGACTTCTTCATTTGTCTTAAAAGACAAAATAGTCTTGTTACCTTTTCGGTACATATACCCAATTGCATCAGCATTAGCACAAATTAAAGATTTAATTTTACCAGTTAAGTCTATGTTAGCAGACATAACCATCTCACCCTTATCATCAACTACCTTGTCTTTAATATGACCAGATAGGATGATTGTAGGTGCTAAGGTATCAATAAAATCTAAAACTTGAAAGAATGCTTGACGGATATATAAATATCCAGCACCATTTGGAAGAGTAATTACTGTATCACCATCAAAGTTTTTACCCATAGGGGTTGCTTTGTATAGTTTAATAGCTAGTGGCATGATCATATCTTCTAATGCAGTTACAGTATCAATAGTAATGAACTTGTATGGATTGCCTGCAGCTCTAATTGCTTTACCAGTATCTAATAACTCTTGTAAACTACTAATTTTTACTTTTAATGCTTCTACATAATCAGAACCATTCTCTAAATCAAGAATTAGATTGTCTTCTAAACCTGCATATGCAGTTGTTTTACCAGTCTTTGGCTTTGAATAAATCACAATTCTTTTAGGATTCTGTCTCTCAGCTTTGACCTTTTTAGTTGGAAGTACTATACTCATATCTCACTTTTTGTTTGTTTAATCAAATCATTTAACCATGGTCTAGCACTAACAGGTTTCATCAACATAATTGCTGCAAGATCCCTGATAGTAATTTCTGACAAAGGTGCATCTGCAATTTCTTCATTAGAAATCTCCGCCTCTACTTTAGGTGCAAACTCCTCTTCAAAATCTGGAAAAATACTAAGTGATTTTTGTAATTGAGGAACTTCTAGTTTAGCTTCTTCTTTTCTTTTTTCATAAAGAGAATAACTAATTTCTTGTCCACTAGGTAATACAGCCATCATTTCATTTACAGGTATAAGATATTTTTTATCTATTTTACCTTCGCTGTCATAACTTTCTATTAACTCATATTCTTCATCATAGAAAGGATTAAATTTAAGTTTAAATAATTGTCTATCTTCACTCATAGGTGTCATTCCTATAATTTTAGAGTTATCATCATAAACATTATCATAAAATTCAATATAAATGTCTTCTCCTTTTTTAAGTTCCCATTCAAAGAATTGACATTGTCTACCAAATTTACCTTTCTTAAAGAAAGCTGTTTTAATAGCAAAAAATGGATCAGCTAATCCAATTGCTTTGAAAGTATCCATATGTTGCATATAGAACTCTCTTTCTTTTTCTTTTCTTATATTACTACTCATATTAATTAATTTACTTGGATTTTTTGTGTAGTCTCCCTAGCAGGAGTTGGTATTTCTACTATTCTCATAGTAGTTCTATCTAGTTTAAAGAAACTAATTCTTGTAAGACCATTACGTGACTTCAGGAAGTGGAACACTAAGGTATCCGGATCTTCAATTAGGAACTTTTCAGGACCATATTTCTTTATTTTTCTTATAGAAGGTTTATTAATACCAATAACTACATCAGCATGTTGTAATAAAGCATCAGAACCATAAATATCAGAATCTAATACATAATTACCATAAGTGGCTTCCACTTGTCTTTTTGAATCATCTATGTTTCTATTTAATTGACTAAGAACTACAAATGCTACGGGATAGTTTTTCTTCATATAGGTCAAGGCTTCACCCAATGCACCTAGCATATCAAATTTGTCTTTTTGTCCTATGTCATTTTTAAATAAAGCTGAGTGATCTATTGTAACAAGTATATTAGGATAAGTTCCATCTGAATTTTTATGTCTGTATAATTCATAATGAATTGTAGCACACATTTCATTAACAGTACAGACATCATAAATTACATTAACTATATCATTAGCTTCTGTTTCTTTATAATATTCTACACATTTTTCAAATAATCTCTTATCAATTAACTTACCATCTTTACTCATTAGTGTATTGTAATCAGCACCTGTAATCAAACCAAACTTTCTAATGGCACTTGTCTCATCAACCATTTCCATTTGAAACTTTAGTACTCTAAATTTTTGGTTTGGATTTTTAATAATAATATCTGAAACCAATTGTTCCATGAAAAGTGTTTTACCTGTACCTGGTCTTGCACCAACAACTGTAATTGTTCTCCACTCTAATCCATCACAAAAAGCATCATTAAACTTAGGCCACGCACTAATAAGAGCAGGTATTTTACCTTCTCTTTTTGCTTTCATTTTAATTAAACCTTTCTCAAGACTATTTCTTTCACTTACAGGTAACAGGTGTCTTGCACCATTAAATAGTTTTTCCATAAACTTTAAAAATTTAAATTATACAATTAACTCACCAAATACATCTTTATCTTCATCAGGATTATCTTTTAAAAACTCACAATATGTTGCTAAATCAGAATCCCAACTTTTATCTATATTTTGTTTTCTCAAAAAATACTGAGCAGTTCTCATATAGTCATAGTTTTTAGACTCATATTCTAAAACATATTTTTGTGTTGCTAAAAAAATAGTTTGCCAGTCATAATCGTATGTATCAAAAAACCATCTAAATCCACTTTCTAAATTTTTAGCAGGTACTCTTGCATATTTTCCAGAGGACAGTTTCTTATTAGGAAATATAGTTACATATGCATCTATGTTTTGCATAAAATTATGCCCCATTAAATCTTTAGAAGTTCTCTTTTTAGATTTCTTAAAATATCCATCAATTTCAGTTATAAAGATAATACTTTTTTCTGTTAATTCAAAGGATTCTGATAACCAATGATTCGTTTGCAGTCTTTTGCATTCAAGTTCTTTATTTACTGAACCATGAGGTACAATATTTTCTTTAATGCAATATAAAACATAGAATGAATTTGGTGATAAACCTTCTGAAAATAATCTAATAAATAATTCTATCATATCACCATGTTATTTCATTACCACTTGTATTTTTTACAACAGTTGATATCTTATTAAATATATCATTACTATCCCATTTAGATTTACTGTAAGCTGCACTAGCAGGATGTTTTACAAAAAACTTATGTTCTGTGTTTGTAGTCAAATCTGACCATTCTTCAGCTTTTTTACCTAAATATGCATAAACTAACCCGGGATTATAGTTATTTAAATAATCCAATAGATAAGCAGTAAATGGTTTCCATATATCATAATGGCTACCAATTTTATTTACTTCAACTGTAAGAGCTGTATTAAGCATAAGTATACCTTGATTAGACCATCTACTAAGATCTAATTGCTCACTAATAACATGGTTATTATAAACAGTTCTATCAACTTCTTGAAGCATAAATTTAAGACTTGGTTGTAATTTATCGGTATTACTACAACTAAATGCAATACCATCTGCTACACCTAACTGTGGATATGGATCCTGACCAACTATTACTACTTGTAATTTATCATACGGACATTCTTCAAATGCCCTAAATACTTGTTTCAGTGGTGGAGTAAATCTTTTATCTTCTTGACTTAGTGTATATAACTTTGTAAGTATATTATCAAATTCACTACTAAATATAAAAGATTTAAAAATTCTATTCCAACCACTAGGTTCAAGTTTGTTAAACATTTTTTGTTTAATTTCTTCTAAATTCATTTTTTTATTATTTTTGATAAAAATTAAAATATGGCAACAGAATCAGTTAAAATAAAAGAACTTAGTAATGATGCAATACTTGATATAAAAGTAAATAAGTCATTTTATATGATGGTAAAAGCATCATTATTTGTAGTATTTAAAGAATTACAAGATCAAAATCCAGATAAAACAGTAAATATTTTAAAATCTATAATGGATCAAAAATATACTGATCTAGATGATAAACAAAGAATATTCTATACTTTAACTTTAATTGTTGCTGAAATAGAAAGACAAGCTCAATTAAATAATTTAATTATTGAAAAAGAAATATCAGAAGAAGAAATAAAGAAAAATATTAACCAAGGTTAATATTAAACTGCTCTCTACCTATCTGTATACAACCTTCAATAGCTAACATTAGTTCATCTTTACTACAATCTGCAAAAGATTTATTTTCAAGTCCTGAAGTTTGTTTTACAATAAGTTTCATTTCATCAAATGTATACCCTGACTCTTTTGCCAGTTCTCTAATACAAGCATGTACTTTTGCAAGTTGTGCTTTACTGTGATCAGGATTAGATACTTCAATAAACATATCAACCTTATCACCCTCTTTTAGTTTCTCTACAAAGATTTCATATGCAAGTTTATCTTGGGGATGTGCAAAAACAAGTTTACCATCTTTCTTAATAAATTTTCCTGTATGCATGTTTAACAAATTATGTTTTTCATTACTTCTAAAAAATGCAGATAGTGATCTTTACTTTTAATTTCTATTGCAGGTATCTCAAATGCTTTCAGAGTCCATTGATCATCTTCTACATCAACATTGTCTGTACTATGTAGAATAATGCCGCTGCACATCTCTTTTTGATAATAATAATAATCATATCCATTTTGACTAGCATCATCTGTAATTTCTATTTTTTCAAAGCCAAAATCAACTAATTCTTGTTCACTCATTTTTCTTTTGTTTTAAATACTTTTTCTCAAACTTCTCCCAACCTTTTGGGTCAAACTGTGTGATAAGTAAATCAAGTTTTATTTCCTCTTCATGCTCATCACACATTCCAATCCCTTTGACATCCAAATCTGGACTGTACCTCTTGGTAGCCGGAGCTCCACACTTAATGCATTCCATTTTCTATTAGTTTTAATACATCTTCTTCTTTATAGTAAATTTTACCATAAATTCTTGTTGAAGGTAAGGTACCTGTTCTTCTATACTTTGCTAAAGTTCCGGCAGATATTTTCAAGATTGTTCTTGCTTCTTTAGGATTAAACCAGTTCTTCTGAATTAGTACAGGATCCTTCTTCATCAACTCTCTTATTTCCTCAAGTAATTCATACTTGAAGTCTATAAGATCTTGTTTAGTTATTAAGTCTATCTTCATATTAGTAAAATGTTACTTTGTCTAACAACTTATGCTTATAAAAATATACTGAATCAACCTGGACAGGTCTCACTTCATCTTTATTAGCAACATGCAGTATAAATTCAGAATCTCTCCATTTATGATTATGTGGAGCATGATGAACATGAGGGGTATGTACATAACCTGCTTCAACAACATGACTGTAATCTTCATCATGACACATATGACCCTCAACATATTCTTTGGCTACTATATATCCAGTAAATAGCTTTGACTCACATGAAGTAAGTAATACAAAAAGCAGACACATAAATAATATTTTTTTCATTTTATTCTGATTTAGTCTTTTCTAATTCTGCAAGTAAAGCATCTGCTATATCAACAGCATGTTTAACAACTACAGAATTGTTAAATGTGGTGTTTGTATTATGACCTCCTGGTATAGCTTGTACCATTAAACCTACTAATGCTTGACCAGCAAAGTATTCTCTTTTGGTTAAGCCTATTCCATCATCTCCCTGCATTGTATAAGAATTAGGATTATAAAATGCTGGTTTTTTTCCATTTTCCATACTACTTCTTTTTAAATTGTTCTAAATAATATCTTGCTGTTGTTTCACTTACAGAGCTAGTATTACTTAAATCTGGATTTGAAATAATAAATTGCATAAAAGCAATTACATCTTCCTCACTATACATTCTTTCTTGTTGCCATTTAGCACCTGCTATCCAATTATCTGTTTTGCATAAATTAGGGTCTGCAAGATTAGCAGCAGCTTCTTTAAGTGTTTCTTGTTTAGACATCATTGTAGAATTAAATATTCTTTCTTCTTTCTTTGCTGCTTCAGTATAGGTAAGTGTTTCTTGTTTAGGTTCTTCTGAACCAAATTCTTCTTCTAAAGCATCATCAAGTTCTTCATGAAGTTTATCCCATTTTTCTTGTTTCATAACTTAAGATTTGATAGCTGCAATAGCTTTTTTAATATCTGTAAAAGGAATATGACTATGTTCATTTACTGGATTTGGATATCCTACTATCTTAAACTCCGGAATCACTGTTCCTCCTGAGTTTACAAATGATACAACTTTGGCCGGTATAACTTTACCACCAACTTTTTTTTCAAAAGCATAGTTCTTGTGTACTACAAATACTTTACTACCTATAGTAAGGTCAGTAAGTTTATATGTCTTTTTTGCTGTCATATATAAAACCAATTTGTCTTTTTTTTAATAAAAAATAATCCTGCCATTCTTCATTTCTTTCTAAATCTAATAAAGCAACTTCATCATATTCAAAACTCAACATGATAGCTTTTGCATACTCAACATTTTCAACATGTGCTGATACAACCATTCCCCATCGGCTAGTACCATAAAAAGAACTGTTTTCATCAGCTGCTGGTATATAATACTTACACCATTTATGAGTAACAGGTTTAGAACTCATTTCCTGAAGCATTCTCTTAGCAATTTCCAGAGCTTCTTTTCTTACTCCATTACGTCCTAAACCAGTAGGGATCCCTATTCTTATAATACCTGCTTTAGCTTCCATCAGTTTTTGGTTTTTCAATTACTAATTCTTTCAGTATTTCCCGCATCTTTTTGTCTACATACTTAGCAACTCTATGTTTAGAGTTAGGAGGAAACATTTCTTCAATATGGGATAATACTTCATACTGAGCCCGTAGCTCAACTACTCTGAACGGATCCATATTTTGCATTGAATAAATCATCAATACTCTGTGGTCTGTATCCAACTAAATGAGCATCAACATTAAAATACTTATGTAAAGTAGGTGCCGGTTTGTGATCTTTATCTAAATAGCTATCACTTACCACTACTTCCTCAAGTTCATTAAGATGATGAATATGAGCATGAATGTTTCCCCGGTAGAACTGTGCTTCATTAGGATGAATAGGAACATGTGTAAGAATGAATCCTTTGTAATCCACTGCTCCTGCAACACCATCTACATAGTCTAGTAACTTTTTGACATCTTGATATCTATCATGATTTCCCAGAACAACAATCTTCCGGCCAGCTAATTGATCTAACTTGTAGTAATCTAAAGATTTCTCCATAGTAATATCACCTACAATGTATGTTAGATCTCTCTTAGCTACTGTTTGATTCCATTCTTGAATTAAAAATTCATCTTGTTCTTCTGCATTATCCCATCCACGGTGTTTTGCAATAGCCTGGTGCCCAAGATGCAAGCATCCTATAAATCTAACTACACTCATTTTTATCCTTTTTGACTTAAAAATGTTTCAGGACTAATTATATCTCTTGTATAATTTATATCCTTATAAATTACATTATCAAGGGTCCATAATCCCATTTCTTCTATCCTCTTAGTTCTTAAAGTAAATATAGAATATCCAGTAAGATGAGCATTGTCATCATCATCACTAAGTAACATACCTAGCATGTTCTGCTTCTCATCTTCTGTAATATATTTTGTCTTTACTAATAAGTTTAACTCAGATAGAAAGATAAATGGTCTGAAGTCTCCTTTTTTGTTACCATGGGTATACATATACCATAGGTATCCCATATTACTATCTTCTACTTTACATACACCATGGTGTTCATGGCATATATTTTCAATAAGGCTTCTAATCTTTTGATCTTTAAAGTATTTTATCATGATCCTAAAAATTTAAATATTGCTCTTAGTTTTTTGTGTTCATCTATTAACCACTGCGGAGTGAATATTTCAGTATGCTCTACAAAGTTAACTCTAGTATGATACTCAAGATCATGTGTAAAGTTTACTACCCAGATATAACTGATGTAGCGTTTAAATTCAAGACTCACATTTACTTCCTTTGAAATAAATGTATAAACATGATGATTAACCTTAGATCTATAAAATCCATACTTTACAAGCCTTTTACCTATTAGTTCTGTATCTCTAAGTGTCATACATCTTATTCTGATTTAAAGGTTAATCAACATTAGCTCTTCAGCATTCTACTCCCAGCTCCGAGGAATTGTATCTAACTTAGCCCATCTCATTGCTGTATGGGTACTGAAGTTTACTAATGTCTTTTTCATTTAAGTTAATGTATCAATAAAAGTTTTTCTTGTTTTTACTCTATTCAAATCATATTTAGGAGGAATTATTTCAGCTTTAAATCCTTTATAATTAAATTTATTTTCACCTCTTAAATATTTTTGTATAAAAACAGAATAATCTTGATTTTCATCTGCTCTTTTTCTACGGTAATGTTGTTTAACAAAATGAATCATTCTTTTTTTATCTTCAAACTGTAACAAAGAAGTTTTATAAATCTCTGATAATATTTCAGGATTTATAGGTATTACTAAACCAATATTATCATATTCTTTAATGTATATAGACCATTCATAGTACAATGATAATGCTACTTGATAGGACATACTGATTCCATTTATAACTTCTGCTGCAGAATCAGCACCCAATTCCATAATACTTTTATTAGTCTTATAATTTGGGTTTAAAGATATTGGTTTAGGTAGATCACTTGGACTATTAATGCCATTAAAGAAAGAAGGATTTACTTCATAACCTTCTTTTGCTGTATAAAAAGACTCTGTATCTTTATTATAAAAAGCAATTGATTTTTCATAAGCATATTTACTTTTTATAGACAAATTTCTTTTTTCTACTGCTGTTAACTCCTTATACTTTTGAAGAGAAATAGTATCTGATACAATCATAAACTTTATGTTCAGATTTGGAAACATTTCCGGTGTAGCTTGTAACTCACCAAAAGGTTTAAGATATTTTAAGTCTTCATTTAGTGATCCAGACATTAAATAAGCTTTATCAAAAGTATTTGCTGTTATATTAGCATCATTACTTAATCTTATTTGCCTAAATTTACCCTGTATCATTAACATAGACCATTCTAATTGTTCTTCAAAGTCATTACCTATAAAGTCATTAGTTATAGCTTTTTCAAACTGTTCATTAGAACCTATTAAGTCTGCATTTAAGTAAGATTTATTTTCCATCTTATTCTGATTTAAAGGTTATATTGTAAAGAACATTGCTAATCCAATACCTATTAATGCTGATATTATACAAGCTATAATTAACACTGTTAATAAATACCAAGGATTAGTCTGTTTAGGTTCA
>Ga0255237_1000113_pt1 | contig 12614 bp, 10 predicted proteins | sample ColtaT_22_FD_183689 | JGI IMG/M metagenome (GOLD analysis project Ga0255237, IMG submission 183689) | Metatranscriptome of freshwater microbial communities from Columbia River, Oregon, United States - Colum_Cont_RepC_8d (Metagenome... | ecosystem: Environmental > Aquatic > Freshwater > River...
ACCGCATTCGCCGCGCCACCCACCACCTCACCGGGGACCGCTGGTGCATCTACCCGATGTACACCTTCGCCCACCCGATCGAGGACGCGCTGGAGCAAATCACCCACAGCATCTGCACGCTGGAGTTCGAAGACCAGCGACCTTTCTACGACTGGCTGCTCGAGCGACTCATCGAGGGGGGCCTGCTGAGTGCCCCCCCACCGCGTCAATACGAGTTTGCGCGCCTCAACCTCACTTACGTCATCACCAGCAAACGCAAGCTGGCGCAACTGGTCAACGAAAACCGGGTGAGCGGTTGGGATGACCCGCGCATGCCCACCATCGTGGGTCTGCGTCGACGGGACTACACACCCTCTTCGATTCAACTCTTCGCCGAACGCATTGGCGTCACCCGCAGTGACAGTTGGATCGACTACAGCACCCTGGAAGGCTGTCTGCGCGAAGACCTCGAAGGCCAGGCCGCTCGCGCCATGGCGGTGCTCGATCCCGTGCCTTTGGTGCTGACCAATTGGGACGAGGTGATGGGCGCAGGCACGCTGGACGCCTGCGTGGCGCCGGTGCACCCGCAGCATCCCGAACGCGGGCAACGACAGTTTGTGATGGGCTCGCGTTTGTGGATCGAGCGGTCCGACTATGAAGACACGCCGCCCAAAGGATTTTTCCGGCTGTTCCCGGGCAACCAGGTGCGTTTGAAGTACGGCCATGTGATCGAGTGCGTGGGCGCCACACGCGACGCGCAGGGCCACCTCACCGAGATCCACGCCCGTCTCATCCCCAACACCAAAAGCGGCACGCCAGGGGCCGACGCGGTCAAGGTCAAGGGCGTGATCACCTGGGTCAGTGCGCACGACGGTGTGGCGGCCGAGGTGCGTTTGTACGACCGCTTGTTCAACGAGGCGCAACCGGACGCAGGGGGCCGTGACTTCCTGAGTTGTTTGAACCCGAACAGCCTGCAGGTGGTGCAGGCCATCGTTGAGCCTTCATTGGCCCCGTGTGCACCCGATGACAAATTTCAGTTCGAGCGCCACGGGTACTTTGTGGCGGACCGGGTTGACCATCACCCAGGCAAGCCGGTGTTCAACAAGAGCACCGGGTTGAAGGACTCTTGGGGCAAGTGAGGGCTTGGGGCTACTGCACCGGCCCCTTGAGCGCATCAGGCATGGGCAGGGGCATCACCGAAATGCCCTCCTCGAGCAAATCACGCGTCTGCTCCGGCGTGGCCTGACCACGAATGCCGCGCTCTTCGCTTTCGCCGTAGTGCATCTTGCGAGCCTCTTCGGCAAAGCGCTGCCCCACATCTTCGGTGTTGGCCATGACATGCTGCACCGCTTGCAGCCAGGCAGCTTGCATTTGAGCCGGCGACAGGGAGGTGACGTCGTGCGCCGGGGTCTGGGTCACGGGAGAGGTGGCGACTGCCGGCGTGGATGTTGACACCTCGCGTTCGCCTCGCGACGTCGACAAATTGAGGCGGGGGGCCGACAACTGCTTGGTGATCTGGCGATCTCCACACAAGGGGCATTCCACCAACCCACGCGCCAGTTGGCTCTGAAAATCGTCTTCAGAACCAAACCAGCCTTCAAAATCGTGCTGGTGGGCGCATTGCAGGTTAAGTACCTTCATGGCGCAAATTATGACGCAGGCGTGTCAGCCCTGCCATGTCAAAGGCCAATGGCCTGCCAGCACATTTTGCAACCACAACGCCCCGGTCAAGGTCTTGGCATCGGTCACGCGTCCTTCAAAGCACCAACGCAGCAGTTGTTCCGGCGGGGCACTGAACACCTCCAGAAACTCGCCCTCATCCAGGCGTGAGGGGCCTGCGCTGAGCCCGCGTGCAAACCACACCTCTATGAATTCGGTGGAGTAGCTGATCACCGGGTGCAACAGCCCAGCCCTCGCCCACTCGCGGGCGGTGTAACCGGTTTCTTCTTGCAGTTCGCGCCGGGCACAGGCCAGCACGTCCTCTCCCGGGTTGAGTTTGCCGGCGGGCAATTCAATCATCACCTGTTGCACCGGGTACCGGTACTGCCGCTCCAACACCACCTCACCGTTGTCCAGCAAGGGAATGATCATCACGGCGCCAGGGTGAACCACGTATTCGCGCGTGGCCGAGTGGCCATCCGGCAGCGCAACCGTGTCACGAAAGGCGTGGAGGAAATGCCCCTTGAGGAGCTCGGTGCTGTCGAGGCGGCGCTCGATCAGCGCGTCGTCATCCATGGAGGGTGCAACGGGCAGGTTCAAGTGCCCAGGGACTTGACAATGGCCTGCGCGCACAGCGCCATCAGGCCTCCGGGCAACAGACCCAGCCCCAGGATGAGTGCCCCATTGAGGGACAGCACCACGCGCACATCGGCGCCGGCGGACACAGTAGTGGCGGTGAGCGGTGCGTCAAAGTACATGACCTTGATGACGCGCAGGTAGTAAAAGGCGCCAATGAGCGACATGATGACAGCGAAAATCGCCAGCGGCAGACCGCCCACCTGACCCGACGCAATCAGCGCTTGCAGCACCGAGAGCTTGGCATAGAAACCGACCAAGGGCGGAATACCCGCCAAGGAGAACAGACACACGGCCATCACCCCCGCGTACAGCGGACTGCGCTGGTTCAGACCCGCCAGGTCGGAGATCTCTTCGCTCTCAAAGCCTTCGCGCGCCAGCAGCAAAATGACACCGAAGGCTGCCAGCGTGGTCAGCACATAGGTCACCACATAAAACATGGCCGAGCTGTAGGCGTTGGCCGCCGACACCGTGCTGCCCTGCACCACCCCCGACAGCAAGCCAATCAGCACAAAGCCCATTTGAGCAATGGTGGAGAAGGCCAGCATGCGTTTCAGGTTGGTCTGTGCAATGGCAGCGAGGTTGCCCACCAGCAAGGAGGACACCGCCAGCACCATCAGCATCTGCTGCCAGTCCATGGCCAACGGCATGAGACCGTCCACCAGCAGACGCATGGTCATCGCAAACGCTGCCAGCTTGGGAGCACCACCAATCATCAAGGTCACCGCGGTCGGCGCGCCTTGGTAGACGTCCGGAATCCACATGTGGAATGGCACCACACCCAGCTTGAAGGCCAGGCCACACATCACAAACACCAAGCCCAACACCAGCACCTGGTGTTTCACCTGGCCGGACACAATCACTTTGAAGACGGTGCCGATATCCAGCGACCCGGTTGCGCCATACAACATGGAGAGGCCATACAGCAGGAAGCCGCTGGCCAGTGCGCCCAGCACGAAATATTTCATGGCCGCCTCGGTGGCCACGCCGTGGACACGCCGCAGCGCCACCAGTGCATAACTCGAGAGCGTCAACAACTCCAGGCCGAGATACAACACCAGGAAGTTGTTGCCGGAAATCATGATGAACATGCCCAGCAGCGCAAACAAGCCCAGGATGAACAGTTCGCCCCCGCGCATCATGTCGCGGTCTGCCGCGTAGGGACGGCCATACACAAAGGTCACCATCATCGCAATGGCCGCAAAGCACTTGAGCCAATGGCCCATGGCATCCGACACCACCATGGTGTCAAAGGCGTAAACCGTGCTACCGGTGCCGGCGTACAGGGCTTCCATCACGGCCACACCGGCCAAGGTGAGGAGCGACAGCACATAGGTGCCCGTGCGACGCGGGCTGGTCACGCTCAGGTCGTAGAGCGCAATGACACAGGTCATCGTCAGCAGGATGATTTCAGGGTACAGCACGACCCAGTTGAGGTTGTCCATCATGTTCTTCTCCGCCTCAGTTCGGCAGCTTGGATTGGGCCACGTGCCTGAGCAACTCCACCACCGAGGCGTCCATCACATCGGTGAAGGGTTTCGGATAGAGGCCCATGCCAAGCACGGCCAGCGCCAGCAGGGTCAGCATCAGGAATTCGCGGCTGTTGATGTCCTCCAGGTTGCGCACGTCATCGTTGGTGACGGGACCCAGGTACACCCGCTTGACCATCCACAGCGTGTAGGCAGCGCCAAAGATCAGCGCCGTGGCAGCAGCCAGTCCCAGCCAGAAGTTGACTTGCACGGCGCCCAGAATCACCATCCATTCGCCCACAAAACCCGCTGTGCCCGGCAACCCACAGTTGGCCATGGCAAACAGCAGCGCAAACGCCGAGAACTTGGGCATGGTGTTGACCACACCGCCATAGCTGGCAATTTCACGCGAGTGCACGCGGTCGTACAGCACGCCAATGCACAGGAACATCGCGCCCGAGACAAACCCGTGCGCAATCATCTGCACCAAGCCGCCGGCGACGCCCAGCTCATTGAAGATGAAGAAGCCCAAGGTGACAAAGCCCATGTGGGCCACTGACGAATAGGCCACCAGCTTTTTCATGTCCTGTTGCACCATGGCCACCAGACCGACATAAATCACGGCAATGAGGGAGAGCGCGAGCACAAAGCCCGCCCACTCCTGTGTGGCGTCCGGGGTGATGGGCATGGAAAAACGCAGGAAACCATAGGCCCCCAGTTTCAGCATGATGGCCGCCAGCACTGCAGAGCCGCCCGTGGGCGCTTCCACGTGCACGTCGGGCAACCAGGTGTGCACCGGCCACATGGGCACCTTGACCGCGAAGGCCGCGAAGAAGGCAAAGAACAGCAGGGTCTGCGCCGACATCGGCAACGGCAGCTTGTGCCAGGCAGCCAGGTCAAAACTGCCGGCTGACTGGGTGTAGAGGTAAATCAGCGCCACCAGCATCAGCAGCGAGCCGAGCAAGGTGTAGAGGAAGAACTTGAACGCGGCATAAATTTTGTTCGGCCCGCCCCAGATGCCGATGATGAGGTACATCGGGATCAGCGTCGCTTCAAAGAACACGTAAAACAGCATGCCATCCAGGGCGCAGAACACGCCCACCATGAGGCCGCTCAAAATGAGGAAGGCGCCCATGTACTGGTTGACACGCTCGGTGATGACTTCCCAACCGGCGATCACCACGATCACGGTCATGAACGCAGTCAGCAACACAAACCAGACCGACAAGCCATCCACGCCCAGGTGGTAGTTGACATTGAAGCGCTCGATCCAGGACGCTTGTTCAACAAACTGCATGGCCGCGGTGCCCAGTTCAAACTGGTTGTACAGCGGGATCGTCACCGCAAAACTGACCAGCGCGCCGATCAACGCGATCCAGCGCACGGCGCCGGCGTGTTCGTCGCGTCCAAGGGCCAGCAGCACGACACCGACAACAATCGGAGTCCAGATGGCAAGGCTCAGAAGTCCCATGATGTGTATTTCTCTTTGCTCAGGGTTGGATCGTGCGGGTCTTCAGGCGGTATCAGGGCTTGAGCCAGACAAACCAGGTCATCAGCACGAACACGCCCAGGATCATCACCAGGGCATAGTGGTAGAGGTAGCCGGACTGCAAGCGGCGCGCCACGGAGGAGACCCACCCCACGATCTTCCAGGAACCATTGACCACGGCGCCATCAATCAAGGCCTGGTCGCCCCCGCGCCACAGGCCGGTGCCCAGGGCACGCGCCCCGCGCGCCAGGATGTTCTCGTTGATCCAGTCCATGTAGTACTTGTTCTCCAGCAGCGTGTACAGCGGCTGGCAGGCACGCTTGATGGCCGCCGGAACAGCCGGGTTGATCATGTACATGTAGTACGACACCACCACACCGCTCAGGGCCAGCCAGAACGGCAGCGTGCTGAACGCGTGCGCGGCCATGGCCAGCGGTCCGTGGAAGGCCTCGGCGAGTTCCTTCATGACGTGGTGCTTGTCGGCGTCGACCACGATGGCGTCTTTGAAGAAGTCACCATACAGCATGGGCTCGATCGTCAGATACCCGATCACCACCGACGGAATGGCCAAGAGCAGCAAGGGCACCGTCACCACCCAGGGCGATTCGTGCGGGTCGTGGTGCTCGGCGTGACCCTGGTGGTCATCGTGGTGAGCATCGTGGTGGGCGTCCGGGTTTTGGTCGTAACGTTCCTGGCCGTGAAAGACCAGGAAGTACATGCGAAACGAATAGAAGGCGGTCACAAACACACCGGCCAACACGGCGAAGTGGGCAAAACCCGCGCCAGGCAGATGGCTCTCGGCCACCGCCTCGATGATGCTGTCCTTGGAATAGAAGCCAGCGAACAAGGGCGTGCCAATCAAGGCCAGCGAACCCAGCAGCGAAGTGATCCAGGTGATGGGCATGTACTTGCGCACACCGCCCATCCAGCGGATATCCTGGTTGTGGTGCATGCCCATGATGACCGAACCCGCGCCAAGGAACAGCAGTGCCTTGAAGAAGGCGTGCGTCATCAGGTGGAACACCGCCACCGAGTAGGCAGAGGCACCCAGCGCCACCGTCATGTAACCCAGTTGCGACAGCGTGGAATACGCCACCACCCGCTTGATGTCGTTCTGGATGATGCCCAGAAAACCCATGAAGAGCGCGGTGATGGCCCCGATCACCAGAATGACGTTGAGCGCGGTGTCGCTCAACTCAAAGAGCGGCGACATGCGCGCCACCATGAAGATGCCAGCCGTCACCATGGTGGCGGCGTGGATCAGCGCGGAGATGGGGGTCGGGCCCTCCATCGAGTCGGGCAACCACACATGCAACGGAAACTGGGCCGATTTGCCCATGGCGCCGATGAAGAGGCAAATACAGATCACCGTCACCAGCATCCAGTCGGTGCCGGGGAAGGTTTGCGAACCCAACTCGCCCGCCTTGGCAAACGCCTCGGCGTAGTTGAGGGTGCCGGCGTAAGCGGCAATGAGTCCAATGCCCAGGATGAAGCCAAAGTCGCCCACCCGGTTGACCAGAAACGCCTTCATGTTGGCGAACACGGCGCTGGGCTTGTTGAACCAGAACCCGATCAGCAGGTAGGACACCAGGCCCACCGCTTCCCAACCGAAAAACAGTTGCAGCATGTTGTTGCTCATCACGAGCATCAGCATGGAGAAAGTGAAGAGCGAGATATAGGCGAAGAAACGGTTGTAGCCGTCGTCCTCTTCCATGTACCCAATGGTGTAGAGGTGCACCATCAGCGAGACGAAGGTCACCACACACATCATCATGGCGGTGAGGCCGTCGATCAGGAAGCCCACTTCCATCTTGAGACCCCCCACCACCATCCAGGTGTAGAGGGTTTCATTGAAACGTGCACCGTCAACGGCCACGCTGTAGAGCGTCATGGCCGACAGCACGAACGCCACCAGCACGCCCAGGATGGTGAGCGAGTGGCTGAGGGTGCGGCCGATCCAGTTGCCACCCAGTCGGGTGCCCAGGATACCGGCCAGCGCCGAGCCCACCAGGGGGGCGAGCGGCACAGCCAGCAGGGTGGAAGCTTGTAAGGTTTGACTCATGACTGTGGGAGCTGCGCGATCAGCCTTTGAGTGAATTGAGTTCGTCGACGTTGATGCTCGCGCGGTTGCGGAACAGCAGCACCAGAATGGCCAGGCCGATCGCTGATTCGGCAGCGGCCACGGTCAGAATGAAGAACACGAAGATCTGGCCTTGCATATCACCGAGGTAATGCGAGAAAGCCACGAAGTTCATGTTGACCGCCAGCAGCATCAGTTCGATGGCCATCAGCAGCACGATGAGGTTCTTGCGGTTGAGGAAGATGCCCGTGACCGACAACGCGAACAGAATCGCGCCCAGTGACAGGTAGTGGCCCAGGGTCACGCTCATGCTTGCTTCTCCTCGACGGGTGCGGGGGGCGCGGGGCGCACCGGATCCATCTTGATGAGTTCCACCCGGTCCTTGGCGCGCACGCGCACCTGCTCGGACGGGTTCTGGTATTTGCTGTCCTTGCGCTCGCGCAGGGTCAGGGCGATCGCTGCCACCATGGCCACCAACAGGATGGCCGCGGCAATTTGCAGCGGGTAAAGGTAATGGGTGTAGAGCGCCACACCCAGGTCACGGGTGTTGGAAATCTGACCGGGCAACCCACCGGCAGAAGCCGGGGCAGCCTGCGCCACCACAGGCGCTTCACTGACCCGAAAGCCCCCCATCAGCACGGCGGCCAGCTCGAGGGCCACCACAGCACCCACCGTGGCCGCCAGCGGGAAGTGCCGCCAGAACCCTTGCCGCAAGGTATCCAGGTTGATGTCCAGCATCATCACCACAAAGAGGAACAACACCATCACCGCCCCCACGTACACGAGCACCAGGGTGATGGACAGGAATTCGGCATGCAAAAGCATCCACACGCCAGAGGCCTGGAAGAAGGCCAGCACCAGAAACAGCGCGGCGTGAACCGGGTTGCGTGCGGTGATGACTCGAAAGGCCGCCAGCAGCAACACCGCCGAGAAGAGGTAGAAAAGGGCTGATTTGATATCCATGATCCGGGCTCGCTTCAGCGGTATTTGGCATCCGCTGCCTTGCTGGCGGCGATCTGGGGTTCGTAACGGTCGCCCACCGCCAGCAACATCTCCTTGGTGAAGTAAAGGTCGCCGCGCTTCTCGCCGTGGTATTCAAAGATATGGGTCTCGACAATCGAATCGACCGGGCAGCTCTCTTCGCAAAAACCGCAGAAGATGCACTTGGTGAGGTCGATGTCGTAGCGGGTGGTGCGACGGCTGCCGTCGTCACGCACGTCCGATTCGATGGTGATGGCCATCGCGGGGCACACCGCTTCGCACAGTTTGCAGGCAATGCAGCGCTCTTCGCCATTGGCATAACGGCGCAGCGCATGCAGACCCCGGAAACGCGGACTTTGCGGCGTCTTTTCTTCCGGAAACTGGATGGTGATCTTGCGGGCAAACATGTAGCGACCCGTCAGGGCCATGCCCTTGAACAGCTCGGTCAACATGAAGCTGGAGAGGAAATCTCGCCAGGAGAAAGGGGCTCGGGTTGCCATCGTGGTCATGTCAGGCTCCGGGTCAAGGCCAAATGTTCCAGGGGGTCTGCATCCACAGGCCCACCACCACCAGCCACACCAGGGTGACCGGAATGAAAATCTTCCAGCCCAGACGCATGATCTGGTCGTAACGGAAGCGCGGGAAAGTCGCACGTACCCACAGGAACATGGTGACGACGACAAAGGTTTTGATGGCCAACCAGATCCAACCCGGCACCAGGTTGAAGAGGTCGTTGTTCAGCGGGGGCAACCAGCCGCCCAGGAACATCAGCACGGCCAGCATGGACACCAGGATCATGTTGGCGTATTCGGCCAGGAAGAACATGGCGAAGGACATGCCCGAGTATTCGATCATGTGACCGGCCACGATTTCCGACTCGCCTTCCACCACGTCAAACGGGTGGCGGTTGGTTTCAGCCAGACCGGAGATGAAATACACCAGGAAGATGGGCAGCAGCGGCAACCAGTTCCACGACAGGAAGCCCAGCCCCTGTTCGGCCATCATGCCCTGCCCCTGCCCCATCACGATGTCGGTCATGTTGAGGCTGCCCGACACCATCAGCACCACCACCAGGCAAAAGCCCATGGCAATTTCGTAGCTCACCATCTGCGCCGAGGCTCGCATCGCACCCAGAAAGGCGTACTTGGAGTTGGACGCCCAGCCGGCAATGATCACGCCGTAGACCTCGAGCGAGGTGATGGCCATCAAAAACAACAGGCCGGCATTCACATTGGCCAGCGCCACCTCGGGACCAAAGGGCACCACCGCCCAGGCGGCCAGCGCGGGCATGATGGTCATGATCGGGCCCAACAAAAACAAGCCCGTCGAGGCTTTGGTCGGGACGATGATTTCCTTGGTCAGCAGTTTCAGCGCGTCCGCGATGGGTTGCAGCAGACCACCTGGCCCGGTGCGGTTGGGGCCCAAGCGAACCTGGGTGAAGCCAATCGCCTTGCGCTCCCACAAGGTGAGGTACGCCACGCAACCCATCAGAGGCAGCAACACCACCACAATTTTGAGCAGGATCCAGAGCAACGGCCAGGCCACCGAGGTCCACCAGGGCGCGGTGAGCAGGTGCAGGCCGGCGTTGTAGAGGGCATCGACCATGATCAGTGTCCTCCTGCGGCATCCGCCGTGGCTTGCAGCGACGGGGCGCGGCGCACCAGGCCATCGAGTTGGTAGATCGAGGCCGTCACCGGCGCCGCGGCAGGCGCGACCTCCACATAGGCTGTCGACGCGTTGGACAGTCGGGACGCGATGTCGGTTGGCAGTGCCGCTGCGCGGACTTCTTCAATGGTCTCGTAAGCAAAACCCGGCAAGCCCAGCATCGTGCCCAGCACGCGCAAGACTTTCCAGCCCGGGCGCGTCTCACCCAGGGGACGCACCACACCGTGGAAGGATTGCGCACGACCTTCGGTGTTCACAAAGGTGCCCGCGGTTTCGGTGAAGGGGGAAATCGGCAGCAGCACGTCGCTGATGTCGAGGTTGGTTTTGAAGGGCGACAAGGTCACCACCATGTCGCTCGTGGCCAATCCCTCGGCGCCGTGTGCGCTGTCGGCGTGCGGTTCGGTGTTGAGCAGCAGCACAGCTTTCAAGGCGCCCGCCTGCGACATCTGAGCGGCATTGAGCCCGCCGTTAGAGGGCAGCGCGCCCACCAGTTGGGCGCCCACGGTATTGGCCGCTTCACCCAGGAAGCCCACACTCGCTCCCGTGTGCTCGCCGATCCAGTTGGCCAGAGCCAACAGGCCCGAAGCCTGGGGATGGTTCGCGGCCGCATTGCCCAGCAACACTGCCTTGCGCTCACCGCTCAAGAGCGACTGCGCGATGGCCAGGGCCTGCGGTTGCGTGGCATTGCCCACCACCAACGGCAACACCCCTTTGGCCTGCGCCACAGCCGCGGCCACATCGGCCAGGGCCTGCACCCACACCGAGGCTGATGCCTGGTAGACGGTGTGCACCGGCATGGCCCAGTCCACGCGTTGTTCGTTAAGCGACAGAATGTGGGCGCCACGGCGAGCGGCCTGACGCAAACGCTGACCCAACAGAGGTTGATCCTTGCGGGGGTTGCCACCGATCACCAAGGCGCGTTGCAACTCGGTGAGTGACGCGACGGAGGTACCCAGCCAGCGCACTCCCCCCTCGTGGTGGAAGTCGGCCGCGCGCAAACGCGCATCGATGTTGCCGCTGCCCAGGCCTCGCATGAGCGACGCCGCCAGGAACAACTCTTCAGCGGTGCTGTGCGGGCTGGCGAGTGTGCCGATGGCGTGTGCGCCGTGTTCGGTCTTGACCTGCTTGAGCCCGTTGGCCACGTACTCGAGCGCCGTGGTCCAGTCCACGGTCTTCCACTCACCCCCCTGCTTGAGCATGGGCTGGGTCAGGCGGTCGTCGCCATTGAGGGCTTCATACGAGAAGCGGTCGCGGTCAGCAATCCAGCACTCGTTGACGGATTCGTTTTCCATCGGCACCACGCGCATCACGCGGTGGTTCTTCACTTGCACAATCAGGTTGGCGCCAGTGGCGTCGTGCGGGCTGACCGACTTGCGACGGCTCAGTTCCCAGGTGCGGGCGCTGTAGCGGAACGGTTTGCTGGTGAGTGCCCCCACGGGGCAGATGTCGATCATGTTGCCCGAGAGTTCGGAATCCACCGTGGCCCCGACAAAGGTTTCAATCTCGGAGTGCTCACCGCGGTGAGACATGCCCAACTCCATCACGCCGGCAATTTCCTGACCAAAGCGCACGCAGCGGGTGCAGTGGATGCAGCGGCTCATCTCTTCCATGGAGATCAGCGGGCCCACATCCTTGTGGAACACCACACGCTTTTCTTCGTCGTAGCGTGAGGCCGAACCGCCGTAGCCCACAGCGAGGTCTTGCAACTGGCACTCACCGCCCTGGTCGCAGATGGGGCAGTCAAGCGGATGGTTGATCAGCAAGAACTCCATGACCGACTTTTGCGCCTTGACGGCCTTGTCGGTGTGGGTGCGCACGATCATGCCCTGGGTGACCGGGGTGGCACAGGCCGGCATGGGCTTGGGTGCCTTCTCCACATCCACCAGGCACATGCGGCAATTGGCCGCGATGCTCAGTTTCTTGTGGTAGCAGAAATGGGGAATGAAAGTGCCGGCCTTCTCGGCTGCATGCATGACCATGCTGCCTTCCAGGACCTCCACCTTCTTGCCATCGAGCTCGATTTCAACCATGATGCTTTCCGGTCAGACGTACGCCGGGACCATGCAGGTCTTGTGCGTGATGTGATGTTCAAATTCGGGGCGGAAATGCTTGAGCATGCCGCGCACTGGCATGGCTGCCGCGTCGCCCAGGGCGCAGATGGTGCGCCCCATGATGTTCTCGGCCACGTTGTCCAGCAACTGCATGTCGCTGGGGCGGCCCTGCCCGTTCTCGATGCGGTCGACCATGCGCCACAACCAGCCCGTGCCCTCACGACACGGTGTGCACTGGCCGCACGACTCGTGCATGTAGAAGTAGCTCAGGCGTTGCAGGCTCTTGACCATGCAACGGGTGTCGTCCATCACGATCACCGCGCCCGAGCCCAGCATGGAGCCGGCTTTGGCGATGGCGTCGTAGTCCATCGTGATGTCCATCATGATGTTGGCCGGCAGCACCGGGGCGGACGAGCCACCCGGGATGACCGCCTTCAACTGACGACCGGCACGCACACCACCAGCAAGCTCCAGCAACTGGGCAAACGGCGTTCCCATGGGCACTTCGTAGTTGCCCGGACGCTCGACGTCGCCGCTGACCGAGAAGATCTTGGTGCCGCCGTTGTTGGGTTTGCCGCACTCGAGGTAGGCCTGACCACCGTTGC
>Ga0255237_1000120_pt1 | contig 12401 bp, 28 predicted proteins | sample ColtaT_22_FD_183689 | JGI IMG/M metagenome (GOLD analysis project Ga0255237, IMG submission 183689) | Metatranscriptome of freshwater microbial communities from Columbia River, Oregon, United States - Colum_Cont_RepC_8d (Metagenome... | ecosystem: Environmental > Aquatic > Freshwater > River...
TTATTCTGATTTAAAGGTTATATTGTAAAGAACATTGCTAATCCAATACCTATTAATGCTGATATTATACAAGCTATAATTAACACTGTTAATAAATACCAAGGATTAGTCTGTTTAGGTTCATAATCTAAATCATGTTCTATTTTATGTAATTTCTTCATTTATTCTGATTTAAAGGTTTCTAATTTAGTTTTGGCTAAATAATAAAGTTCTGCATATTCTTGCATTGCTTTTATTATTTCTTCTCTTTCCATAACGCCATCTTTTGAGAAATCAATATACTTGTTTAGTATTTCAAGTCTTGAATTAAGTAACACAATATCTTTTTTTGTCTTGGTTCATCTTATTCTGATTTAAAGGTTGATAACTATTTGGGTGTTGAATTTCATCAGTGAGATTTATTGATTCTCCATTATTAAGCACTTCACATTCATATCCATTTGCATTAAGATATATTTTCCAAGTGTGAGCTTCATACATTGATCCACATTTTATTTCTCCTATATTTTTATCATTACATTTTACTATTATCATTCTATTCTGATTTAAAGGTTTCTTTGTAGTATTGTTCTTTTGATATTCCCCAAGTTAACCGTTCTATTTTGCTAACTTCTAACGCATCAAATATCTGCTCTTTCTCCATTTCTTTGGCTTGTTCAACTAATCTTAGTTTTTTTATTCCATATTCAAGTTGAGTTATTTTATTTTCTAAAAAATCAAGAGTTAATTTTATTTCTTCTTGAGAATAAAACTCTACTGCTGTTTGTTTCATATTACTCTGATTTAAAGGTTTCGTTGTAGTATTGTTCAAAGTTTGGCTCTGTGGTATCTTCACCCAATTCAGTTGCCATTACACTGCCTGAACCATAATTTACTCCTGCTTTAAATAATTCATTCATTTGCTCCTTTTCCATTTGCTTGGCTTGTTCAAATAACTTATAATTTTCTCCTTTCAATGTGATTTCATTTTCAATCACAAGCATATCAATTAACCATTCTACTGCTGTCTTCATTATTTTAAAGCCTCTAATATATTTTCTAAATTCTTTTTAGTCAAGAAGAAATTAGCTCCTGAAGTAGATAAGTTTGCCATGTTATAACTACATCTTAAATACCATACTTTACCATCTAACTCAAAGTTTATTTCTTTGTTTGTTTCTAAAGCTTGATACAGTATGTTAAAAAATTCTAATGCTCCTTCTTTTTTGCCTAATCCTATATATCTAATATCAGTTATATATTGATAAGAAAGATTTTTGTAATACAAAGTGTAATCATCAATTTCTGATCCATAGAAATGCACTAGCTTAGGTAAACCTGTAAGTTTACTATACCATACTATACTGTCTTTAGCTGTTTCTTTTACTACAATTTGTGAATAAGCTGATAAACTTAATCCTAGTCCTAATGTTAAAAATAGTTTTTTCATTTTTTTGTTTTTAGTTATTTATTCTTACTTTTTGGTTTAGATTTTTCTAAACACTCATTACATACCCATACTCCTATCTGTTGCATCTCTGCTACAGGTTTGTCTACATGACATGAGTAACATTTTTTCTTTACTTCTGCCATTCTATAAAATATTTGATTATTATACTTTGCTGTTGTGCTTAAATTATATCTTATTGTATATTACATTATGCAATTTGTTAATTTATAATCAGCCAAAATTGGAAAAATTCATGCATTTTGGCTGCTTTTGATATATTCATTTGTCCAGTTTATTGAACAAAAAACTGGACATTTATAAGCCTATAACCTTAAAATTTGCTAGATTTATCAGTCTATACCCTTAAATATTTTGTCACAAACATATCCTAAATTTGTGACATTACTTACCTTTTACAATATCTTTCAATTGCTGTAATGTATATTCAGCTTTCTCACCCCAAAACATCTCACATTCACCATCTTTGATTGGAGGATTTAAAAAATATGACTGTCTAAATTCATTGGGCCTTGAGGTGTATCTCCTACATTTCTCTTTTAGATGGCAATCTGTACCATCACACATTGTAAAATCTGCCATAATTAATCTATTTAAATCCGTTTATATTGTTATTATTTATCAAGTTTAATATTGTTCTCACTCAGTATCTCATAAAACTTCTCTCTGATTCTCTCAGCAATATTCCATTCAGCCTCACTAAGTTCCTCATACTTTGTCATTGTTCTGAGCTCTTGAGAAATATCCCAAAGAGCTGAATACATTGCACCTCCTTGAGTTGCAAGTTCAAACTCATGCTGGTCATCTGGTAGGTTGAATTTAAGTATTGCTTTCATTTTATATTACTTATTAGTTATTAATAACATCTTATTCTAATTTAAAGGTTTTTATCTCTCTGTTTATCTTTTTTATAACTAATCCAAAATCCTACAGCAACTAATATATTCATACCAAATGATGCTAATATCTCATATACATCTTCATATATATTTATAGTTAAATGTACATGACCTACCATCCAAAATGGTATGGACAAGTTTTGGCTTATCCATACCACTAGATATTTAATAAATTGTACCATTTAGTAAGTATTTTACTATAGTCATACCTCCTAAAACAGCTAAACCATGTAGTATTATCCAGAATATTATGCTAATCACCTTCTTCATTGTTCACCCTTTTTTTCTTCTCTTGTTTCTCCATAAATTTTGGAGAACTTTTTAGAGACTTGTTCAATCTTTGGAGTCTCTCTTGTATTTTCTGATTCATACTGTTGTAGTCTACTTTTCTCTTGTTGTCGCTCATATTCTTCCCAATTATATATTTCTAATTGTCTCATTCTAACAATATCTGATATTGTCATTTCTTTAGGTATACAACCATTTGCATTAATTAAATCTATGAAAAATTCTTTCATTCTTCCCATATTGTTAAACTTTTTTCTAATAAAAACTTAATAATAAGTCTTATATCTAATTGACCTTTTATAGCTCCAGCAGCTTTTAGTTTGTTATAAAATTTTCTATCAAGATCTAGTTCTACTCTTACAGATCTATCACTTATAGAACCTCCTCTCATAATTATACTAAAGTCAAATGGAAACATTTGAGCATATACATATACATTTTGCATATAAGATTTATCTTTATAAAAATCTAATGCAAGCTTTTTGTTATAATTAACTCTATTTCTGTTAAGACCTGTAAACTTTGCAATAGTATGTTCAGTCATCATAAATCTATAAGCTAAAATACCAATAAGATAACTTCTTTGATCTACTAAAACTCTCTTTCTTACATTTAAAGTAATTTTAGAGAGAGCTTGTAGTACATCTTCTTTAGTATAATCTTCCATATATTACATAAAAAAGGGAAATAATAAACCTTTAAATTCAGCTACAAAAGGTCCAATAAATAGAGTACTTATAAAATCATGTGTTTTTGAGTATAAATACCAAAAATAAAGTACATAAATCTGTGATACAAAAAGGTATACAGATAATAATATCATTCCTAAAATTTTCATATTAAATCAAATCAAGTTCTTCTTCTCTTACTTGTTCTTCTTGTAGTATTAAACCTTCTATAGGTAAGAACCTACCGGCATCATAATACTCATAAGGAAAAGATAGTGAACTAAGTTCTACTTCTTTTAATTTTAAACCAATTTTTCCGGATTGTAAACCCATGTTTACAGTAGCTACTACAGTGTAAACCATACCTTCTTGTATCCACTCAGAATCTGCAATTCTTTTTGGTTTATTGCTTGCATCAATACATATAACTTTCATGCTCTTCTACTTTTGTTTTTATATCAACAAATTCAAAGTTATCTTTTAATTCAAGCATTTCCAAATAGTTACCATGTTTTACTACACATTTACCTTTATTATGTGCTACTATTGCACATTGTTCTGCTTGATTTTTTTCATGAGTGCAGAATTTTATAAGACAAGCAATTATATATCCATATGAATTAACATCATCATTATACAAAACTAATTTATGTGTTTGTGTATCTTCCATATATTTAATATAATAAATTTTGGGGTCAATACAATTTAACCCCAAAATCTTTCCACATTATTTTACTCTGGTCAAAATTTTCCAAAGCTTCTTTAACCCACTTCTCATCTATTGTATTCATATAACATAGTATGTGTACAATAGCTTTTTCATCAGGATTAAGCCGGAGTAATCTACCAATTCTTTGTGCTGCTTTTCTTTCATTACCATAAGCATGCATAATAATACCTTGTCTAAGGTTAGGAATATTTACACCCTCATTAAGTTGCAGTACAGTTGAAAGTTTAGTAATCTTTCCCTCTTTAAATAATATAAGATTATCTTCAGAATCTTTATTACCACTATGATAACTATAATCACATAATTTATCTGCCTGAGCTTGTGTATTAGCAAATACAATACACTTATTATTAATACTTTCCATTAATTTTTTAGTGTATATTTCTTTACTAGGATACTCCATCATAGCTTTCATTCTCATAACTCTGAGCATATGCATATTTCCTGACCCTACATCAATTCTTCTAGACCAATATGTGTAATTAGATTCTTCATCTGTTATAAAATTCTTATTACCCATTTTAGCTAGATAAACTTTCTCCTTAGTTAGGTGAATCTCATGTACAACAATCTGGTAATCATTTAGTATTCCATTTTCTACAGCATCATCTGCTTTAAATGTATATACTACTGGACAGAATTCATTTACTAATTTACCTTTTTCTGAATAACCACGCTTAGGAGGTGTACCAGTAAGACCAAGGATCTTACCAGAATATAACTGTAAGAATCCTCGGTGACTATTTAACAAACTATGAGCTTCATCCAAATAGACAGCATTATAGTCATTAGGATTGTGTTTGTTCAGACTTAGATAAGTAGTAAACACCATTCTACCTAATAAATATTCTTTTCCAAACTTTACAGCATCATCTTTCCATGATTGGAAAATTGATCTCTTTGGAGCAACAACAAGAACTTTCATTAATGGAGTAGTATTCCGGTCTATATGGTTCAAACCCACCAGGGTCTTTCCTACACCAGTACCTAAAACTACACTACATCTTCTTTTTCCATCAGTTGCAGCTAGTGCTTCTAATTGAACTTCATCTTTTGTCATAATATTAAATCTTCTCTGTCTTAATTAAAAGACTGTTTGCATAAAGAGTATTCTTAAATGCAGCAATTGCAAGCTTCCCAGCTTCAAGTTTACCATTTTTGTTAAAATTTTCATAAGCTTTGTTACCAATCACTTCTGATTTATCAGCAACATCTTTAATCTGTTTTGTGTTTACTTTACTCATAATACTTATCTTTAAGTGTTCTAGTTAATAAAATTGATTTTCTCTTTACATCAATCATTGTTGGTGTAATTTCATCTTTTGTTAAAGGTCTTCCAAGTCTTTTGATAATAGCAGGTGAACTAATAATATCATTTATAATAATATTGTCAGTTAGCTCACTCCTTCTTTTATTTTTTGTAATCCTAGCATTTAGTCTTATAGTAGATAAATGTTTTTTAGCATAAAGTTTATTATAAAGATATTCTCCCTGTTTTTTACATAACTCATTTAATACAGGATCATCATATTTAATTCTACATGAGTTATATTTCTTTACACAGTGCTTACATGTAGTATGTCTATATTTAATTCCTTTGTGCTGACCTTGACCACCATATGATAAAAACTCATTCTTTTCACACAATTCAATGTTACACTTTTTACAATGTGTGTTTTTTCTTACAATTTTCATAAACAATCATTTTAACCAATTCATTGTTCTCGCCTCTTTTGGAAATCTGTGAATCCAATCATGACAATTCCTACATACTGCCAACCAAGTACTCTGAACCAAGTAAAAAGTATCTCTATTACTCCCTGCATATGTATGATGCACATCAGTTGCACCATTGGTACAACCATTTACTTTCACCATACATAAATGATTTTGTGTTAGATATCTTTCTCTTAATTTAAGATACTCTTGGTCTTTCTTTTTTCTTTTAGAAGACACCTGAGGGATAACAGGGTTTGTTGGTTTTTCTGTGTTATCTGAATGTTTTTGGCAACTCCAGCAATATTTACAGTATCTGAATCCCTCATGGTTCTTCCATATAACAGTTGTTTTACCACAACCGTCACATTCTTTAAGCTTTGTTTGCATTCTTTAACATTGGTAAACTAACCGGTGCTTCTTTTAAACTTAAAAAGTTTTTAGGAAGTATACCTTCAGCTATAAAGATACTGATAATTTGATCTTTATCAATGTTTAAATCTTTAAAAGTTAAAGTATTTTTGAACTTTTCATCTGTTTCATTAAGATTAACTAGTTCTTTTGTTAAGTTAGAATTTGGAAACAAAATATTAAATAAACTATTACTATATTTAATAGTAAGTTTTTGTTTAAATGTATTAAGTACTACTTGAGCTCTCTTATATACATTAACAATTCTTTGTTTCTTTTTACTACACATAGTAGCTAATTCTTCTTGATTTAGAGCATCTAGACCATATAGTGCTCTTTTATACAAGTAGTTTTGATATATAGAATACTTGTCTTGTTCATATTGCATATAGGTTTTACCTGATTGCAATTGATAATTTCTAATCTGTTGTTTTAACTTTTCCATTTTAATCATACATTTAAATTCATAAAAAAAAGAGGGGAACTTATAATCATTCCCCTCAATTGTTATTTTACACTACTAATTATCCTTCAATAGAGAAATCTTCATTAGGTTTAAGTGCTTTGCTTTTTGATGTTTGTTCTTTTGTCCAAGCAGCTTGTAATTCAGCTGTATTGTTATGTTTAATAGGAGTATCAGTTTCAGTTAAATTGAAAGTTACTCTTGTTCTACGATAAATAGGTTCACCATCTAAAGTACAAACAATACCAGTTTTACCTGCTACTTTAAGATCTCTACTTGGATCTTTTTTGTTAAATGGACTTAAAGATTCATCAACTACAATATTTGCATCAAGTACTTGACCATCATAATATCCTAGAGCTTTCAAATCTTCTATTTGTCCAGGTATAAGTGCAGTTAATACTTTTCTAGATAAGAAACCATTCTTATCAATTATAGCTTTAGTTTGTTGACATCTAATATATCCAAATTCTGGATTCTCAGATACATTTACAACAGCTCCTGTTGTTTCATCAGCTAATACAATTACTTTTGAGTTCATAACATTAAGTTTTAAATAATTAATAAATAAATTGATTTTTGAGTAGATACTATATCCTTAATTACTCAGTTTAAGGTAAGTTTATAATTTATATTCGCGACTATAAATTATATATCCAAGTTATCTGATAAATCTATAATATCATCAAATGGTGTATCATCTGATATTATATTGTCAAAACTTTCATCATCTGGTAGATAATCAAAGTCATAATATTTTTCTTTTGTGTTTTCTATAACTGCTGAATCTGCAAAAGGATCTATAATATGATCACCAGAATCTAAAGACATCATGTATTGTATATCTTGATCAGTAAGTTCTAAATACTGTTCTATAGTTAAGTAAATAACCTTCCCATTTGGGAGCTGATAATACATTGTAAATACATAAAGTTTAGTAAATGTATCATATTTAATAGTACATTTATAACATTAGTATTTAAATTTTTGCATTATATAGCTAAACAATGAAAAGGGGTATTGCTACCCCTCTATCATTTGGTCAGGAAAAGCATATTCACAGAATACACTTTCTTAAAACTCTTCTATAATTTCTAAATCTTTAGTTTGTGCATAAGTAGTATCTAATCTGGTTAAACCAGCTCCTGTAACTACCATGCATTCAACAAGATATGGACTATACTCATGATAACCTCTAAATTGTTTTACAGTTACTGTAACATTCTCATCTTGATCAGCATACTTTTCTTTGGTAGCTTCTTTGTCTACACCATAACCAAGATTGGAATAATGCATTTTACATAAAGTACCATTTGATATAATATCTGGCAATTTATTACCAAGTATAAGCTTGAAGAAATGCTCACATGTTTGTGAACTATTACAGATAATAGGAGTAAATAACTTAATAAACTCTTCAGAATTAGAATCTTTAATAATTTTACCAAGAGCTTTTGCTACATCAGTATCATCATAGTTTACACTTATCTTCATAACTAATCATTTAGTTTTCTATATTCTATTATTTTATCCAAGAGAGCTTGATTAAAGTTTGTAAAGAATTTTTTATCTAAAAGTCTAGATTTTATTTTAATCTTTTTATTAGGATGTATTGTTTTTTTACAGCCTGTAGGTAAAAGATTGTCATTGATGTCTTTAATATCTGCCCGGAGATCCATCCCTAGAACAGAAGAAATAACTTTTATATCTCTCATTTTCTAAAAATATCTCTAAGACTTCTAAACAAACTGTTTTCGTGGTTCTTTCTGTCAATTATCTTTTGTAATATTAATGAAACAAAGACAACTTCATTAGTATGTTTACAACTACTTACAACTTTTTCAAGAGCACTGTGTAATACAGTACTAGTATCATAAGCATCTATAGATACTTGTAATAATTCTTCTGCTCTTTCATCTGTAATACCTAAATTGTGGTGTAACAAATCTGCTTCTTCATCAATAATAAGTAACTTATACTGACCATCAGTATTGTAACCTTTTTTCTTTTTCTTGAATAGTTTTCCTAACCATTTCATAATCATACATTTAAGTTAATAAAAATAAGACAGACTATTGCACTTTTTATCTGTCTTGATACGGTCTAGAGTGCACGCAACAACTAATAAGCATTTTCTTCTGTACCTAGACTGACCCAGGCATTGTTTTCTTTCAACCACATTTCACCAATAAAACCATTAGGTTTAAGTTGGTATTTAGCTTCAGGAAACTCTAATATAATAAATCCTGATGAACTTTTAGTAATTTCAGTAGGTTTATCATCTACTAGTTCAATAACATTTTTTACAAATTGTTTCTCTGATTTAGATAAGAATTCAGGGAGCTTTTCTTGACTCCCTGGAGTGGTAACAAACAAATTAAACATATAAACAATCATTTTCATAATAAATAAATCATAAATGTAAAACCAATAATAGCAAACACAATTAGTGCACCTATTGCTATATTATTGAACCGGTTAAATAATTTTATTTCAATCTCTAGTTCTTCTATAGCATCATCAATAAATGCAATTTGTGATTCTATCTCATATCTTCTAACTTCATACCATTCAAGACTTGGTTCATGCATATGCAATTCTTCAAGTTCATTCTGGTAGTTATTTCTTTTTTCTTTTAGTTCTGCTAATCTACTTTCCATGACCATAAATTTTTAAATTAAATAATCAAATAAATAATATATAGTCACCAAGTGACAGGAATATATAGCTAAAATCAAATGCAAATACAAAATCAAAGACCTTCTCTTCTACAAAGACAAATACAAATACTAAGTCTCATTGTTATTAGCCAATTGCATATTTTGTTTTTATGCATAACCTGTCTAATGATGAGTTCTATCTCAGTTTTTATAGTTTGAAGAGAAGCGGTTTTAAATGTATATCAAACATTTTTTCTTAATGTGGTTATCAACCACTCTATAGTTTAAAAATTCCTGTCACTAGGTATAAAGAGTAAGAGAATCAGCTTGTGCTTATCTCTTACTCACCTAATCAGAGTTCCTAGTTCTCTGGTGTAATAAACATGTCTATTACATGTTGAAATCTAGGATCAACATTAATTCTTAATGCTGCAGCAGATTTAATATTCAACTCACGTTGACTATTAAATTCCATAGTAAGTCTCAGTATCTCACCATTGTATGCATCCATAGCAATTCTGTATTCTTCTATCAACTCTTTTTCAAGTCTTAAGAATTCAGCAGCTTTATCTGCATTCTCTTTCTGAATACGTGCATTTTCATCACTAACTAAGTTCTTAACCTTAGCTTTGTAATAATTTACACGTTGTTCATACTTTCTATGTGCTTCAGCAATATCCTCATGGATACCTAATAAAGCACTAGAAACATGGTGTTTAGTAACTTTGACCGGAGTCTTCTTACCATCTTCAACTTCAAACCACTCAATACTTGGAGTATTAGGTAGTTCCTTTCTCAATTGAGTAAGTTTACCATTCTTATGGATAAACTGACCCAAATGTGAAGCCATTGCTTCTACTTGAAGATACTCAGAATACTCAGAATCTGACAATTGAGACCAACCCCATGATTCATTGACATCAAACAAGATATCATAATCTGGTACTATAGGTCTCTCAGGTTCAATAAGATGAGATAAATCAGGGTGTAAACCTCTTAATCTATCTATCTCAGCTTCTTTACCTTTGATAGCTTCCATAAGAAAAGCTTGACATGCATGCAAGTCTCCCTTATTCTTAAGTTTCTCAAGAATATCACCTGGTACCGGAATACCTTCCTGTAGGTTATATACTTGACCACTAACTGTAATAGACTTACTACAGTTATTGTAAGAGTTTAATTCTCTTTCAATTTCTTGTGCATTTTGGTAACACAAATTACTAATTGATTGTGCTTGTGACATACTCAAACCTTTTGTAGATAAATTTCTCATAAGTTCTGTTTTTAGAGATGAATAAATAATTAATTAAGTTTCTATAAGTTAAATAGTACTCTCACAAGGTTGCAATCCTTAAATCATACAAGCTTTAGGAATAAGTTCCGACTTTAGTGCAATGTATAAGTCCACATTATTTAAAGAGGTGTACCTGCTTGGATGAGAGTAAGAGCAGTTTTATATCCTACTCAGGATAATACTAGTTAAAGTATATTAAGTTCAAAAGAATCATCAGCTATTGCTTCTGGTTTCTTATAGAAGTTAATTAACTCTAACTTAGCTTCAATGGATAAATTCCGGAGTTGATTCTTCTCTAACTCAGACATTTTAATCCGGTAGTAATCACTGACCAAACCTATAAGCTCTATATTAATAGAAGTCTCAATAGAGTGTAGAGTATCTATATACTCTCTGTTATTAATCATAATTGCATTCATATTGTTTGTTTATTAGTTACTAAATTAAGGAACAAGAGAATAATCAGGTAATGGTTTATTAGTCATATTTACTACCAATCCTACTGCAGGATGGTGGTATCTATGAAATTCCCGGAAACCCTGTTTCTCTTTCTCTAATATAAGAGACTCAATAGAAGTATTAAGCTTTAGAGCATAGTCTTCTGTAATAGTACATTCTAAAATGTCAATGTCTATGTTCATATATATATGTTTTAATTGGTTACTAATGTGTTAGCTATATAAAATAATTTATACAAAGGTTATTATGAGTAGAAAATAGGACCTGTTTGGACCAAATGAATGCGGATGGAGGGTAAATACTACATACATATTCACTTTAAGTAACACACTCTAACTATTTTAATTAGAGATAGTTACACCAACAACTAAACAGGACAAAGTAGGACCAACTTGGACCACTATGATACTACTTACATAATAACATTACTACAATTCTAAAGTTGTCAAAAGCCGTTTTTATAAAAAACAAACCCCTAAATAGGGGTCTGTTCCACTGATAATGATTCAGCTGTTTATTCAACAGCCAAATCTGAATCATCAGTATCCACGTCAAGTAGTCCAAAGACACCTGCCGTAGCACGTCCTGCTTGTACAAGTGCAGATACAGTTAATATAGGAGATACAGAGGTCATATCTGTAATGATATTTCCTTCATTATCAATTAACTGTCCCTTGGCATTGCAAGAGTGGTCAAAGGAAGCAAGGTATGTGGTACCTATATCCATTCCTTTGATAGCATTGGTTTCATAAACCAAACCACCAATTACATTACCTTTTTCAGAACCGTCCATAATTTCAAATGTACCCATACGGTAAATAGTACCCGTAGAAGGTATTGTCATTGGTGAACTTAGTTCTTTGATAAGCTTTGCATTGCAAGCACTTACAAGTTTAAAACCATTTGGAGTTTCTTCCATAGAAACACCCTTCGGTAACTTAATACCGGTAACAACTGTTTTTGCCATAAGACTTAAATTTAGAATTCCTACAATTTTAAAGTTGTAAAAAACGAAGTTTTTTAAAAAGCCGTTTATATAAATGTAAACTAAATCACATTATCATACCTATTGAGTATGCATATTGTGTGCACAATATGTAAATAAAAGGGGTTATTACACCCCTATGTTCCACGGTTGATACAAACCTGATTCACAAATATTGTGGTCAAATGAATACAGTTTATCATAAAAAGATTCTATATCCCAACCTGTATACTTGCTATTTGGGTTATTTGTAAATGATTCAATAGCCTGCTTATATCTATAAGCTAAACTATGATAGTCTAATCTTTTAGATTCAGGATAACTGTGATAGTTCATTGAACGGTCTACCATACCTGCTAAACTTTTAAATGCGTCTTCAAA
>Ga0255237_1000133_pt1 | contig 11987 bp, 8 predicted proteins | sample ColtaT_22_FD_183689 | JGI IMG/M metagenome (GOLD analysis project Ga0255237, IMG submission 183689) | Metatranscriptome of freshwater microbial communities from Columbia River, Oregon, United States - Colum_Cont_RepC_8d (Metagenome... | ecosystem: Environmental > Aquatic > Freshwater > River...
ATGACACTCTCTTTTTGTAGATTTGGATCGGTTACGAGGCTTACGGACGGTTCCCGGAATCTGACCCGCTACCGCTATGGATCAAAATGCGGGGTGTAAAGCACCTGATTACGGGGACAATCTGAGAATGCATCAGTCCCACTGGTACTAGTAGTAACCCACTAGACGTTTTCGGAAAACGGAACAGGGGCACTAGGGTATTTGCCCTATAAGCTGTTGAAAAGAATTAGCGAAAAACAGAAAGATTTGCTGTAGAATTCTTATTGGAAGCCGATGCGAACTGCACGACCAAAGAGCCTTCTGGAGCGTAGTGCGGACACAGATCTGTGGAGGCACACGCTGTCGCAGATTCCAGTACTTACGGGACGTCTAGTCTACCTCTCCGCATTGCGGAGCCCGGTAACCGGGAAGTACGAGCATCACGGGCTGGCGCTGCTGTTCGGGGACCTGGAGTCGGATAAAGCGATTCGTGCCAGCCACCGGCGGGCGTTCCACGAATGGTTGGCACTGGGACTCGCGGAAAAGGTGGAAGACCTCGAAGAGTATCTAAAGACCAGCGGGGAGGATGCCCGGGCTATTCTGAGCCATTGGTCTCGAACGGAGACGTGGAATTCTTTTCAGCCGGCTGGGGCGTTATCGGCGGAGAAGTCCCTTTTCGTCAGCGACATGCGCGCGGTGATCAAGATCCTGTGCCTGCGGTTCGGCGCCGCCGCGCAGGGTCATAGCGCATAGCCACGCCGACGACCTGGCCGATGACGTCGATCTCTTCGGGATATTTATAGATCCTAGGGGAGCACATAGAGGCCGGATGAGGCTGGAGGACGAGCCGATTTTCTTCCAAATGACACCACCCACAGGCGAATCCTTCGCGATGTTCGAAGAAGTAGATGGGCCGCTCAAACTCGTTGGACCAACCCGTCATAGCGATGCGTCGCTTGGATTCGTCGATCAACACGAGCGACGAGGGCTGAATGAGCGGGTACATGGACCAGTCTTCGCTGCCGACGTAGGCGTAGCGATGGGCCTTCAAATCCAATCCGTTCAACAACATGAGCGGCAGGCGGCCCCAGCGTTGGATCATCCGGCTCAGGTAGGTGGTCTTCTCCAGATCGATGCCGGGATCGAGGCGGAGCGGCAACTGCACTTCGCCGTGATCGTGGGCTTGAAAGCCGATGAGATGGGTCTTTTCCACTTCCACCTGGGCGGAATCCGAGGGGAGTTGGGTGACATCGACCCCATACCACTGCAATACCTCGCACAGGTCCAGCCGATAGATGGCGCAGAGGGTGTACATACGGAAAATCGAAGGGACGGTCCCCTTGTTTTCGATGTCGGAGAGGCGCGAGAGAGCTACGATGAATTCATCGTTGCCTCGGCGTTCAGCTATGCGAAGACTGGCATCTTCGACGTCCCGGTAGCGGAGATTCAACCTCTCCCGGGCCCGTTTCAGGCGTTGGCCTGGATCGTCCATGATATGATGCTCTCCCGGAAGTCCCGTAAAACCACAGCCCGAAGACGGAAGCAACCGTTACCTTTGTTGAAAGCAGTACAACGAGTGTAGCACCAGTGGCGGCGAAGAGATAACGAATAAAAGGAGAATTTGTTCTGATTTCAGAACAGGATTTCGTACTACATGGAAAAAACGAAAGTAGTGGTTGGGGTAACGGGTGCATCGGGGTCCATATTGGGGTGGAGATTACTGGAAAAGCTACGGAATGTAGGCCATGTGGAGACGCATCTGGTATTGAGCCGGTCCGGGGAACGGACGGCTTGGCTGGAAATGGGGAAAAAGGCGTCGGAGTTTCGGGAAATGGCCGATGTGAATTATCCGTTGGAGGACATCGGGGCGCGGCTGGCTTCCGGCAGCTTCGTGACGCACGCCATGGTTGTGGCTCCGTGTTCGGTTCACAGCATGTCCGCGATCGCGCACGGGATCACCGATAACCTGATCACGCGGGCCGCCGATGTGACCCTGAAAGAGCGGCGGCGCCTGATTCTGATGGTCCGGGAGATGCCGTTTCACCTGGGACATTTGCGAACGATGGTGCAGTTGGCGGAGATGGGCGCCATTGTAGCGCCGCCCGTACCGGGGTTTTACAACAAGCCGGAAACGGTGATGGATATTGTGGACCACTGCGTGGACCGCGTGATGGACCTGTTGGGACTGCCGCCCGCCGATGCGCGGCGTTGGGATGGCACGCGAAAGGACGAGGCATGAAGAAGATAACCGCCGCATTTCAGGGCGAACGGGGCGCGTTTAGCGAAGAAGCGGCGCGGAAGTTGTTGGGGCCGGACGTTTCCGTGGTGCCCTGCCAGCGGTTTGAGGAGATCTTCCAGGCGGTCGCCGCGAAGAAGGTGGACGCGGCCGTGGTGCCGATCGAGAATACCCTGCACGGCTCAATTCACGAAAATTACGATCATTTGCTCCGGTTTCAGTTGCCGATTGTCGCCGAAACCAATTTGCGAATTGTGCATAACCTGATCACGCCAACGAAGACAAAATTTAAGGACATACGGCGCGTCTACTCGCACCCGGTGGCGCTGAACCAGTGTCTGAAGTTCTTCGCCGAGAACCCGCAGATCGAGAAAGTTCAGTTTTACGATACGGCTGGGAGCGTGAAGCACCTGGTGGAGAACTCGGAGCCTGGCGCGGCGGCGATCGCCTCGTCGGTGGCGGCGGAGTTTTACGGGGCGCATATCGTGAAGCGTTCCATTGAAGACGACCGCGAGAATTTCACCCGCTTCTTCCTGCTGCAGCGGAAGGCACTTCCCTCCCCCGCGGCCCGCAAAGGCGAATGGAAAACGACGATCGTCTTCAATCTGAAAAACGTTCCGGGCGCGCTGTTCCGGGCGATGAGCGTGTTTGCGTTGCGCGACATCAGTCTGAGCAAGATCGAATCCCGCCCGTTGCGGGGCAAGCCGTGGGAATATCACTTCTACGTCGATTTCCTGCAGCATGTGGAGGACGAAAACGCCCGGAAGGCGCTGGGCCATCTGGGCGAATTCGCACAATCGGTGCACGTGTTGGGCTGTTATCCGCGCGGGGCTTAGGGCCCGCCCACGACCGAGTCGACGGTTGCGGAGGCTAGTGCGGCGTTGGTAATCGGACATGAACCGGGATTCCGTTTGGGAGTCCCACTTCTGCTTCAATCCCGCGGCTCGTGGCAAACGAACTCGCCCAGAGGGCGCTGGGCCAGCTGGGCGAGTTCGAACAATCGGTACTGCTGTTATACGCGCAGGACTTAGGGCACGACCGCGACGGAGGCAACGGTGCGTGGGCCCATGCGGAGTTGGTTCACTACTTTGCCCTGCGGGTCCACTTCCAAGAGCCGGCGACCGGTGTAATCGGAGATAAACAGGTTGCCGTTCGGGAACTGATCGTGCCCGCTGGTCCAACCCATCTGGATGTCCATCTTCGCGCCGGCGATGGAGCGGACCACTTCGCCCTTCGGGTTCACTTCGACGAGTTCACCGGGGTCGGAAATGGTCATGCGGGTGTTGCCGTTGGGCAGGCGCCAGGCTTGATAGAGACGCCGCTTCGACAAGTCGCCGGGGGCCTGCCAGCTCCAGATGATCTTGCCGGCCTTGTCGACTTCGATCACTTTCGCGATGGCTTCGATGCAGATTAACGTGGTGCCGGCATCGGTCCGTTTGGAGTTGCGCATGCGCATGTTGGCGATGTCCTCGCTGGCATACTGCCATACCGTTTTGCCGGCCTTGTCGACTTCGATGACCCGGCCCGCTTTGGCGTCGCCAATGAGCGTGTTGCCGTTGGCGAGACGCTGGGCGGCGAGCGGATGATCGAGCCCGTCGCAACATTCCCACACGCGTTTCCCGGTGGCGTCCACTTCCACCACCTTATGTTCCGGGGCGATAGTGAACAGCACATGGCCGTTCGGCAGTGGTTGCACGTCGTGGCCGCGGCCGTTGGGGTAGCGGGCAAGCTCCTGGCCCGACGGCCAGTTCATTAGGACGATTTCGCCCTTGGTGCCGTGGTCGGAAATTAGCACTTTGCGTTGATCGCGAATGCGGAGGTGCTTATCGAAGAAGGCGAACAGCGCGGCTTCGGCCTTTTCGGCGTCGGCGCCTTTGAAACCGTGGCCGGCGCCGGGGAGCGTCAGCAATTCGGCGTGCGCGCCCATGGCCTGCAAGCGGTCCGTCAACCAAACCGACTGGGCATGTTCGACGTACTTGTCTTCGGTCCCGTGCACCGACAATAGCGGCGCCGCGAGCGGATTCGCGTAATTGAATGGGCTCGAAATCTGGTGGTACTTCTTCTCGTGATCCAGGTCCCCGCCAAGCCAAAGCGGCAGCACCAGATGGGCGTCGACGCTCTTGCCATAGGACTTGGTGAAATCCGTTGGGCCGTAATAGTTCACCACCGCCTGCACTTTGGCGGACTGATCTAGATTCGGGCCGTAGCCGTCGAAGGCTTTGTTGTCCCCGGTGAGGCCAAGCATCAACACCAGATGCCCGCCGGCGGACCCACCGGTTGCGCCGATGTGATCGGCATCGATTGAATACTTCTTAGCGTTGGCGCGGAGGAAGCGGACGGCGGCCTTCACATCCTCAACCGCGGCCGGGAACTGATGACGCGGGGCGAGGCGGTAGCTGGCGGTGGCGGCGATGTAGCCGCGCTGCGCCAACTTGATGGCGAGCGCGTGATAGCCCGCGCGTGACCCGGCGCGGAACCCGCCGCCGTGAATGCAGAGCACGGCGGGTTGGGCGCCGGTGACGTTCTTGGGCCGGAAGATATCCATGGCCACGCGTTCACCCACGCGCGAATATTCGACGTCAAAATCGGCCTGCACGTCTGCCGGCACATCGGGCAGTTTGGCCTGGGAGAACGCGCAAAGGGCGGCTGTAAATAAGAAGACAAGCTTTCGCATCACACGAAAGCCTATCATCATTTGCTGGCTGAACGCGTTATGCGAACAGGTCGGTGACGACTTTTCCCTTAACCAGTTCGCGCGGTTGATTCAGGTGGTTGCGGATTTCCATCTCCGGATCGATGCCGAGGGCGTAGTAGAGCGTTGCCAGCAGGTCGTTCGGGTGCACCGGCTTTTCTTTCGGCGAAGACGCCGTAGCGTCCGATTCGCCGTACTGCACACCGCGGCCGATGCCCGCTCCGGCGACGACGGCGCTGTAGCAATACGGCCAGTGATCGCGTCCGTCGGGCGAATTGGAATTGCCAGATGTCGACACGCCCATACGCGGGCTGCGGCCGAATTCGCCAACCGCGACGACGAGCGTTTCCTTCAGCAAACCGCGCTGATCCATATCTTCGAGCAGCGCCGACAGCGACCGGTCGAGTTTCGGGCAGTGCAGGTTCTTCAATGGTCCGAAATTGGCCGCGTGGGTATCCCAGGCCGTCTTTTCCGGATCGCCGTTCGCCACCGAGGGCCAGTTCACCTGCACGAACTTCGTGCCGGCTTCGATGAGGCGGCGAGCCATGAGCGTCGATTGACCGAACGTATGCAAGCCGTAGCGTTCGCGCATCTTGTCGGACTCTTTGGTCAAGTCCATGGCGTCGCGCGCTTTGCCACTCAGCACCAGATCATACGCCTTGCCGTAGTATTCATCGACGGCCGCGGCATTCAGCGCCTTTTCGAGCTCCGGCATCGATTCATTGATGCCCTTCAGCAGTTCAAACCGATCCTTCAAACGCTCCGCCGGGATCTCCTTGCGCAGGCTCAAGTCTTCCAACTTGATGGCCTCCGCCGGGTCCTGATACATGCGATACGGATCGTAAGCCTTGCCCAGGAAGCCGGCCGCGCCACCCTTGCCGATGATGCCCGATTCCTGCAGCGGGCGTGGCAGTTCGACGAACGGCAGCACCGGTTCCTGCATCTTGATCATCTTCGAAATGTGGCTGCCGGCGGTCGGGAAATCGGCCGCATTCGGCGGTTCCAACTGGCCCGACGGGGACACCTTATCCGGCGGATAGCCGGTGAGCATCTGATAGATCGCCGCGGTATGGTTGAACAGGCCGTTGGGCGTGTAGCTCATCGAACGGATGAGCGTGGCCTTGTCGAGGGCGTTCGCCATCATCGGCATGTGTTCACCGATCCAGGTGCCGGGGATTTTCGTTTTGATCGGCTTGAATTCGCCGCGAATGTTCGAAGGCGCGTTGGGCTTCGGATCCCAGATATCGATGTGGCTGGGGCCGCCCTGCAGGAAGATCATGATGACGTTTTTCGCGTTGCCGAAGCCGCGCGCGCCCTTGAACTTATCCGCCAGATTCGCCGCCTTCGCCGACTGCTGCGAGAGGAAGAAGCCGGGCAGGTGGAGCCCTGCCAGGCCGAGCGAGCCGATGCGCATCAACTCGCGGCGCGTGGGACCTTCACACGTTTGGCCGGGACGGCCGGGGATGTTGAACATTGCTTGATTCCTCTTAGTAAATGTACAGGAAGCCCTTGCTGTTCAGCAGGGCCCACAGCAGGTCTTGTGCGCGGACGGTACGGGCGCCGCCGGCTAGGTATTTCTGGCCACGTTCCGATTCTGCCTTATTTGGCAGGCGGGAGAGCGCGGAAAGGTAGAGCTCTTCGACAATGGCGGCGTCGGTCTTGCCGCCCAAAACCAATTTTGCCACGCGTCCCTTGGGGTCGGCCACGGCGTCGGAAATCGTCCGGCCATTGACCAGATTCAGGGCTTGCGGCAGAGACAGATCGGCGCGCCGTTCGCACTCGCAGGCCGATTCCCGAGACGGGCGGCCAAAGAGATCCAGGAACCCGTCCCTGCCCACGTGCGGGTCGGGGAGTTGGGACGCGCTGGTGTCTTCGGGAACTTCGGGGAAGTTCGGCCGAGCGCCGGCGGCGGAGGCCACGGCGTCCATCAGCGCTTCGGCGCTCATGCGGCGCGGGGCAGCATGGGAGAAGTTATCGGCATCCTTTTCGTTCCATTCGTTGGGGGTGATCGCCGCTTGATAGGAACGGGAGTTGACGATGGTCCGCATCAGGTGTTGCAGGTCAAAGTTATGGTCGGTGAGGTCCTTGGTCAGGGCGTCGAGCAGGGCCGGATTGACCGGTGGATTGGAGGCACGGATGTCGTCGACGGGATCGATGATTCCCTTCCCGTAGAAGTAGCTCCAGACGCGGTTGGCGATGGCTTTGGCGAAGAACGGATTCTGCTTGGAGGCGAGCCAGGTGGCTAGCGCATCTCGGCGGCGATCGTCTTTCGGAATCGGCACCGGGACGGTGGACGCCACCAGGAATTCGGGCTTCACGATGCGGCTATCCTTCGGATGCTTCATCTCGTAATCGGTGCGTTGATCGTAGATGATCTCCTCGCCGATTTCATAGCCGGACCGTAGGCCCACGGCGCTGAAGAACGCCGACATCTCGTAGTATTGATTCTGCGTCCAGCGTTCAAACGGGTGATCGTGGCACTGCGCGCACACCATGCGGACGCCCAGGAAGACCTGCGTGGTCTTCTCCATGGTGGGCTTCGGCTCGCGGGTGATGCGGTAGAAATTGGCGGCCGGGTCCTCGTAGCTGGAGCCGCGGCTGGTGAGCAGTTCGCGCACCATCTTGTCGTAGGGCTTGTTGGTGGCGATCGAATCGCGGATCCAGTCGCGGAAGGCAAAAGTACCCTTTTCGCCCAGGTATTTGCGGCTGGATTGCAGCAGGTCGCCCCACTTGATGGTCCAGTAATCGGTATAGGCGGGACGGGCGATCAGCTTGTCGATCATCTTGCTGCGCTTCAGCTTGGTGGGCGAGGCGTCGGCGACGAAGGCGCGCACCTCTTCGGGTGTGGGGAGTTGGCCTGTGAGGTCGAGCGTGACGCGGCGGAGGAAGGTAGCGTCGTCGGCCAGGCCGCTGGGTTGAATGTGCAGCTTCTGGAGCTTCGCGTCGATGTGCGTGTCGATGAAATTGTGTTGCGGCAACGCCTTCCAGACGAAGCCCGGCTTGGGGTTCAGGATGGTCAGCGGCACCGTGGCGTACTTGCCCTGGTAGCGCACCAGCATGGTGGCTTCGCCGATACGCTCGCCGGAAACCTTGGCTTGCGCGTCCACTTTGGCGACGTCGGGAACGTTCGATTCGACGGTCGCTTCCCGCGTGACGTCGCGCGTCTGGCCGTCCTTATAACGCGCCAACACCTTCACCTGGGCCGTCTCACCCGGCTTCGGCATGGCGATCTCTTTTGGCTGCACTTCGATGGCAGCGACGTTGTCCTTCTCCGGGTCACCGAACGTGACACCCTGGGCGATCCAGTTATAGATCGTCTTGTAGTAGTCCGAGTTCTTATCAAAACGCAGCCCGCCGCCGTGCGCCACCTGTTGGGTGGGCTTGGCTAGCATCAGGCTGCGGCCCGGGTCGGCGCGGTTGAACCGGCGGCCGGCGAGATCGTACAGAAGGGCTTCGTAGTCGAACTGCGGGTCATACCCGCGCAACGACAGTTTGAAGCCGTTCTTGCCTTTGGCCGCGCCGTGGCAGGGGCCGGAGGTGCAGCCGGTCTTGTTCAGGATCGGCGCCACGTCCCGCAGGAACGTGACGGCGGGCTGCGCGGAAACCGCGGCGATACTAGCGAGCAGCAGAAGGGGACGCATTCGCGCTTTTCTCCTCAGGGTCCAATACGGGCAGCGTGAACTGCTGGATTTCGGAATAGATTTCTTGTTGCTGGCCGTCGATCATCAATCGGCCGTTAATGCCGATGTCGTATTTCGCCGCCAGCGTGTTTCTTGTCGATGTCACCAGGAAAGTCCCGGTTTTCTTATCTTTTTCGTCCACGGCCATACCGATGATGCGGAGGTCGGCGAAGTTCGGCACGTCGACGGTGACCGTTTGCGGAACGGCCTGCATGGCGTTTTTCGGCTTCCAGGTCCAGCGGAAGCGGAACTCGTAACCGGCTTCCTTTTTCTCTGCCTTTTCGAGTTTGAGGTCGAGTTGGGCGGCCAGCGCGGGCGCGATCGCCACGGGCAACTCCGCGCCCATCCAGGCTCCATTCAAAGGCCGCTGCCGATCCACCACGCCCTGCGACGTGGCGCCGTTAACGCCGATCGTGTACCCGATTCCGCGCGCGCGCCGTTCGATCGGCTTGCCATCGCCACCAGTGGCCACGGCGGCAAAGGCCAGTTCGTTGACGTTCAATTTCACGTTCGCATCCGCCGTCAACGTCACCATCGCGCGTCGGGAACCCACGCGCGGCGTCAGCGATTCCGGCGGATCGGGCGGAATCACGCCGCCGGACATCCGAATGCCAGCCGGCAGATTCAGAGCCTTAATGGACAACGGACCGGCATAGCCGCGCCGGTCAACGCTCAGATTGACGAGCGCCGTGCCGCCAGCGGGGATGTTCACCGCGGCCGTCTGAATCGTGGCCTGCATGTCCTGCGCAGCCTTCGACGCGTGCAGGCGATAGGCGTAATGCTGCCCGCCGCGCCGCGCCAAATCTTCCACCGCGATCGTGACCTGCCGCACGCCTTCCGGCGCTTTGAAATTCAGGAACGGGTCGCCCGCCGTACGGCTCGATGCCTGCACCGCGAACACGTCCACGGCGAACGCCGTATCCCCCGCCGACGCCAGTTTCTTGCCCGCGTCGTCATAGACCGTAATGACGCCGCTGATCTTCGACGTGCCCAATTCGCGCGCTTGCAACTCGAAAATGTACTCGTCGCCGGGGATTACCGCCAGCGTGTATTTATCGATTTCCGCCGCCTTGGCCAGCCGCCCGTTTACGGTCAACGGCAACGACAGCGCCCCCGCCACCGGCTCACTCACTTCCGGGAATTCGCCAATCGCCAACGGCAACGGCAGTGCCGGGGAATCCGGCAGGTTCACGAAGGTTTGCGGGCCATTCGCCTTGGCCAGATCGGCCTTCACTTTGGCCGCGCCGAGGGAGACTTCCACCTGCTTCCCGCGCTGCCCGCCCAACGGGTAGACCTCCGTGGGATACGCATACGCCCCTGTTTTCAGCCGGTAAAAGTTCTGCGCCTGTCCGGAGAAACGCGCGTCGTGAATCTCCACATAGTAGTAGCCGGCCGCCGGGAACGTCATGTCCAGCCGCGGATCCAGGTTCAACAACGGCGCGTCTTCGCTGCGCGCGATCTGCTTCCCGGTGCCGTCCATCACGCGAATCACCGGGTCAATCGCCGACCCCGCCCGCCGCGCGTCCACTTCAAACACACGCCGCTCGCCGGCCTTCACCTGCAGCCGGTACACATCCCGTTCGGCGCCGCGCAATGTGCCATTCAGCGTGATTGCCGTCGTCGGCAAAGACTGCGCTTTTTCAATGGAATCATTGGAGTGCGCCACGCCACCGGGCTGCGACTCTTCTTCATTGATCTCCGGAAACGCGCCCACGCTGAACAACAGGATGTTCGATAGCCCATCGCCCGATTGCACACGCAGCGGATAGACGCCGACTTCCAGGTCGCCCTTCGGCTCTACGAGGAACGTGGCGTAGCGACCTTCGGCCATGCCCGCGGGCGGAGCCATCGGCGTGAACGTCGCCGGCATCGCGGAGACAATCCGCGCCCCTTCTCCCAGGTTCTGCCCTGCGATGGTAAGCGTAAACGGCCGACCCTTTTGCGCTCCACGAGGCTGCAACTCCGTGATCGATGGTGGCGCGGCGGCGAGGCCCAGCGCCATTCCCAGATAAATGAAAATCTTCACTTCGCCCCTCCCGCGGGTGTCCCGGCCGAAAGCGGCGCGGGGATGAAGCTGGTTAACAACGCGCAGTTGGCCGCGTCGTAAATGCGGATCTTGCCGTCAAACCCACCGGTCGCCAGCTTCCTCCCGTCGGGGGAGAAGGCGGCGGCGTAGATGCCGGCCGAGTGGCCCTTGCATTGCGCGGAGAGCTTGCCGGTCTCGGCATCGTAGATGTTCACGCTGGGCGCAATGCCCGCGACGGCGATGCGCGTGGCGTCCGACGACCAATCGAGCGAGAAGATGGGCCCGTCCTGGCGGTCCAGCTTGCGGATGAGCGTCGTGTCATCGGCAATCTTCATATTCTTCGGCCGGTCCATGTTGTACACGTACGGGTACCGGTCCTCGCCGCCGATCACCACAACGTCTTTTTTCGGATGGCGCGCAATGGAGGTCAACTCCGTTCGCAACACGTTCACATTCTCCAAAAATGCGCCGGACGCGGCATCGATCACCTTGGCCGCGCGGTCTTTACTCACCGAGACAAACCGCTTGGAATCAACCGCAAACACGGAGCCCAGCACCCAGTTTTCATGGTTGCCAATCTTGTAAAGCTCCTTGCCGCTGGCCGTCTCAAACACGTGCACGGTGTTGTCGGTAGCCCCGATGGCGACCCGCGAACCATCCGGCGCAATGGAGGCGCCGAACAGCGTATCGTTCGTCAGCCGCGCTGTGTGCCGCAAGTTCCCTGCCCCGGCGTCCCAGATCTGCACTTCGCCGAACTGCGCCGGCGTGCCGCCACCTGCGATGAGCGTCTTGCCATCGGTCGAGTAGGCAATGGACAAAATCCGCTCCGCTCTGCCCGCCAACCGCTGTACCAGTTTCGATCCATCCGCCATGTGAACCAGCACTTCGCGATTGCCCGACACCGCAATCCGCTGCCCGTCCGGGGACCACCGCAACGCCGTGATCACCGGCGGTTGCAAATAGACAGACGGGGAATTGTCGGAGACTTCGGCCGGCGAATCGTCCTTTGCACCCGCGTTAATCCACGCACGGAAACGATCAATATCGGCCGCCGCCATCTCCGGCTGGCCCAATGGCATCCGCGGCTTCATGGCGCCGGCGATGTAGCGAATCGTTAAACTCTCATCCGGCTTGCCCGCCACAAAACCCGGCCCGCGCTTGCCGCCTTTGGCAAAGGCCGCGTAACTGGTGACGTCCAGGTCAGACGCAGGGCTGGACGGGTTGTGACACCCCTGGCACTGCTTCTGCAGCAGCGGTTTGATGTCCGCAGTAAAGCCCGGTTGCGCCCAGGCGCTTGCCCCGAACAGCGGAACGAGAATCCATAAAAGGTTGCGTTTCATGCGTGGTACGACAAAGCTCCAGCGCAGGCATCGA
>Ga0255237_1000136_pt1 | contig 11905 bp, 6 predicted proteins | sample ColtaT_22_FD_183689 | JGI IMG/M metagenome (GOLD analysis project Ga0255237, IMG submission 183689) | Metatranscriptome of freshwater microbial communities from Columbia River, Oregon, United States - Colum_Cont_RepC_8d (Metagenome... | ecosystem: Environmental > Aquatic > Freshwater > River...
TAAAGCTGGCATCTTTGTTAGAAAATCCGCAAAAAATTTCAACACAGGCAAGATGCAGACTTCATGCCGCGCCACGGGCGCGGGCATTGTCGTGCTATTGTCTGTGGGCTACTTTGCGGTGCCTCTAACTAGTGGTCGGTGATGTTCCGCGCTTCTTTTTACCCCCTAACATTAACCCACTAACCAAGGAACTGGTTGGTAAAAGTCCTTCAATCCAATGTCACCAAAACAACTTTCATTATTGTTGGTCGAAGACCATGTCATGTTTCGTTCAACTTTAGCAGAAATTCTTCTGCAAACTTTTCCGAATTTTAACTTTTACCAGGCAAGTGATGGTAAAGAAGCCATTGATTTTGTGAAAGATCATCCTTGTGATGTTATCATAATGGATATTCAAATGCCTAATATGAGTGGAATAGAGGCCACTCAATGCATTCGGGAAATGACCTTACCTATTCAGCCCAAAATCCTGATCTTGAGTTTATACGACCGGCCCGATACAATTCACAATGCTTTCTTGGCAGGAGCTGACGGTTATGCTTCAAAAAATGTTGGTCATGAGGAAATGGTTCGGGGTATAACGATTTTGTTAGAAGACGAACAGTATATTGATCCTTCGGTTCGGGATAATTACCTTGCCTATGCATTAAAGTACAAGAACAAATCATATCCAGATATAGGCTTATTGTCCGACCGTGAAAAGGAAATATTGCGGTTGTTTTGTCTGGATTATACCAACAATGAAATTGCCGAGAAATTAGACATCATTACCGAAACGGTTGCCAGACATAAAACCAACATAAAATCTGCCATTAAGGCAGAAACGCCTGCCGGTTGTATCTCATTTGCACTTTTTTATGGAATTATTTCTCAAGAAGAAATTTTCAAAACACTCCGTTAATAAAGGGCTTTGGTGTTTTTTTTATTTATAAGTTGAAAAATTTAACAAAAAAAATTTACTTCGGTAAAATCATCTAAATGCTTTATCTGCATTGAAATTTGTCAACACAATTCTATTTACTGCCAATTTGTCTTACATAAAGTGGAATTGCCAAACGAAAAACTGATTTTATGTTTACTCCCGAAAAATTTAGTCAAATTATGAAGACAACTTTGCGTGTACATATTCTGGTAGCCATTGCTGCTTTTATCAGTTCTCATGCTATAGCCCAAACATCTACTTTAGGAGGTGTTTTAAGCACTCCTACTATCTTTCAAAAAATTAAAGTAACCGAGGAAGCCCTCTTCCAAAGGAAAGTCACATTCGATAATGGACTACTATTAGATGGTGATGCCCGTTTTCAGAATGATATAGTTGGGGATGGTGCTTTAAATATAGCTAAGAGTGTTCGGTTTAGCAGCCTGCCCGACAATTCGACCTTCGACTACATCATTACCGGCAATGTGGCTGGCGATCTGGGCAAAGTACCGCTTACGGTATTAGCCCGTGAACTGGAAACGACCCTGAAAAACCTGAACGAGTTAACGGTAAAAGATGCCACCACCCTAAAAGGCCAACTGACTTTGGGCGACGGACTGCAAATAAACGGGGCGGCCAATTTTGCCGGAGATGTATTAATGCAGAATAACCTGGTAGTAAATGGAACTCTTAACCTTAAAGGCCTTCCCGTATTAGATTCTGTTCCTGAAGGTTCGTTGGTATTGGGTATCGGACCAGATGGTAAAATTATCATATTACCTGGAGGTCCGGTATTTGGTTGGCCGGGAACCCCTTGCGGACTTTACCCAAAACCAGCTATATGGGAAAGCAGTGTTAACAAGTTAGTTACAGACAAATGCTCTCCCAATATCAAAGTGGGTATAGGAACCCAAAATCCAACAGAAGCATTAGACATTTATGGTCATATAAGGCTTTCAGGAGCGGTATTTGCCGGACGCAAAACAGCCGGTTATCCAGCCAATCATGAATTTAAAGGGACGATGCTAGTTGGGGGAAATGGAATTGGTAATAATGATAATAAATATGTGAGTTTTGGTTTCGATGGAAGCAAAACGTTTATTAACAGCAGCAATCCGACTAATGAAGGACTGTATATTAACGCCGGCTCCAATCTCCCGGTTATTATAGGTTCTAATAATACAAGTTTAACCGTTCACGGAAGTATTTTGATAAAGGGGGCTGAAGGTTTTAGTAATTATGGACATTCGGCGGCACTTAACTTGGGCAACCAGGATCATTATATCCGGTCAATATTCGGCAGGGGAATTAGCCTAAGTACTGCCAATGCCTCAGACGGTTTAATATTAGATCAGAATGGGCGAATTGGTATTGCTACCGGTTTTGACAATATACAGGCTAAAGTTCATATAAAGGCTAGTGCAAATGAACCCGCATTACTTTGCGAAGTTGGAGGCAATCAAAAATTCATGGTTGCGGCAGACGGTTTGGTATATGCCCAGGAAATTAAAGTGAAAATGGCACCATTCCCCGACTATGTATTCAAAGAGGATTACCATCTGATGAGTTTGACCGAACTGCAAACCTTTATTAAGCAGAATGGCCGTCTTCCAGATATGCCCTCGGCAGAACAAGTAGAAAAAGAAGGAGCCGAATTGGGTGAGTTAGTCAGGAAATTGGTGGAGAAGAATGAACAACTTACCCTGTATCTTCTGGAAATGGAGAAAGCCAATAAACTTTTGGAGGAGAGATTAAAACATCTTGAGGAAGCTAAAAAATAACCCCCATTTATCAATTTTATTTTCTCTCTTATGTTCTCAAAAGTACTTTCAATTATCTTCTCTAGTTTCCTTGGACTTTCGGTTTATGGTCAGTACTACACCATCACTGGGATTAATATAAAACTCCCTCCTTTGCCTACTGATCCGTGGAGGATTAGTGATGTAATCGCTCGCGAATCGATAACACTAAAACCGGGATTTAGTATTGCTCCTGCAATAAATTATGAGGGAGATGAAACCCCGAAGCATTTTCGGATTGATGAATCTGTTATAACGGTTTCCGATAATAACAGTACCATTGATTTAACTACTCGAACACTCGATTTTTCCAAAGCGATAGGCAGTATTGGCGGAACCTTTTCGGTTGGCGCTCTTGGTGAAGCAAACTATAATATTCCGATTCAATTACCCATTGGTACGAATGGTTTAGTTCCTCAATTAACTGTAAATTACAGTAGTAATAATCGATTTGGTAATCTTGGTTATGGTTTCCTTTTGGACGGTATTTCGGCCATATCAGTAACGGGTAAAAATGTCTTTTTCGATGCAAAAAGTGAAGCAATTAAGTTAAATGGTTCTGACCCATTAGAACTTGATGGGAATCGGCTTATTTTAATAACTGGTGAATATGGAAAACCGGGAAGTGAGTATAGGACTGCCATCGAAACCTATAAGAAAATAGTTGCCTTTGGCAACGGAGATCAAATTGAAAGATTTGAGGTCACTACAAAAGAGGGAAATAAAATGTCCTATGGTGTAACCGATGCCTCAATACTTAAATTTCCAAATACAAGCCATATAGCTTCGTGGGGATTAACCCGAGTGGAAGATCCTTTAGGGAATTACGTTCAATTCGATTACGAGAAGTTCGAAAATTTTCCGATTCTTAAACGTATTTTATATACGGGAAACAGTAAGATTGGGTTATCCCCATATAATGAGGTAATTTTTTATTACGAAAAGGTAAAGAATCCGGAATATACCTATACCAATGGTTTCAGGCAGATTAAATCCCCTTACATCCACAAAATAGAAACAAAAGTTGATCAACAACTTGCCGGTTTTTATAACTTTAAATACAACCTTGATGAGATATTCCCAAGATTGATTGAGTTAGGCTATACCAATTCAAAAGGGGAGTCATTAAATCCAACCATATTTCAATGGGATGTGACTACTGGTGGTGGTTGGAGTGAACTTTCGGGATTAACCCAACCCTATTTGGCGACCGGTGATTTTAATGCTGATGGAAAGACAGACGTATACACGATAAGGGACGACACAGATAATGATCCATATACCAGTGATGATGTTTACAATTTTTATTTTGGAGAAAAAAAAGAACTAGGTAGCAAAGTCAAATTTAGATCAGTTGGAACCACAAATATTGGATACCAAGCAAATGCAGTGGTTATTGCCAACTCTCAAGGTGCTGTGGCAACTTTTGTCAATGTCTATAAGCAAACGCCAAAAATCATCTTAGATTTTAATGGGGATGGACGATCTGATATAATCTCCATGGATAGCATTAGAAGTATACATGTTGGCAATGAAGAAATAGATGGAGACACCTACTATTATAATTTTTATTTAAGTTATTCATACAATACCAACCTTGGATTTACACTAGATCGACAATTGGCATTGGATCATGAAGTCTATTGGAGAGTCGGTGATTTTGATGGCAATGGTACGGATGATTTAATGATGATTACTTCCAACGGTGCAGCTTATGAATTTAGATTATGTAGGTATAATTTACCTGACAAAACCCGATCAGGTACAATTTATGATGTTTTGTTTTACAATGCGGCCGATATAGATGGCGATGGTATTAGCGAACTCCTTTTTACGCGTACCGATAATACTCAAACTCTTGTTGGCCTGAAAGATGGTTGGCTTTATGTTGAACATGATAATAACGGCATAAGCCTTTTTACTGAGATGGGAAGAAGAACATTCGGTGACTTTAATAGGGATGCGAAAACGGATTTTTTTGGCATTAAAAAAGATAATTCGGGTTGGCTTTTAATGCTTTCAGATGGCCACACTTTTTCCAGAATTGACCTCCCGAAAGATTTATTCGGAACAATGCCAAGTTCAACCGATTGGGAAAGTTGGTTGAAACTACTTTCCGGAGACTTTAATGGTGATGGGAGAACCGATATAGTCGTAGCTCAAAGAGATAATCCTCAAATTAAAATTGGTTTTGTCAGTGGTAATACAATTCTTACCAAAGATTTCATCGCCAGGCCGGCAAATTTGATTGATGATGGCGATTTCGAAGAATTGGTTGCAGCGGATTTTAATGGCGACGGCCGCTCAGAGTTGTTGCACTATAATACAAGCGAGGGGAAATGGAGAATATGTAACAGAAATCCAGGTGAAGTTGAACTCAAGGTTAATGCCATTTCTGACGGGTTGAATAACACCATCCGAATTAGTTATGAGGCGGCCTCCTTTTCAAATAACGTTAGTTATAGTACACAATCGTATAGTCTTCCCGTAAAACGGAAAATAAACTTTCCGATTGCGGTCGTTACCAGAGTAGATTATCCAACCGGTACTTACCAGTTGTATAATTATGAAGATTTGCTTTATCATACTCAGGGAAAAGGGTTATTGGGCTTCGTTAAGCAAAAATTCAAAGAAGTAAACACCAATGAAGGACTAAATACCACAACACAGTATACCAACAGTTTATTTACCCTGTATAGTTTCTTATCACCTTCTAATGTTCAAAAATTTATTGGCGAATCCAACACACCGTTCTTTAATCAGGATATAGGAATTGGGATAACCTTGCTACAACCGAAGGGGTATCGAATAAATAGTTCAACTAGTAGTACAAAGGATAATCTTTCTGGGATTCTTACATCTAAAAATGAATTTTTTGATGACAATGGTAATATAAAATGGTCAACCGAAGTTACGGGAGACATGGAAAAGACTATTAACTATTCAAACTATATTAAAGCTGCGGGTTGGATGGAGAATAAAGCGCAAAACATTGAGGTGATTTGTAAGAAAACCGGCCAACCTTCAATAAGCACATCAACAGCGTTCAGGTATGATCTCTCTACCGGATTGCTTAAGGACAAAGTTGATTTTTTGGACACGCCCGATTCTCTCGTTACCTCATATGATTATTACCCCAATGGGTGTCTTAAACAATCAATTGCAAAAGCAACCATCGACGGGCAAATTGTCGAAAGAAAATCCGATTCGATAGAATACGACCCTAATTTTCGTTTGCCGGTTAAAACTACTAATGCGCTTGGGTTTATTTCGTCGGTAGAGTATGATTTTAAACTTGGTCTTCCCACTAAGACAACCGATATAAATGGATTGGTGAGTACCACCAGGTACGACAATTGGGGGAGAAAATTACAGTCCGTCAGTCCAATAGGAATTAAAACCGACTATAGTTATCAGTGGTGTCAATCCGGCTGCCCTAATGGAAGTCTGTATAAGGCTACAATTCGACAAGAAAAAGGTATGCCGTCCAACGTGTATTACGATAGATTTGGACAGGTTTTGACTACCGAATCAATAGATTTTGCCCGGAACGTGGTTAAAGTAGATAAAAAATATAACTCTCGCGGCAAGCTTATTGAGCTGACCAATCTATATACCACTTCAGCAAACAAAGTGACTACTGTATACGGTTTTGACGAGTATGGAAGATCGGCGGGTATTACCCCCGGGAACCTTGGATCATTATCCTACTCCTATGCGGGTTTAACTACTACAGCAAGTTCGCCGTTGATAACTACTCAAACCACTAAAAACAATAGTAATCTGGTACAATCTACTAACGATGGGATTGCAAATGTTGAATACACAACGTATAATGCTGCCGGTCAGCCTTTAACCATAACTACCCCGGGAAAAACAATTACGCTCGAATATCATCCGGTAACAGGAAAACAAACAAAATTAATTGACCCCGATGCAGGAACCTTAGAGTATCGCTACAATCCGTTTGGTGAACTCGTTTATCAAAAAGATAGTGTTGGCCATGAAATTTACGATTTTAAGTATGATGCATTAGGCAGACTTACACAAAAGAAGATTAAAAATGCTCTTACCAATTTGGTAGACACTTGTAAATATATCTTTGATACAGCTCCCTTTGGCAAAGGGAAATTGGCCAAAGCAGAAATTAATAATCACAGCAATGAGTATGTATACGACCTGTACTCCAGGGTTGTAGAAGACAAAGAAACCATAAACGGAACCGTTTATACCACTAAATACGAATACGATGAATTTGGTAGGATGTATAAACACACCTATCCTTCTGGATTTGCGACGATAAACGTGTACAATGATGAAAGTCGTTTAACTCAGATTCTCAGAGCAGATAACAATACCAAATTATGGGAGCTAAAGGCTACTGACCCTTCGGGTATGGTAAGCGAATACGATCTCGGAAATGGAGCAACCACCGTTAATTATTTTGATAGTTATGGTTTCCTGGACTCTGTAAAAACGACAAAAGGGAACAGCATACTAAGCGGATGGGGCTATGTTTGGGATAAACCTACCGGACAATTATCCGCGCGAAGTAATCTTAAAAATAAGCTTTCCGAATCATTCGAATACCATCAGGATCGTTTAACCAACTGCCGAAACTCGGCTGGAGATATAACCGTTGGTGTTGTTTATGATCCGGGCGGAAAGAGCCGCATAAGTACGAAAACCGATGTGGGAACATATGGATACGATGAAACTACACCGGGAGCAAATGCGGTGAAAAACATTACCGACTATCAACCGCCCGTTTCAATGGAATCGCAAGTTATTGATTACAATGCGTTCAATAAAGCGAATCACGTTGAAGAGGCCGGTTATGAGTTAACTATTGACTATGGTCACCATCAGCAGCGAATCGGTAGTAAATTGTACCATAATAACTTGATAAAAGAAAAAATATTTGTTGGCGATTATGAAGTAGAACTAACCAACAATGGTACCATAAAGCGAGAACTTCATTATATTCAGTCCCCGGCAGGTCTTATAGGTATCTTTGTTAAACAGACCGGTCAGCCCGACAAAATGTATTATACCCATCAGGATCATCTCGGCAGCATTACTGAAATAAGCGACCAAAACGGAACGGTAGTTGAAGAAATGAGTTTCGATGCCTGGGGCAGAAGACGAAACCCAACCGATTGGTCTTATCTAAACACAACCAACCAAACCTGGTCTGGTTTATTTGACAGGGGCTATACCGGCCATGAGCATTTGGATGCCTTTGGATTGATAAATATGAACGGACGTATGTACGACCCTGCTTTGGGTTTAATGCTCTCTCCGGATAAATACATCAACAACCCGGCCAGTTCGCTTTCCTATAATCGCTTTTTGTATGCCAATGGAAACCCGTTAAAATATACCGATCCTACAGGTAATACACCAGACCCATATGTTTATAATTATAGCTATTCCTACAATTATTCCTACCAAACATCCGGCACTTTCAACTATGTTCCTTACAGTGTCAATTATCAATATTCCTACCTGTCAAGTGTAAGTACCTCTACCTATCAATACACCGATGGGATATATAATTATACCAACTACCGTACTACATCTGTTGAATTAACATATCAATCGGTTGGGGGGAGTTATGGGGAAAATAGCTTTTCGGCATCAACCCAGTCTGGTTATACTCACACCTCCGACATTTCAGTAATTAACGGGCTGAATTACGGTTTTATCTCCTCTTTAAATAAAATGGGGGATTTAACAAACTTCATCACCGAATCCATGAATCAATTTATGAATCAATCTAAGAAAGAACAAGCCACGGGCTGGGTTGCGCCGGCGAACACCTGGAACGGTGGATTTGGTGTATTGGCCGGAGCAGTGGAAAATTTCTCGGGCAATACAAAGGTATTGTCACAGTTTACCGCTTGGCTACCCGGACAGGGCATGCACATAAATTTATCTGCATTAGGTAAAGTTGCTGGAACCGGGACTTTTATAATCGGGTCAGGTTTAGATGCCATTGGGGTATACAATTACTATTTTAATGGGGCAAATGACCCCAATGCGGTACATCCAGGTAAAGCGGTCTCAAATTTAGGAATTGGTGCTTGGGGTTTTCTAAATCCGGCCACAGCGTTTGGCGCAGCCGTTTACTACAGTATAGACACCTTCTATCCGGGCGGCTTTAGTGGGGCAATGGACAATAATTCCTACTTTTTACAGCAAAATCAAGAAATTTTGGGGCCGGCATGGAATTTATACCGGTAATTGATATGGAAAAAATGAAAAAATTATATTATCTATTGTTTTACAAAATATATAATTTCTTTAATTCCCTGTCGGAAGATGGTTGGGAGAAATGGAAAGCGTTGGTTGTAATCGGCGTTGCTGAAATGCTTTTGTTTGTTGAATTAATAGTATGGTGGACAGTAACCACAAAGGTTGGTGTTAATATTTCAAAATTCTGGATTATTGGATTAGGATTAGTTATTGCCGGATTCAATTATTATTTTTTCCTACACCATAATCAGTGGGAAGAATATGAAAGTGAGTTTAAGCAATTGCCAAAAAATAAAAACAGACTTGCCGGGTGGTTAACTTTTCTGGCTTTACTTTTCGTTTTGGGTAGTATAATATTCGCATTTTACCAAATGAGTTTGATAGATTGGAGTAAATACCGGTAAAGTGAGGAATATATTGTCGCAATTGGATTTGTAGTTTATTTACACTTGTAACAACCACTAAAAAAGCATAAAATATGGCAATTGGATTTTCACCAAAATACGTTCAGGACATTACGCTAGATAACCTAAGCGCAACGCATTTTTTAGTGCTTGCCATTGAAGCGGCTAAAAAACTAGATTGGAATATTGGTTATATCACCGAGAATGGTTTTATAGCCTACACAAAATTCTCGATGAGTTCTTGGAGTGAAGAAATTACGGTAAAAATTGAGAATGGTAGCGTAAACTTAAAAAGTGAATGCACTGGTAGCCAGTTAATGGATTTGGGGAAAAATAAAGAAAACATCAAAAACCTTATTGCAACCCTTACAGGGTTACAAGTTACAATGTCTGCCGATGATATTGCCATAAAACTGGAGGAACTAAAACCAAACTTGGTGCCGGCAGAAGAGGATATTTTAAACAAACCACCCTCAACCACCAAAGACAAAATAACCAGCTTTTTCTCCATTTTTAAGCCGGTAGAGGGTTATTTTATTACCCCAATTCTCTTAAATCTTAACATGGCTATTTTTACAATAATGGCCATTACCGGGGTAAATATTGTATTACCCGACAACGAAAGTTTATTAACATGGGGAGCAAACTTTCGACCCCTAACTTTGGGGGGAGACTGGTGGAGGCTCATAACAAATTGCTTTTTGCACATTGGTGTTTTTCACCTTTTAATGAATATGTATGCATTGCTATATATCGGTTTACTTTTAGAACCATTCTTAGGTCGTACCCGTTTCATAGCAGCATATCTCCTTACGGGTATTGCAGCAAGTATTACAAGTTTATGGTGGCACGATTTCACCATTAGTGCAGGTGCCTCGGGAGCAATATTTGGTATGTATGGCGTTTTTCTTGCCTTGCTAACTACAAACTTTATTGACAAAGCCGCACGTAAAGCTTTGTTGACCAGTATTGCGGTTTTTGTGGGATATAATTTAATTAATGGGCTAAAAGGAGGTATTGACAATGCTGCCCATATAGGGGGCTTAATTAGTGGGCTGTTTATGGGTTATGTTTTTATTCCAAGTTTAAAAAAACCGGAAACGACCAATCTTAAATTAGGTACAATTGGCTTATTAACTGTTTTGGTGCTTACTACTTCTTTTATAGTTTGCAAAAAACTGCCCAACGATATTGGGACGTACGATGCAAAAATGAAAGAGTTTGTTTCAATGGAGGCTATGGCGCTAGAGGTTTTTAAAATGCCACAAAATACGCCCACTGACAAGTTACTTTTTGAGCTAAAAGATAGGGAAGTATATTATTGGCAGGAAAACCTAAAACTAATTGATGAGGTAGAAAAATTAAACCTTCCCTTTGAAATTCACCAAAAGAATTTGAAACTCAAAAAGTATTGTGAGCTGAGGATAAAAAGTTACGAGTTAATTTATAAGGCAGTTTTAGAAAAAACTGACCAATATACCAACCAAGTTGAAGATTATAACAACCAAATTGAAACTATAATTACTGATTTGGGTGCGGGGCAACAAGCTAAATAGTTGATAAAATCCGCTCTATTGCGCCAATTGTCTCTAAGATAAAGGTTTATTTTTTACCGCCAACAGATTAACTACAGATTTAAATAAAATACACAACAATTGATTTTTTAGGATTATATGAAAAGGACATTAATTGTTTTTTTTACGCTATTAAGCCAGGGGCTATTGGCACAAACATCATCGAAAATTGAATTTTCCTACAGCCCCAATGGTAATCGGGTAAGCAGACAACTTATCGGGGGATTGGTGCATCGCGATACCACCGTTAAGCAGCTTCCAATTGGGATGGATAGCCTGATAATTTTTGCCCCGGAGAGCCAAGATTCAACCTTTGCAGAGGAGAGTAAATTATCAAAAGCAGAGAACGAGGTAACCCAGACTTGGATAGGGCAAAAAGAGGTTTCCATTTATCCCAACCCCACACAGGGTTATCTAACCATTGGTTTACAGAATATTGAGGAAGTAAAAAGCTGTTCAATAGAGATTGTAGACATGAATGGTAGTGTGGTTTACCAATCCTCCACCGCACAACGGGTCTACTCAGTCGATTTGAGTAACCGAGCCAATGGTAATTACTACATCAACCTTCGAGTAAATGGACAGATGGGTAGTTTTGTGGTGGTGAAGCAGTAATCAATTTCAAAATAACCGGCATCAAATCAATGAAATCGATCGGGAGGGTTTTGGAAAATTTACTTCCGGTCTATTTTCATTGACATGGCTATGCCATATGTTATTATTGAATCAATTAATTTCAAAATAATAGGTAGAAAAGCCAATCGCAAACGTAATGGGGGTTTTAATAATCTTTGAGGGGGTATCGTCTCAGCTTAATGAGGGATAAGTACATAAGGCGATACCAAAAGGGGCTGCTTGACCGGCAGCCCCTTTCTATAAAGTCATTAATTATTCAGCCTATTTATTCGACGTTGGAAAATTGCTATGGTCTTTAAACAAACAGTTGAGGAA
>Ga0255237_1000141_pt1 | contig 11720 bp, 1 predicted proteins | sample ColtaT_22_FD_183689 | JGI IMG/M metagenome (GOLD analysis project Ga0255237, IMG submission 183689) | Metatranscriptome of freshwater microbial communities from Columbia River, Oregon, United States - Colum_Cont_RepC_8d (Metagenome... | ecosystem: Environmental > Aquatic > Freshwater > River...
CGGCATTCTCTTCTTGCCTCACCTCCTCCTTGTGAGGATACCGAATTCAGGACACCTACTAAACCAAATATTGAATATGATCGACTTTCCTTACCTCGGTGGTCGATTTTAAAACAATTGCTTATGAAAAGACTCATACCATCCTTAACCCATCGGATGGCGATAGGGTTCTTCAATCTTTCGCTAATCGCAATTTCGATTTCGGGCTTCAGTCAACAACCGAAAACTGGTATAACTACCATCAGGTTGTTATCGGTTTCTGGTGAAACTGCCCATTATCAACTTGTTTTAACCAAACCTGAAGTCGCGGTTCAAACTGTTATCAGAGCTTTTAAGGAGAAAAGCGGTGTAACCTCATGTGAACTTGCAGGAGATAATACGCTCATTATCGCTTGTGAAACCAGTATTACCCCGGATATGATCCTGGGGGTAGCCCAGAATATTGGCTGCCGCAATACAGTTAGATTTTACCGCGAAGAATTAGTTATGGCAAAACCAACTCCTGCCAAAAGAAAAGAAAACAAGTAAATCAACTTCTTAAAATGTTCCTAAGAAGTTAAATGTTGACCGATTATGAAGAGACCGATAGCCATACTCCTGTTCCTTAGCGCGATTTTCTTTTCACCCCTTATAGGCCTGGCACAAAATACTTGTGCCTCACCACATGCAATTACTTCATTACCGTTTTCACAAGCGAATCTTACCACTTGCGGAAAAGTGAATGACTACCAAAACCTGTGTGGTGAAAACCAATACATGGATGGCGAAGATTATATCTTTTCTTATACTCCGGCCACAAATGAATGTATTAGTGTTGTACTAAGCAATACCCTAACCTACTGTGCGGTCTTTATCTTTGACAGATGTCCTAGTACCGCCGGTGCTGCATGTATAGCACGAAATACACCAAGCGGCGGCAACCCATCGGTAACCGGGGTTACGCTTAACGGAGGTACAACCTATTATATAATGGTCGATACCTGGCCTAGTCCCAATTGCAGTAAGTTTGATATAAATGTAAGCAGCTGCCCTGACGGGTTATCTTGCGCCAAGCCCAAAAATATAGCCAATCTTCCTTTTACCGAAACCAATACTACCTGTGGAGCCGGAGCCGATTTCGGGGCTTTTGTCGGAACCGATTACGCTGTGTGCGGACCCAATTTTAATGATGACGGAGCCGATTTTACTTATGCATACACACCAACAAGAAATCAATGTATTAATGTAAGACTTAGTGGTATACCCACCCACAAAGAAGACATGGCCGTTATTGTTACTCAGGGCTGTCCTACTAACGCGGGTTCTAAATGTTTAGGCGTGTCTGAGGGCTCAGGAACAGCGGGGCCTGCCGATATTAACAGCTTATACGTTTTTGCGGGATCTACCATTTACATAACTGTAGATGCCGACGACGCCTACTTTAGCTGTACCCCATTCACGCTAACCGTCGACACTTGCCCTACCCCACTACCCCAATGTGGAGCCAGTCCTCTTGCTTCCGATTATTGTTCCGGTGCCACAGCTATTTGCGATTTTAGTGGTTACTGTGGTTCTACTTCAAATGCCTATTCTTCTGATCAGCCAAGCAATATTAACTCCATTTTTTGTGGGTCGATTGAGAACAATGGTTGGATAAAGTTTGTCGCTAGCTCTACCACTGCCAGTTTTAACATTCTCTTTGGCAATTGTACCAATGGCGATGGTATTCAGGTATTGGTAATGGAAGCCACCAACTGTACCAACTTCGTCGCAAAATCAAATTGTTATGAACCACTTACCGGAAGCGGTTATGGCGTGGTAACTGCCACTGCACTGGTTCCTGGTAATACTTATTTAATGATGATTGACGGTTATGCTGGTGATCACTGCGACTATACTATACAGGCCAACTCCGGTGTTATGCTTCCGGTTGACGCAGGCCCCGACCAAACTATTTGTCCGGGAAAATCGGCTACCCTTACGGCTTCCAATGGCAATAATGTCTATAAATGGAATCCGGGAAACCTTACCACCAAAACCATTACGGTTACCCCTTCGGTAACCACCGACTATATCGTGGAAAGTTTGTCAGGAGGAATTGGTTGCCCTTCTCCAAACTATGACACCGTTCGGGTAAATGTGCAACCCACCGTTACCAATACCAAAACTGTGGTTAATGCCAATACCTGCACAGGTGCTTGTGACGGATCTGCTACCCTTAATATTTCCGGAGGAGTTACTCCGTATACCATAAACTGGAGTCATGGTCCTAATACCTCCTTGGTAAATGCTCTGTGTCCCGGAAACACCTATACTGTTGTGATTAGTGACAACACTGGCTGTCAATCGAAGGATACTGTGATTATGCCTCCGGCCGTTATTGCCAACTTTGCATTTACTGCACCTGCTTGTGGTTCTCTAACTACAACCGGAAATGTAACCGCGTCTACCGGCACCGGAACATTCAGCTATACCGGTCCCGGAACACTTACCATTTCTAATACCGGCGGTCTTAACTACTCCTTTTCTGCAAACAATTATGGCAGTTACGATGTAACCTGGACCGTTTCTGATGGAAGTTGTTCAAAAACCATTACCAAAACCATGGTTTTTAATCAGGTTCCCACGGCAGCTTTCAGTGTTTCCACCCCTGCTTGCGGAAGTAAAACAACCTCAATCAATACAATGGCCACCATTGGTTCTGGAAACTTTTCATTCGCAGGTCCCGGAACACTTACCTTCAGTAATACCGGTGCCAATGTATATAATGTGACAGCATCCAATTATGGTACCTATGATATAACCTGGCTTGTCGACAACAATGGTTGTACAGCTTCCCAAACCAAATCGGTAACCTTTACGGCTCAACCGATTGCAACATTTTCGGCCGTTGACCCTGTTTGTGATTCACTTAATTTTACCGCAACTACAACAGCTACAGTTGGTTCTGGAGTCTGGACATATACCGGTCCGGGCGGGGCAATTGTAACTTTTACCACCGTAAGTACCAACAACTATAAAATTACCGCGTCCCAGTTTGGTACTTACACATTTACCTGGACTGTAACCAACGGAGTATGTTCGGCAAGCAGTAGTCAAAGTATTTCTTTCTACAAAAAGCCAACCCCAAATGCCGGAGCAGACCAGAATATTTGTGGACTGAACACCACCCTGGCCGCAGTACCATCATTAGGTACGGGTACCTGGAGCCAGTCAAGTGGTCCGGCAACTGCCACATTTGGCAATTTAAACCAATTTAACACCTCGTTGTCAACTGGAACTTACGGGTCCTATACCTTAATATGGAGTGAGCTAAATGGCAACTGCCCGGCGCAAACCGATGATGTGGTGATCTTATTTTCTGAAAATCCAACAGGAAGTGCCGGACCCGATCAATCACTTTGTGGTCTATCGACCAGCTTAGCCGGGGTTGCCACAATTGGAACCGGAATATGGAGTGGTGCCGGAGTATCAAGCCCAACCAATGCCAATACCACCGTAAGTTCGCTAACAGAAGGTAAAGTTGTTTATACCTGGACCATTACCAATGGGGCTTGTCCGACGGTTGTTGATGATGTAGAAATTGATTTTCACAAATTACCAACACCTAATGCTGGAGCCGACAAGTCCGTTTGTGGATTATCGGTTAGTCTGGATGCTATTCCTTCAACCTCCTCCGGAAACTGGTTAGCCGTTGCCGGAATAAGCTATGTTTCATCATCGAATCCAAAAACGCAAGCTACCGCGGCATCTTATGGTACCCAAACCCTTGTTTGGGAAGAAACCAACAGCCCTTGCCCGGTCATCACCGATTCGGTAAACATCACTTTTGTGGCTAGCCCGAATCCCAATGCTGGTCCGGATCAAAGCATTTGTGGATTAGCTGCTGTCACCAATGCTGTACCTTCGGTATATAGTGGCAGTTGGAGTGGAACCGGCATGTTTACCGATCCAAACAACCCATCAACCGATGTAACATCTTCCGTTTATGGTTCTGCCAAGTATGTCTGGACTGAATTTAACGCTGCTCCTTGTCCCAGCAAAACTGATACAGTAGTTTTTACATTTATCGAACAACCAAGTGCTGAAGCCGGCCCCAACCAAACCTTATGTGGCAAAACAACCAATCTGGCTGCGGTTCGTTCGGTAAGTGGTTCCATCGGAAATTGGACAGTGCCCGCCGGAGTTACTTTTAGTTCTACAACTGCCTTAAACCCTACCGTTACTGTTCCTTCATTTGGTCAATATACCTTCTATTGGACTGAGGTTAACACTGCGACCTGTAATCCGTCGACCGATTCCGTTACAGTGTACTTTGTTCCGCCAACAAGTCCATATGCCGGTATTGATGACAATTCGTGTGGACTCGATTATGATCTGGCTGCTGTTCCTTCGTTTGGTTTGGGAACATGGAGTTATTCCGGGCCGGGGATTTTGAACTTCTCCAGCATTAATGATCCAAATGCACATATCTCGGCCAGCACCTTCGGTAAATACCGGTTGTCCTGGACAGAGGACAACAAGCCATGTGTGGCCAATACAGATACCGTTTACATAACCTTCTTTGAACCACCTGTTGTTGATGCCGGAGTTTCTCCCGACAAGGTTTGCGGCTTAAATTATGCCCTTAATGCAACCCCTACTGTTGGGTCCGGAAAATGGACCTGGACTCCAGACACCGGAGTTACCGGTACCATTACGTTTAAAAATGGAAATGATTCTATTGTTGATGCCAAGGTAAGTTCTACGGAATATGCCCGGTTCTTTTTCATTTACACTGTTGTTAATGGCCCTTGCACCCCACCCGCAGATACAATCGATCTGACCTTTTACAAACGCCCTGTCCCCGATGCAGGCCCAGACATTATTGTGTGTGACACGTTACGGGTACAACTAAGTGGTGCGACATCGGTGGTAAACGCCCAATGGAAATGGACATCAGAAACTGCCGGTTCGGTGACTTTCGATCCAAACGCCGATATTTCGAATCCAATTGCCGAAGCTTCGCTACCAGGTATTTACAAACTTTACTTCAGCGAACTGAACGATCCGGTGTGTGGAACCACCACCGATTCATTAACGTTAACCTTTCTGGAATTACCCACTGCCGATGCCGGACCTGATGCCCTGGCCTGCGGACAGAACTACTCATTCGCCGCAACTGAGCCTAATTATGGCACCGGTCACTGGACTTTTGTTAGTTCATCACTTGGTGGCTATTCGGCTACAATCGACGATGATACTTTGTACAACACTCAAGCTACCCTAAATACCACGCCTCCACCTGCCGGGGTAGATCTTACCTTTGTCTGGACCATAGAAAATGGCAACTGTAATCCGGTTAGCGATACGGTTGTAATAACCTTTAAGCAAGTCCCCAACCAGGTAGAAGCAGGTAATGACCAACAGCTTTGCGATGTATTGGCTACCGCTATTTCTGCAAACGATAACGGAGCATCCGGAATATGGTCGGTGTCGAGTGCACCTGCCGGTGGAATTGGAACATTTGGAAATACTACCCTGGAAAACACTTCGTTTACGGTTAATATTCCTGGAATCTATATTGTTCAGCGGGCTGCAACTGTAGCCGGTTGTCCGAATCAGGTTACCGATGCGGTAACCGTTGACTTCCGGAAAATGCCCAATCCGAATGCGGGCCCTGACGGCGCTGTTTGTGATACGATCTGTACTCTTCAGGCTGCACCGCGCTATGGCCGAATTACCGGAGTCTGGAAAGTACTAAGCGGCCCAGGTAATCTGGTTATTGACGATTCTTCGAAAGATGTGACAAATGTTTACACATCCAACCTTGCCTATGGCGATTACTTTCTGATTAGACAAGAATCGAATGAAGGCTGCCCGGACGTTTCAGACACCGTAAAAATTACATTCAACGAACAAACCGTTTCCAATGCAGGCCCTGATATTGAAGTTTGTGACTTGGTGTATAATATGCAGGCGATCCCTTCATCAGGTTCTTCTTCAACCGACTATGTCGGCGAATGGAGTTTAGTTGGGGGCCCCGGAACAGTCACCATGAACCCATTCGATGGGCGGGATCCAATAACCTCCGTGACTGTAAGTAATTATGGCGAATACATCTTTTTGTGGACCGAAACCAATGGTGTTTGTCCATCTTCTACAGATCAGGTAAAGTTACTTTTTGTAAACCCATCGAAGCCAGAAGCTGGTTCAAATGATAATATCTGCGGACTTGTTGATACGCTTGGAGCGATCCCAAGCTACGGAATTGGTGTTTGGGTTAATGACCCGTCAAATCCAGGGGTGGTATTATTTACGAATAGTTCTGACCCCAAAAGCATTGTAACCGTAAGTCAATTCGGACAATATCGCTTTGACTGGCTTGAGGCAAATTCTCCTTGTTATGCCAACTCAGACTCTACCGTTATTAACTTTAACCAACAACCCGTTGCTTCGGCCGGATCTGACAAGGATACCTGTTCTCTTTCAGCACAGTTAAATGCTGTGCCTTCAGCTAATGGACCTGATTATCAGGGTACCTGGTCGGGTCCCCTGGGTGCCATTTTTGACAATCCAAGCGACCCCAATACTGTAGTGCATATCGACGCTCTTGGTTACGGAACCTATACTTTTACCTGGTTAGAGGTTAACGGTTCGAAATGTATTGCTTCGAACGATGATGTTAGAATAACTTTCTTGGAAACTCCGGTTGCCAATGCGGGTAATCAGCTGATCGTCGCTTGCGGAACATCGGTACCACTAAATGCCTTACCAAGTGTTGGACAAGGTTCCTGGGAGGTTCTGAATTCCAGTTCGCTTAGCTTCTCGAATCCAACTGCAGCAAATACAGCAGCCATAGCAGACGCTGTTGGCAACTATCAGGTCGTTTGGCGTGAAGTAAATTACGGATACAGTGGAGGTTCGTGTTCATCGACCGACACCATAACCATTAATTTCTATCCACAACCCAATAGTTATGCCGGGTTGGATACTGCCGTATGTGGAAATACGGCCACCATAAATGCCATTCAGTCGGTTAGTGCTTCCTCGATTACCTGGTCGGTTATTGAAAGTCCAACTGCCCTGATTTTTGAATCACCCGATTCTGCTTCTACACCAATAACCCTAACCGGATCAAATTACGGAACCTATAACATTGTCTTTACCGAAAGTATTAGTTCCGGGGTTTGCACAAGTTCAGATACAGTTAAAGTTATTTTTGTTGAAATGCCCGTGGCAAATGCTGGTATTGCTGATTCAGTCTGCGGACTTGAGGCAACGCTTCAGGCCGTTCCTTCAGTAGGAACAGGAAGTTGGAAAAGTTTAAGTTCAGGTGTTGTTTTTAATCCCGATTTAAGTGACGCCAATGCACAAATAAGTGCTCCCGATTTTGGTAGTTACCAATTGGTTTGGACTGAAAACAATGGCACACCGTGTAAAGCCTCTCAGGATACTGTTCGAATAACCTTCCTGAAATTACCTGTACCCAAGGCAGGCCCTGACTTCTCCGTTTGTGGAGATCAGGCCGCACTAAATGCTACACCAGGCAGCTATCCTGGTTATTGGTCTAACAATAGCGGGCAAACCATTTCATTTGATGATCCGGCGAATCCATCCACCAATGCAACACTCTTACCTGTTGATCACTCCGACTATGGTCTGATTAATCTTATTTATACCGAGACCAATGCCGGAGTATGTTCATCTTCCGATGATGTGGCGGTATACTATAGCGAAATGCCCAAAGCCAATGCTGGTTCCGATCAGGATCTTTGTGGACTTGATTTTATCCTAAATGCGATACCATCGGTAGGAACGGGTACCTGGGATTTTAATGGAAATGATACTATAATCAGGTCATTTTCTAACTTGAATGATCCAAAGGCCGTTGGTAGTATGAATTACTTTGGCATCTTCAATTTCAATTGGGTTGAAATTAATTCAGGCTGTCCCTCCGATACCGACATTACCGCCTTATCATTTACTCAACCACCTAAATCCAGTGCTGGTCGGGACACTTCCGTTTGCTCAATGTCTTACATCCTTCAAGGGGTAAGAAGTGTTGGAGCCGGTTTATGGACCAAGATGAGTGGCCCTGGAACAATTAGTTTCGACGATCCAACAAGAGAACAAGCAACGGTTACCGTTTCTCAACAAGGTATATACAAGTTCATCTGGACCGAGATAAACTCAGCTTTTTGTCCTATAAGCAGAGATACCGTACAAGTGTACTTTGAGAAGAAACCTGTACCAAATGCGGGTCCTGATCTGGCGATCTGCGGTAAAGCGACCAATCTTCAAGCCTCACCTTCAGTAGGAAGCGGATTCTGGTCATTTGTTGGTGCTCCCGGCACCCTGACCAATTTTGGTAACCCAAATAGTGCAACCAGTTCATTCGCCTCTAATAAGTACGGCCCACATCCGCTTATTTGGAGAGAGACCAACACGGCTGTATGTGCTGCCCAATACGACACCATGGTGGTAACATTTGTACAACAACCAACTGCCAATGCGGGGGTTCCCAGCATGAACATTTGTGGGAACAATATCACCTTAAAGGCTACCCCATCAGTGGGTGTTGGACAATGGAAACAGGTTTCCGGCCCCGGAACTGGTACATTTGCTAATGAATTTCTAGCCAACTCTTTTTACAATATACCATCCGATTCGTTCGGAACCTACACCCTGCGTTGGACCGAGTTTAACGCTGATCCGTGCGTGGCATCGTTTGACGACATTGTGATTACCTTCTTTAAACAACCCGAGGCCTATGCCGGTGAACCAATATCCACGTGCAGTTTAGGGGCCCGTTTAGACGCAGTTCCTTCTGCAGGAACGGGAGGTTGGCAATTAATCCCGGCAGCCGGACAAAGTGCCACTTTTACTGATCCGTCCGACCCAAAATCAGACGTATCGGTTAATCAGTATGGTATTTACCAGTTCGCATGGACCGAAACCAATGGAAATGTTTGCCCTTCAGACTTCGACATTGTATTGGTAAACTTCCTGAAAGCTCCTCAAGCTGACGCCGGACCGGATCAAATTAATTGTGGTCAGACGGGAACTTTAGCTTCAATTCCAAGCAATGGAATAGGTTTCTGGAAAAAAGCCATTCCCAACGACCCGGTTACCATAAGCGATACACTCGACCTTAACAGTACCATAACCGCCTCGGTTTTTGGTAGGTATGCAATAGTTTGGCAGGAAACCAATGGAAGAGAATGCCCGGTAAGCTTCGATACCGTTTTAGTAGAATTTGCAAAACAACCCGTAGCAAATCCTGGTTCGAATGATAAAATATGCGGCCTGGATTATGTTCTAAAAGCCACCCCATCAGTTGGTCTCGGAACCTGGACTACCAGTGCCCCAAATGCTACTTTCCTTCCGTCGGTTAACGATCCCCATGCGACCATTACTACCGACTCTTTTGGTACTTTCGACTTCACCTGGACTGAGGTTAACCAATCTCCATGTGTTCCGGATTCTCAAACTATATCGATCGAATTTATCCAGGGACCTTCGGCGAATATGTCGATAGACAAAACTGAAACCTGCGCTGGCGACCCGGTGGTACTTACCTTTAACTTTACGGGTACCGGGCCTTTTAATGTTAGCTATACGGTAAATGGAGGTGCTCCTGTAACTGCAACCGGAGTTAACAACGGATATATCGTTTCGCTCAACCCGACAGTATCAAGCAACTATTTAATGACGAATGTTACTGACGGCTCTGCCATGGCTTGTACCTATAGCAGCTCTACTCCGGTAACTTTATTGGTTCATCAGTTACCCATAGCAGGTATTTCGGGAAATTATGCGGTTTGTGAATTGCAAAACCTCGACTTGCCACTAAACCTTACTGGTACACCGCCTTTTACGGTTACTTTCGACAATGCAGAAACTAAAACCTATAATGGCCCTGGACCCTATTTCTACTCCTTTGTACCAGGTTCTGTAACTCAAATCGGTTTAGTTTCGGTTAAGGACAGTGCCTGTCCCGGAACCGTTTCACCCATACTGGCAAATATCACGACCAATCCGTTGCCAGAAGGCCAGATAAGTAGAATAGGAAATACCAACCTTTGTCATGGCGATAGTACACTTTTACAATTCGACTTTACCAAGGGTACAGCACCCTATACTGTTTACTGGAAAGAAGCCGGATCCGAGCTAACAGATGTAATTTCGGTTAACCCATTCCAAATTAAGCACAGACTTGACACAGGTATATCGGTGATTCAGCTTGACAGCTTAATTGACGCCAATGGATGCGTAGGAACCGGAAATACACTTTCCATTACCGTATATCCTTTACCTACCGCCACCATTTATGGTGATACGCTCATCTGTCAGGAAAGCAATTCCAGTGTCTTATTCAATTTCGGGCCTGCCGGAAGTCCTGGCCCATGGGTCGTAAACTATGACTCTGCGGGAACTGTTTTTACCACCAACCCAATAACGGACAACGCCATTATTGAATTGAGTCCTGCTGATACCACCACTTATGTATTTACCCGCATTACCGACCAAACTACCGGTTGTTCCAGTCAGATAAACGTACCGTTGGTGGTTAATGTAGTACCCATACCTACTTTGTTAGCGAACCTAACCCGAACCGATATTTGTGTGAACGACAGCAGTCAGATCATATTTAACTATGCCGGGGTATCGCCATTTAATGTAACCTTAAGTAATGGCGAAACGTACACCGGCCTGGTGGATGGCTCTTCGATCTGGGTTGTCCCAACCGGCAGTATCAGTTACACCGTAACCGGATTTTCTGATGGATCGGGAATTACCTGTATTCCAACTATTACTGCGAATCTCGATCTTACCGTTCATCAGTTACCTCCGGTTGATTTCAGCGTAAATGATACCAGTACCTGCAAACCCATGATCGCCAAGTTTGTAAATACCACAGATCCAAATTACATAGCCGGCACAAATGGTACCAGTTGGGTATTTGATGAAGGAGGAACTGCTGGCACAGATACTGTTGCGCATCCATACGCCCAAACCGGCACATATTATGTTACCTTAAACGTAATTTCAAATCAGGGTTGTAAAAACTCTCTTACACGACCAGTAGTGATTACCATTTATCCGGATCCGGTGGCCGATTTTACCTGGACACCTGATGTTCCTACAGTAACCGACAATCAGGTAAATTTCATTAATGAGTCACAAGGATCCATTTTAACCCAAACCTGGAACATCGATGGAATTATTTACAAAGATTTCTCTCCATCCCATCATTTCCATACCAGTGACTCGGGTCACTATCCGGTTAAATTGATAGTAGAGTCTGTGGATCATTGTTTTGATTCCACTGAAAAAATAATTTTTGTAAAAGGTGAACTGAACACCTTTGTCCCATCGGCCTTCACGCCGAATAATGATGGTCTTAATGATGTGTTTATTCCTTCGGTCGCCGGTGTTGATCCAGGAGATTATGAATTCCTGGTATTCGATCGCTGGGGAGAAATAATCTTCAGGAGTACCAACCCCGAAATTGGCTGGGATGGTCGTTTAAAAGGCAACATGGCGAAAAATGATGTCTATACCTGGAAACTGGAGTTCAAGGATAAATATTCCGTTGTTCGTTACAAATACAGTGGAAGGGTGAATCTAATCCGATAGGTTGTACAGTATGCAGGCCTCGTGATTTCTTAATCTTAGCATTTAAATTACTAGTCAAAAAAAAGTTGCCTTCTGGGCAACTTTTTTCTTTTTTTAGGGTCAATAATGTCAAAACCACA
>Ga0255237_1000154_pt1 | contig 11508 bp, 8 predicted proteins | sample ColtaT_22_FD_183689 | JGI IMG/M metagenome (GOLD analysis project Ga0255237, IMG submission 183689) | Metatranscriptome of freshwater microbial communities from Columbia River, Oregon, United States - Colum_Cont_RepC_8d (Metagenome... | ecosystem: Environmental > Aquatic > Freshwater > River...
ATGACATTACATACAAATAACCAGCGTATGCTCAATAAAAACAGGGCGTTTGGAGGTTTTTCCAAGTTAATTATTTCGCTCTCCGTATTCTTCTTTTTCCTAGCAAGTGCGGTTTATGCACAGCCAAATGGCGAACAGTTATTTAAGGGTAACTGTGCTTCCTGTCACAAACCAACCGACCAACGCCTTACCGGGCCTGGTCTTAAAGGGGTACAGGAACGTTGGGCGGGTCGCGAAGCTTTGCTTAAGCAATGGATTAAGAACCCGAATGCAGTAATCGCATCTGGCGATCCTTACGTAAAGAAACTGGTTGCCGATTTTGCTTCTGCCGGAATTATGCCTGCTCAGGCGGTGAACGACGAAGATATCGATGCAATCCTTAAGTACATTGCCGACTATAAGGCTCCTGTGGCCGTTGAAGCTCCAAAGGCTGAACCGGGTGCAGCGGGTGGTGAAGCTGACAATACCAAGTGGTACATCGTAATCGGTGTGCTTTTGCTTATTGTGATTTTCTCAGTGGCTGGTGTTCGTAAATCGCTTTACAATTCGGTAGCCGAGAAGAAAGGACTTCCAACCGAAGAGGGGCTGACCTACTGGCAAGGCTTTAAACTCTGGATGGGTAAAAACAAACTGTTGACTGCCTTTATCATTGTTTTCCTTTTTGTAATGGGTGCTAAAGATACTTACGATGCCCTTGCAGGTATTGGTGTTTATCAGGGGTACAAGCCAGAGCAGCCGATTAAATTCTCACACAAAATTCACGCAGGTCAGAACAAAATCAATTGCGTATACTGCCACAGCAGTGCTGAGAAGAGCCGTCATGCGGGTATTCCTTCTGCAAACGTTTGTATGAACTGTCACAAAGGTGTACAAGAGGGGCGTACCACTGGTAAAACAGAGATTGCCAAGATTTATGCTGCTGTGGGTTGGGATGTTGAGAAACAGGCCTATACCGGTAAAGAGACTCCGATTAAATGGGTAAAAATTCACAACCTTCCTGATCATGCTTACTTTAACCACTCTCAACACGTGGTAGTGGGTAAACTGGAGTGCCAGGAATGTCACGGTCAAATCCAGGAAATGGAAACGGTTGAGCAATTTGCTCCGCTTACCATGGGATGGTGTATTAAATGCCACGGTGAGAAAGAAGTTCAAATGGCCGATAACGGGTATTACGATGAAATTCATGCACGCTTAACCAAGGCTGAGTTGAAGAAGTATCTTAACGATGATGAAAAAATCAGCGTGAGAGAACTGGGCGGATGGGAATGCGCTAAATGTCACTATTAATAAAAGGCTTGGATCAAGAATATGGCACAAACTAAATACTACAGAGGTTTAGAAGAACTGCACAACACAACTGCATTTCAGGAGTCGTCGAAAAACGAGTTTCCGGAAGAAATGTCGGTTGATGAGTTCCTGGGAAAATCGAGCGATCTTTCTACTAACCGTAGAGATTTCCTTAAATTCTTAGGGTTTAGCGTTACCGCTGCTACTGTTGCGGCTTGCGAAACTCCGGTTATTAAATCGATTCCTTATGTAAACAAGCCTGAGGAGATCATTCCGGGTGTTGCTAACTGGTATGCTACCACTTATTACGATGGTAACGATTTTGCAAATATCCTGGTAAAGACCCGTGAAGGTCGTCCAATCTTTATTAAAGGGAATACCGCTTACGGAAGTTCCAAAGGATCTACAGGACCACGTGTAAATGCTTCGGTACTTGGATTGTACGACAGTGCACGCCTTACCGGCCCGATGAAGGGGGTGAATAAAATTACCTGGGATGCTGCCGATGCCGAGATTGGTTCACGATTGGCTTCAATTAAGGCCAAAGGCGGGAAAATCAGGGTACTGAGTAACACCATTATAAGCCCGTCGACCAAAGCGGCTATCGATGCTTTTGTAGCAGCGTACAACTCTGGTGAAGGAACCTCACAACATATTGTTGTTGATGCGTATTCTTATGCGGCTATCCGCCTGGCGAATAAAAAGACTTTCGGAACCAGCCTTATACCAAATTATAACTTCGGTGCGGCAAAAACCATCGTAAGTATTGCGGCCGATTTCCTGAGCACCTGGTTAAACACAAACGATTATATTGAGGGATACAGCAAGAACAGAAAGGCCGACAGCGATATGTCGCGTCACTTCCAGTTCGAGTCGTTGATGTCGATTACCGGTGGTGCTGCCGATGTTCGTCAAATGGTGAAACCTTCAGAGGAAGGTTTAGTGGCTCTGGCCATCTATAACCACATTGCCGCTAAGTCGGGTAAATCTACTGCCGGAACGGTTTCTCAGGAATTGATGACCAAAACGAAGGTGGCTGCCGATGAACTTTGGGCGAATCGTGGTGCAGGTCTGGTGATTGCCGGTGCCAATAACGTAAATACTCAGGTTCTTGTAAACGCTACCAACCAACTGTTGGGCAACTACGGAACTACCATAGATATCAGCCGTCCGTTGAATATGTTCAATGGCGATGATGAGGCTGCAGCTGCACTGGTTCAGGATATGAAATCGGGTTCGGTAGATGCTCTGATCATCTATGGCTCTAACCCATGTTACCACTTCCCTAAAGCCGACGAGTTTACCGCTGCATTGAAGAAAGTGGACCTTAAAGTATCGTTTGCTGATTATGCAGATGAAACGGCTTCTATGTGTACTTTCATCCTTCCGGATAGCCACTATCTGGAAAGTTGGAACGATTACAGCGTTCGTGCAGGGGAGTATGCACTGGCTCAGCCAACCATTAGTAAACTTTTCAATACCCGTCAGGCACAACAAAGCTTCCTGAACTGGGCTGGAAATACTACCGATTACCTGAATTTTATTAAAGCGACTGCACAGGCTACCGTATTCCCAAAGGTGGGCGGTATGATGTTTGCCGATTTCTGGAACAATGCTGTTCACAACGGATCGGTAAGTTATGCCGATGCAATGACTGCACCTTCTTTTATTGCGGATGATGCTGAGGTTAACCTGGCAGGCACGGTGGTTGAAGGAGCTAAAAGCTCAAGTAATACCTTCGAAGTATACTTGTACCAGTCGAACGCAATGGGTGTTGGTAACCAGGCAAACAACCCATGGTTACAGGAACTTCCTGATGCCATGACCAAAATATGCTGGGACAACTATGCCACCATGTCTCCGGAAGATGCTGCTAAACTGGGTGTAAATACCTACATCGGTGAGCGTGATCCGGCTTCTGTTGTGTCATTAACCATCGATGGTAAAGAAATTAAATTGCCGGCGTTTGTTCTTCCGGGACAAAAATCAGGAACCCTAGCTATCGCGGTTGGTTATGGCCGTGGTGCTAATGGAGAAAACATCGGAAAGGCTGCTTTTGCAACCGGTACTTATGGCGGTCATATTAAGACCAATGATGATAAACTGGTTCCGATCGGACAAAACGTGTTCCCATTTGCTAAACTAAGCGAAGGTGCAATCAGCTATATTATTTCAAATGTAGAGCTGAAAGTTACCGGCGAGGAATATGAACTGGCCAGCACTCAGACTCAACACACTGTAATGGGTCGTGACAGTGTAGTTCGCGAAACTACCCTGGCTACATTTAAAAAGGCCGATAAAGAGGTATACAATCCTATTCACGCGTTGGCTTATCACGAAGGCGATAAGGTTGTTCAAAAGCCAATCAGTGAAGTAGATCTTTGGGACAAGCACCCGGTTGAACATGTTGGTCACCGTTGGGGTATGGCTATCGATTTGAATACTTGTTTCGGATGTGGAGCTTGTATCATTTCTTGTCACTCTGAGAACAACGTACCTGTAGTGGGTAAAGACGAGGTTCGTCGTAGCCGTGATATGCACTGGTTGCGTCTGGATCGTTACTTCTCCTCTACCGAGGAGGAAACGAAGAAGCACAATGGCGAAGACTTCAGCTATACCAAAATGGAGGTTGCCGATGCAAACCCGAAAGTGGTTTTCATGCCAATGATGTGCCAGCACTGTAACCACGCTCCTTGCGAAACAGTATGTCCGGTGGCTGCTACCACCCACAGCAATGAGGGTATCAACCAGATGACCTACAACCGTTGTATCGGTACCCGTTACTGCGCAAACAACTGTCCTTATAAAGTACGTCGTTTCAACTGGTTTAACTACCAGGAATACCGCAAGTTTACTGAGGTAAACCCGGCACAGGATGATCTTGGCCGTATGGTTCTAAACCCCGACGTTACCGTTCGTGCTCGTGGTGTTATGGAGAAATGTTCACTTTGTGTGGGCCGTATCCAGGCAGGTAAACTTGAGGCGAAGAAAGCTGGTACGCCGGTTGCCGATGGTGCAATTCAAACGGCATGTTCTGAGGCTTGTCCTACCGGTGCGATCACTTTTGGTGATATCAACGATAAGGAATCGAAAGTTGCCGGAATGTCTAAATCGAATCGCGCTTATCGTGTAATCGAAGAGGTTGGAACTCAAACCAACATGTACTACATGGTTAAAGTGAGAAACATTAAAGAAAACGAAGCTTAATAGTTATACAACAAAATTTCCGAAATGGTTAAAGAAGCTGCTATAAGGGAACCGTTAATTCTCGGTAATAAAACGTACAACGATATTACCAATGACGTGATTTCCCCAATTATGGAGAAAGCTCCAAAGGCTTGGTATGTGCTTATATCAATTGCTGCGATTATCGCGCTTTGGGGTCTTGGATGTATAACTTACCTAATAGGTACCGGTATCGGAACCTGGGGTCTGAACAAAACAGTAGGTTGGGCTTGGGATATCACCAACTTTGTATGGTGGGTTGGTATCGGTCACGCCGGTACGCTGATCTCTGCGGTACTTCTGTTGTTCCGTCAAAAATGGAGAATGGCAATTAACCGTTCTGCCGAGGCGATGACTATTTTCGCGGTAATGATGGCGGCCGTATTCCCAGGTATTCACATGGGACGTATTTGGCTAGCCTATTTCGTGTTCCCGGTTCCTAACCAGTTTGGTTCACTTTGGGTGAATTTTAACTCGCCACTACTTTGGGACGTATTTGCGATCTCTACGTACTTCTCGGTATCGCTGGTGTTCTGGTACATTGGTCTTATTCCCGACTTTGCTACCATCCGTGATAAAGTGACCGACCCGATCCGCAAAAAGGCATATAGCCTGCTTTCTTTTGGATGGAGCGGTAAAGCAAAACACTGGAACCGTTTCGAAGAAGTATCGTTGGTACTTGCCGGTATGGCTACTCCACTCGTATTCTCGGTTCACTCGATTGTATCCATGGACTTTGCTACCTCCGTTATACCAGGATGGCATACCACCATCTTCCCGCCATACTTCGTATCGGGTGCGGTATTCTCTGGATTTGCTATGGTGCAAACCCTGCTTCTTATCATGCGTAAGGTGATGAAGCTGGAAAACTACGTAACCATTAAGCACATTGAGTACATGAACATCGTAATCATTGTTACCGGTTCTATAGTAGGTGTGGCTTATATCACTGAGCTTTTCATTAGCTGGTACTCAGGAGTTGAATACGAGTCGTATGCTTTCATTAACCGTTTCTCTGGTCCTTACTGGTGGAGTTACTGGAGTATGATGACCTGTAACGTAATTTCTCCACAGTTGTTCTGGTTCAAGAAGTTAAGAACCAACCTGGTTTTCACTTTTGTTATGTCAATTATTGTGAACATTGGTATGTGGTTTGAGCGTTTTGTAATTATCGTAACCTCTATTCACCGGGACTACCTGCCTTCTTCGTGGACGATGTTCTACCCAACCTGGGTGGATATAGGAGTGTTCATTGGAACATTAGGTATTTTCTTCACCCTGTTCCTGTTGTTTGCCCGTTTCTTCCCGGTACTGGCTCTTAATGAGATTAAGTCGATCCTTAAATCGTCGGGAGAAGAACACAAAAACAAACCAGCTAACCACGATCATCACTAAGCTATATACGATTACTGCGATGCAAAAGGAAAAAATTATATACGGAATGTACGATGATGAGGAAGTGTTGAAAAACGCGGCCAAGTCGTTGGTATCAAAAGGGGTTAAGGTAAAAGAGGTTTACTCACCTTTCCCTATTCACGGAATCGATCCTATTATCGGCGTTCGTCCGACACGCTTAGGTGATATGGCATTTATTTATGGTCTGTTTGGTTTGACAATGGCCTTAATTGGAATGCGCTATTTCATGATTGTTGACTGGCCAATGAACATTGGTGGTAAGCCAAGTTTCTCGTTGTTGGAGAATATTCCGGCTTTCATTCCTGTAACGTTCGAGTTTACGGTGTTGTGCGCCTGCCACGGCATGGCAATTACTTACCTGTTCAGAAACAATACCCTGCCAGGTATGCCTGCGGTTAATCCTGATCCAAGAACCACCAACGATAAATTTGTGATCGAACTGAATACAGAAGACAACGAAGGAATCAGTGGAGATCAGCTAACCAGTTGGATAAAGGAAACTCCGGTAATTGAAGTAACGGAGAAAGAATATACCATTCAAGAAGAGATATAAGAATTTTAACGCGACCAGAAATGAATTGGAATTTTAAACCAATTGCTTCGATTTGCTGCTTAGGTCTGATACTGGCAACCGCCTGTACTTCAGATCCAAATAGCCCCGGTGTTGAATACATGCCAGACATGTATCGTTCTCCTGCCGTTGAAGCATACATCGATTACGATCACATCGAAAAGTCATCTGTAAGGAAACCTGTTGCAGGAACTATTCCTTTTATGACTGACAGCGCGTTGCGTTACAACGTAATGCCTTATATCTACCCAAATACTCCTGAGGGTTACGAAATGGCTGGTGCTAACCTGCACAGTCCTATTGCAACAACTGCTCAGAGCCTGGAAGAGGGCAAAGTGTTATACAATAAGTTTTGTACGCATTGCCATGGTGAAAAAGGGCTTGCCGACGGTGCCACGGTTACTGCTGGAGGATTTCCTCCACCACCGGCATACAACGGTGCTCAACTTAAAACCCTTCCGGAAGGTAAGATGTTCCACACCATTACCTATGGTAAAGGTCAGATGGGATCTCACGCTTCTCAGTTAACCAAACTGGAACGCTGGAAGATTATTCAGTACGTTAAAGTATTGCAGAACGACGGTAAGTCTCCATTCGATGCTGCCGCCACTACAACTGCTTCTACGGGCGATTCAACTCAAGCTAAACTATAAACCACTAAGCTGCACATATAATGGAATACATATTCAGCAAAAGGGCTAAAAATATTACCATGTTCCTGATGGTTATCGGTCTGATAGCTATTGGAGCCGGTTTCTTTAACGACCATTCGGAGCACCACAATCATTTCTGGGCTTCGATCCTTTCTAACTCTTTATTCTTCTTGTTTATTGGTTTAGGAGCCAGTTTCTTCTATGCCCTTCAGTATGCCACCGAAACGGCCTGGTCTTCTTTGGTTAAGCGGATTTTTGAAGGTATATACTCGGTAGTTACTCCTTTCTTTATCATTGTAATTATTGTACTTGCTGTAGGTTCTTTCGGCGGGCACCATATTTACCACTGGATGGACTCGGAAGTAACCACTAAAGGGTCTCATCATTATGATGCATTAATTGCCAATAAAGCAGCCTATCTTAATCTTCCTTTTTTCTGGATTCGTATTGCTGCCTATTTTGTAACCTTCTTCTTCTTTACCCGTTACTTCCGCAAGCAGTCGCTATTGGAGGATCAGGTTGGCGGAACTGATATCCACTTTAAGTTATACAAAAGAAGTGCTTTGTTCCTGGTATTCTTCGCCGTGTTTTCGTCAACAATGGCTTGGGATTTAGTGATGAGCATTGATACCCACTGGTATTCTACGCTTTTTGGTTGGTATGTGTTCTCTGGAATGTGGGTTGGTGCTATGATCACTGCCATCCTGATTATTCTTTACATGAAGACTAAAGGATTGATGAACTGGGTAAACGATAGCCATATTCACGACTTAGGAAAGTGGATGTTTGCGATTTCTTTCCTATGGACTTACTTATGGTTCTCACAGTTTATGCTTATCTGGTATTCTGATATACCAGAAGAGGTGACCTACTTTAAAGAGCGTATTGAGCATTTCCGCTGGCCATTCTTTACCATGTTTGTGGTAAACTTTGTATTCCCGATGTTGATGTTGATGTCGCGTGCGGCAAAGAGAAGACCAGGTTTACTGATCTTTGTTGGAACCTGTATCTTCCTTGGTCACTGGATGGATACCCAAATGCTTATCCAACCGGGTGCCACTCACCATTTTAACCTGGGTTGGATGGAAATCGGAACTTTCCTTGGTTTCTTAGGTTTGTTCTTATTTGTAGTGTTGAATACCATTAGCAAGGCGTCTCTTTATCCAAAGAACCACCCCTTTGCCGACGAGTCACTTCATCACCATATTTAATATCGAGTATTTACTAAAAAATAGAACATATTATGGGTTCTTTAATTGTTATTGTTGTCTTAGTACTGGCGGTTATAGCCATTGCTCAGTTAACAAGGCTGTACGAGCTTTCTAACGCACTGCGTGGAAAAAGAGAAGAAGATATCTCTCTGGCAAACAACAAAATGAATGCCTGGCTATGGGTAATGTTCGGTATTTTCTTTTACGGAATGTTTATATGGCTGGTGTGTGCCTATGGCGATAAAATGCTTCCGGTGTCTGCATCGAAGCATGGTGTTGAAGTTGATGATTTGTTAAACTTTAACTTCATCCTGATTACACTGATTTTCTTTATTACACATACTGTACTGTTTTACTTTACTTTCAAGTATTATGGCCGTCAGGACAGAAAAGCACTTTTCTATCCACACAACAACAAACTGGAGTTTATCTGGACCATTATTCCTACCTGCGTTCTTGCTGTAGTTATTATCTATGGTCTTAAAACCTGGAATGATATTACCGATGATGCTCCGAAAGATTCTATCGTGATCGAGTTATATTCTCGTCAGTTTGACTGGGCTGCGCGTTATGCAGGAGAAGACAATGAATTAGGTAAAGCTTCTTTTAACTTCTTGTCTAATACCAATGCATTGGGTATTATTACCGAGGCGTCTTATACTCAAAAAGTAGCTGAAGTAGAGGCCGAAATTAAAGCGACCGAGGAGAAGATTAAAAACGAAGTAATGAGCGACGTTAATGAAGAGGCGGCAATCGTTCACCTTCGTCGTCTTAAAGCACAATTGTTGCGTATTAAGTCGTTCAAGTCGGAAAAAGGTGATCTTAACCTGGGTCTTGATGACAAGGTGGTGAAGGCTGAATTCCACATTCCGGTTGGAAAAGACATTAAGTTCTTAATGCGTTCACAGGATGTTATCCACTCGGCATTTATGCCTCACTTCCGTGCGCAGATGAACACCGTACCGGGTATGTCTACCACTTTCCACTTTACTCCTACCATTACTACCGATAGCATGCGCACCATTCTTGGTGACCCAGGCTTTAACTATATCCTGTTGTGTAACAAGATATGCGGTGCTGCTCACTACAACATGCAGATGACTATTGTGGTGGATAGCGAAGCCGATTACAAAAAATGGTTAGCCGGACAAAAGACTTTTGGCGAATCGTTTACTGTTGAAGCTCCAAAAGAAGAGGGTGCCACACCTGCTGCTGCCCCAAGTACTCAAGATTCTACCAACGCAATTGCTGCAACAAATATTAAATAATTACTATGGCTGCTGCTGATATTCACGCTGAAGGACACCACCACGCTCACGGACACGATGCTCACCACGGGCACGACGATCATGGTCATGGCCATCATGAGCACCACGAAACTTTTTTAACCAAGTATATCTTTAGCCAGGATCACAAAATGATCGGCCGCCAGTTTCTTATTACTGCGGTGTTCATGGCTTTCCTGGCAATGGTTATGTCGCTTTTCTTCCGTCTGCAACTGGGTTGGCCCGGAGAGAAGTTTGCCATTCTGAATACCTTCCTTGGTGACAAATGGGCTCCAGATGGTATTCTTGACAAAAACATGTACCTGGCTCTGGTTACCATGCACGGTACCATTATGGTATTCTTTGTACTTACCGGTGGACTTTCGGGGACTTTTTCGAACCTGCTTATTCCATTGCAGATTGGTGCCCGCGATATGGCTTCAGGTTTTCTGAACATGCTTTCATACTGGTTATTCTTCCTATCTACCTGTATTATCTTGGCTTCCCTGGTTTTAGAAGGAGGACCAGCTTCGGGTGGTTGGACTGTTTATCCGCCTCTGTCGGCTCTGCCGCAAGCAATGCCGGGATCTGGAATGGGTATGACCCTTTGGTTAGTGGGTATGACCGTTTTCGTAGCCTCATCGCTACTTGGTTCGCTTAACTATATCGTAACTGTACTTAACCTTCGTACCAAGGGTATGAAGATGACTCGTCTTCCTCTTACCATCTGGGCATTTTTAGTTACTGCCATCCTTGGGGTACTTTCTTTCCCTGTTCTTGTATCAGGTTTGGTACTACTTATTATGGACCGCGGTTTTGGTACCGCTTTCTATCTTTCTGACATCTTTATTGGTGGCGAGACATTAGATGCGGTTGGTGGTTCACCAATTCTTTACCAACACTTGTTCTGGTTCTTAGGTCACCCTGAGGTATATATCATTATGCTTCCGGCACTTGGTATTACATCCGAAATTATTGCTACCAACTCGCGTAAACCGATCTTCGGTTACCGTGCCATGATTGGTTCAATTCTGGCTATTGGTTTCCTTTCGTTTATCGTGTGGGGTCACCACATGTTCGTAACCGGTATGAACCCGTTCCTTGGTTCGGTATTCGTATTTACCACTTTACTTATTGCTATTCCATCGGCTGTTAAGGCGTTTAACTACATCGGTACACTTTGGAAGGGTAATATCGTATACACTCCGGCTATGTTGTTTTCAATTGGTCTGGTATCATCGTTTATTACTGGTGGTGTTACGGGTATTATCCTGGCTGACTCTACGCTCGACATTACCGTTCACGATACGTACTTCGTGGTAGCTCACTTCCACATTGTAATGGGTCTTTCGGCCATTTTTGGTATGTTGGCCGGTGTTTACCACTGGTTCCCAAGAATGTTCGGTAGAATGATGAACACCAAATTGGGTTATGCCCACTTCTGGACAACCATCGTTTGTGCTTACGGGGTATTCTTCCCAATGCACTTTGTTGGTCTTGCCGGAGCTCCACGTCGTTATTACGACTATTCAGAGTTCCCTTTCCTGGATGGCGTAACCGATCTTAACCTGGTAATTACCATTTTCGCTATCGTTGGTGGCTTTGCACAGCTATTGTTCCTTTACAACTTTGTGTATTCAATCTTCCGTGGTCAGCGTGCACCACAAAACCCATGGAACTCGAACACCCTGGAATGGACTGCTCCGGTTGAGCACATGCACGGAAACTGGCCAGGTGCCCTTCCTGAAGTTCACCGTTGGCCTTACGATTATTCGAACGAAGGCAAGGAGCGAGACTTTACACCACAAAACGTTCCGTTGGAACCGGGAGAAGTTGGTGATCATTAATTGACTTTTTAAAACTGATATAGAAAGCAG
>Ga0255237_1000161_pt1 | contig 11385 bp, 1 predicted proteins | sample ColtaT_22_FD_183689 | JGI IMG/M metagenome (GOLD analysis project Ga0255237, IMG submission 183689) | Metatranscriptome of freshwater microbial communities from Columbia River, Oregon, United States - Colum_Cont_RepC_8d (Metagenome... | ecosystem: Environmental > Aquatic > Freshwater > River...
ATGCTCGTGATTGGGGATTTTACTTTCTTAATCGAAATAAATTTCGGATTTGTCTGATTTCCATATCCGATTGGTTGTCAATTATTAAGCCTTAGAAGAAATAAAACTATCTTAGCATAACTAAACACCTTGCCCATTATATGATTAATTGCTACAGGTTTGTTCTTGCAACACTCTTTTTTGCCTGTATTGCCTTCCCGAGGATATCTTTTGGGCAGTGTGGTAATTGTAGCATTCCGGGGCCTAATCTTATCATTAATGGCAATTTTGAATTTGCGAATCTATTCTATGCTTCCGGCTATACATACAGCCCGCTTCTAACGGTTGAAAATAATTTTTATACTGGGCCAGACGCCTCAGTTTTCAACCCGGCCTTTCAGGGAACCGGACGTACCGCAAACTTCATGATGGTTAATGGCGGTTCAACTGTCATGTTTGTTTTTTGTGAAGACATTACCGTTAATCCTAATACGTCCTACACTTTTAGTGCATGGGTCAGTAGCTTAAATCTACAGAATACGGCCAAGCTTCAGTTTATGATTAATGGCGTTGCCCTGGGGCCAGTTTTTTCGGCGCCTTCGGCTTTAAATACCTGGGAACAACATTCGGAATCCTGGTCATCGGGAAGCGCGACAATGGCTCAAGTTTGTATTATTTCCCGTTCGACCTTATCCGGCGGAAATGATTTCGGGCTGGACGACATCAGCTTTAATACCTGTACCCCTGTAGAAAGGCAGGGAGGAGCGACTAACTTAGGTCCGGATCAATATTATTGTTCCAGTGCCAATTTCAACCTGGTTCCCCAGGACACTACTATTGGTGGGGTTCTCCCAAATCAATATTCAGATAGCTCTGGAACTGTTTATTACGAAAACAACAGCGATTCAGTAGTCACCTTTGCACTGGTTTCTTCCGGGTTAGGTGCTTATGCAGGATGTGTTGAATCAGATACGGTAAAAATAACTGTTTACCCTCCCCTAAATCCTGATCTTGGTCCGGACAGACGGGTTTGTAATCAACCGGTTACGCTGTCGAATAATATCGTTTGTGATTCAATTCGATGGAACACCGGGGCAACCACCCAATCCATTACGGTGAATCAAAGCGGAACGTATATAGCCACGGTTTATCGTTGGAGTTGTTCTGATGCAGATACGGTAAATGTTATTATTGACACAGTCCCTGTATTTGATCTGCCAACTCAAATAGACCTCTGTACCGGTCAGGATACGCTGATCACATCGCCGTTTAATGCTCCATGGAGTACCGGTGTTACAGCATATTCCATTCGGGTAAATAGTGCCGGCACTTATACACAAACCGTTACCAATGGAAGTTGTACCTATTCCGATTCCACCCGGGTTAGAATGTTTACCTATCCGGTGGTTAACCTGGGACCAGATACTTTAAAGTGTGACGGAACCCCGGTAAATTACACCATTCCAACGGCAGGAACCTGGCAGGACAACTCCTTTAGAAATAATTATACCGCCGCCACTTCAGGATTATATTGGGTTCGGGTGGTGAATGGACCATGCGCAACCACCGATAGTGTTCAGGTTGTCATTAAAGACATTTACCCTAAAGGGGTAGTAGATAGCACACACAATTGTACAACAGGACCTACACCGCTTTCTTTTACCTATAGCGGTACACCAACCTTTTTATGGTCAACAGGTGCAACAACCCCAAGTATCAGTGTAAATACATCGGGTACCTACTGGGTTGAATTAAGGGATACTACCTGCTTTGCCTCCGCTACAATGGAGGTACTGTACCATATTCCTCCAACGGTAGTCATGCCTGCTACGGTTAAAATATGTCAGGGAACCAGTACCACTCTAGGAGTTGCTCCTACTCCCGGTGAGACATATTCATGGAATCCTGGCGGAATGACCACCAGTACTCGTACTGCCAATACTTCAGGTAGCTATACCCTTACGGCTAAAAATGCCTTCTGTACCACTACAGGTACCACAGTACTTACAGTTATTAATGTCGTAAAACCAACCTGGTTAGCAGATACCACGATTTGCGAAACCGATTCATTAAGACTTACCGGTACCGCACTGGCAGGATATACCAATACCTGGAACACTGGTGCCACTACTTCATCCATTACGGTTAAAACACCTGGATTTTATAAGGTGGTTATCACCAATGATATCTGCCAGGATTCGGTATCCACCAACCTCCACACCGATAGTGCTATCGTATTCACTCTTCCGCCCTCTGCCAAATTATGCCCGGGTGATTCGGTTATATTAGATGGCCCTGTTAAACCGGGTTATATCTACTCTTGGAATACCGGAGCAACAACCAGCTCTATTGTAGCAAAAACCGGAGGCAATAAAATTCTTACAGTCTCGAAGGGTAAGTGCTCTACTAGGGATACAACCGTTGTTACCCAGATTCCTTTAACGCTTCCCGTATGGCCAACCGATACCAGTATTTGTTCGATTGATTCGGTTCGTTTAATTGGGGGTACGGCCGCTGGTCATACCAATCTGTGGTCAACCGGAGCAACAAGCTCCAGCATTTATGTTAAAACTGCCGGAACATATTCCGTAACTATTCAGAATGACATTTGTATCGATAGCCTAAAGATCAATCTCCGGGTAGATTCCTCAATTAATCTGAACTTACCGGCAACAGCTAAAATATGTCCGGGTGATTCAGTTACCATTTCAACTTCGGTGGTTCCGGGTTATACATACACCTGGAACACTGGAGCTACAGGTAGTTCTATCGTTGCTAAAACAGCCGGTAACAAAATTTTAACGGCAAAATTGGGTAAGTGCACTAGTATTGACACTACTGTAGTTACTGTAGTTCCTTTTGCAGTTCCGACCTGGCCAACCGACACCAGCATTTGTTTGGGTGATTCGGTTCGCTTGTTTGGTGCTACTGCGGCCGGCCATACCAACCTATGGTCAACGGGTGCAACAACCTCCAGTATATATGTAAAAACAGCCGGAACGTATTCGGTTTTTGTTCAGAACGACATTTGTTCAACTACACTGAGTATAAATCTGCGAGTAGACTCAACTGTTAATATCAACCTTCCAACTACCGAGAAAATCTGTTCCGGAGACTCCGTCATCATTTCTGCTCCTTCGGTTCCCGGTTACTCTTATTTATGGAACAATGGTGCCACAAGTAATTCCATCGTGGCTAAAACAGCCGGCAATAAAATTGTGACCGTAACTTTTGGAAAATGCGTGGGCCGAGACACCACCGTTGTTACCGTTTTGGCCGTTCCTGTGGCCACTCTTCCGGCCACAGCCTCGTTTTGCGAGAACGATTCATTGCTCCTAACCGGCTCTATGGTGGCCGCCTATAAAAATAGCTGGTCGACCGGAGATTCAAGCCAAAGCATAACCGTTACTACTGAAGGAACCTATAAATTAATTGTTTCCAACGACATCTGTGAAGATTCGGCTAATACGGTGGTTACCAAAAAACCATTACCCGAATCACTGCTTCCCGATTATGTCGCATTTTGTACAGGAAATGTCATGTACATTGTTGCTGATACAATTCCTGGTTCAGTAACGGTAACATGGAATACAGGTCAAACTGGCGATTCGATTCAAATTACCTCAGTTGGAACTTATATTGCTACGTTAACTTTAAATGGTTGCTCGATTCAGGATACGATTATCGCCACAAACGACATTAACTCGATCCTTACCCTTCCTGATACCACCAAACTCTGCGAAGGATCCTCGACAGTCCTTTCGGTGGGTATTTTCCCCGGGTTTACCTATGTTTGGAATACCGGAGATTCTGTAAACCCGTTAACGGTTGATTCTACCGGACTCTATATCGTATCTGCCTCGAATGGAAGTTGTATCGGCTATGATACTACTCTGGTTATTAGTGTTCAGGTTCCTGTTGCGGTTCTGCCGGGCAGTATGACCATTTGCGACACCGATTCTGCGACCTTATTTGGTTCTGACACTGCGACTTATGTCAATTCCTGGTCAACAGGAGAGATTGCCGACTCAATTGTTATTAAATCGGCCGGCGTTTACCAGCTTATAGTTACCAACGATGTGTGTAGTGACACGGCATCAACAGTGCTTAACGTTGATATATCGCCGATATCCGGGTTGCCCGACTCAGTGGTAATCTGCAGTGCAAATGGGCGCCCGGTTTCTGTAACAAACGACGCCATGGTTAAGGTACTATGGAATACGGGTGACACCTTGCCAAACATTACGCTCACTGATACAGGAACATTCTCGGTTCGGTTGGTAAAAGGTCTTTGTACCGTCTTCGATACCATAATCTCTCTTACCGATACCCTGCCGGTTCTAAGCTTAATCGACTCTTCTCAAATTTGCCAGGGTTCGTCAGTTAATTTAACCTATACCCCAAAGCCAAACTTTAATTTCACCTGGAATACCGGACAGGTTAATTCAGGGATATTAGCCGACACAACCGGACTTTATATTCTAACCGCCACTAACATTGTCGATTCACAATGTTCGATTAGCGACTCTTCGTTTGTATCAGTAGTAGAAGTTCCGGTTCTAAGTTTAACGGATACCATTCATTTTTGCGACGGGGATTCGGCCATACTTAATGGTTCCACGCTAGCCGGATATATTAACCATTGGTCAACCGGAGAAACCTCAGCAGCCATTACTGTTTATACATCGGGAACCTATTTAGTTATTGCTGAAAATGGCCTTTGCTCCGTTTCCGACCAGTCCACCATTGTTGTAGATAGTGTTCCAACTTCTTTGTTGGCAGATGTGGCCATTATTTGTAACGGAGCTCCAGTTACCCTTACGGCAACAGATAATCTTTTAGCCATCGTTTCCTGGGGTACCGGTCAAACAACAAACTCTATCGTTGTTTCCTCGCCGGGAACCTACTCGGTGAATGTAAGTGATGGTACCTGCGGCTTTTCAGACAGTATTCTGGTGGCGACTGATGTCGCTTCTATACTTGGTTTGCCCGACACCTCAAAGGTTTGTTCCGGAGATTCTGTAACGCTGAGTGTCCCACTAATTGCCGGGTTTTCTTACGCCTGGAATACCGGAGGGTCAGGTACCAGTATTAAGGTGGCCGATGCCGGTAAATACTTTGTTACAGTTTCTAATGGTACTTGTTCTGGAAGTGATACTACCCGCCTTATTGAAATTGCCAAGCCTTTCCGGGTACTTCCCAGCAGCCACATTATCTGTGAAACGGATTCGGCATTACTTATCGGATCCCTGGCTCCCAACCACAGCAACCGATGGTCGACCGGAGCAACAAACGATAGTATTTACGTTAACCTTGCCGGAACTTATTACCTACAGATTAGTAACGACATTTGTTCGGTAACCGATAGCTCGAATGTTATTGTTGCCACCAACCCGGTGGTAAGCCTTCCTTCAAATGCAAGTGTTTGCGAAAACTCTTCCATTACCTTAACCGGAACATCCTCTGCCGGATATTCCAACACCTGGTCGACCGGTGAAACCACGCAATCCATCAGCGTAAATTCTGCTGGAAACTATTTCGTTGACATGACGAACGGAATTTGTTCAGTTCATCAGGATGTGGTGGTTACTGTTGATCAACTTCCGATTGGAACTTTGGCCGACAGCGCAAACTATTGCGCAAACCAACCCGGCACATTAACCGCAACCTCATCGGCTTATACCTCCATCATTTGGAACAACGGGGATACCACTTTATCGATCCTGGCATCAACTCCAGGGAACTATTTGGCTCAGATTACGAACGGAAGCTGTGTCGTTTCAGATAGCTGTTTGGTGTCTATTACCTACTCCCCCATTCCAAACCTGATTGATTCCATTCGCTTTTGTGAAGGTACTGACACCAGTATAACGGTAATTCAGATCCCGGGATGGGCATATATGTGGTCAATCGGTGCTACTTCTCCAACAGTTATAATTAACCAACCCGGTCTAATTTATCTGACTGCCGACAATGGCAAATGTTTATTTAGCGACTCCACCCTTGCCAATACCAACCCATTCCCAACAAGTTTGTTAGATGACAATTATGAGATCTGTGAAACCGATAGTATTACGCTAAATCCGGGTAATCAGAATGTAGACACTTACCGGTGGAGTACAGGCCACTTTACCCCAACCATTGCGGTTTCAGATAGTGGTTTCTATTCCGTAATATTAAATAACGATGGTTGTTTAACATACGATACAACCTATTTAACCCTACAGACAAAGCCTATAATTACTCTTGCACCCTCTGGTCGCATATGCTCCAATGATACTTTTTTACTATCGGCTACCTTAGATAATCCCTACCCGGTGAGTTGGAGTAATGGGTCAACCGGATTAAGCCAGATGGTAAACCAGGCAGGCGTTTATACCTTAACCGCAAAGAATGGTGGATGTGAAGTTTCAGACAGCCTGGTTTTGAGTGTAGACATAATGCCCAATAATGCATTACCAAGTGACACCACATTTTGTCAGGGGCTTGGCATAGACCTGCATGCCACCGACTCGGCATTTACCAGTGTCCGTTGGAATACTCCAACTAATGATTCTACCAACGAGATTACCCTATATAACCCAGGACTCTATCTTGCAACCGTTACCTCGGGAGTTTGCTCTTTTGTGTCCTTCATAACACTAAAGATGGACTCCATGCCGGTGCCAACACTGCTTGATACGAGCAACTTTTGTGCAGGTGGGGCGATAGTTTTACGTCATACTCCAAAACCTGGAGAAACGATCCTCTGGTCAACCGGTAGTACCGCATCAACCCTGGCGGTAAATGCACCTGCAAAAGTTACTTTAACGGTAACCAAAGGAAGTTGTGTGGCCTACGATTCTACCGAAGTAATTCAACTGGAATACCCTGTTAGCAACCTGTTGGACAGCAATTTTTGCATAGCAGATAGTCTATTACTCGATCCCGGATCAGACCCTTCCTTCTCTTACACCTGGAAAAATGGTACCACACTTTTGGCAGACACCACGCCAACACTTTTGATAAAAGATGGTGGTTACTATCATGTAACCATAGCAAATAAAATTTGTTTAACCCGCGACTCTGCCAAGATTGAGGCCCTAGAACTTCCCCAAATTAATAAGCCCGAGGATTTCCACCTATGTCCTGGACAGGATAGCCTTGTTGACCTTGGTCTTTTTGATAAATGCACCTATTGGTGGAGCACCGGAGCCGAAACACATGATATATTAATTAACGAAGCAGATACTTTCTATTATGTGGTGAAAACTGGTGCATGTCAAGATTCAGGTTCTTTCATTACCATCATTGATAGTTTACCGGTATTAAACCTGACCGATACCGCTATCTGTTCTGGCGATTCATTAATAATTGATGTTCCTTTCATAGATGGGGTGAATTACCTTTGGTCGGATGGGCCTACTGGTAATTATCGTGTATTCTCGGAAGAAGGTGAATATTCCTTGCTCGTAACCCATGGAATTTGTCTGGCTTCGGATAAGTTTACGCTCGCAGTGAATGAGAGTCCTCAAATTAATACCTTTTCAGACACGACAGTCTGTATAGGAAAATCCATAGCTTTTGAGCAGCCTTTCTCATCCGGAAACGAATTCATATGGAGAACCTCAACCGATACCTTAAGTATTGATTTTAACCTACTGTACTCCTCGACCCTTGACACCACGCATACAGATACCATCATTGTAGAAATTAGCAATTCCTTTGGTTGTACCGTTTCCGACTCCATTCAGGCTTCCTTTGTAGAAAAATCGGAAGTTTCTATCATGACGGATGTTCTTAATACCTGCATGTATACTGGTGACTCTGTGGCATTGTTCACGGTTGAACCAAAAAAATACTCCTCGATTGTATGGTATGGAAAAACCGGTAACGAACTCGGTAGAAACGTGGATACCATATGGGTTCAAAATGCCCTTGACTCAGTTCATGTGATCGCTCAAAATCAATTTTGTTCGGCAACCGATACCATTTTATACGACATCGAACTTTTCCCCAACGATTCACTAAAAGATCCGTCAGATACCATATGTCTTCTGTCAAATGGTGCGGTTGTACCTAAAGAAATAACCAATAAATTTATCTCAAACGGATACGTTTATGAATGGAAAGATGAAGACGGTGTTACCTATCTCAACGACCCCGTATTTCGGATCTATAAACCGGGCATGTATTGGGTAACTATTTCCAACGGTAATCGGTGTCCCCGGAAGGACTCTATTAATATTGTAGCAGGTAGTATACCCACTTATTCGCTCCCTGTGAGCGACACCTTGTGTTCGGGTGAGGTATTTGTTTTACCACCATTCCCGGTAAATGGTGTTCTTGATATGGATAGTATTAGCCCGGATATTTATCCCATCGATACCGGTTATGCGGTTAAAGGACCTGCACTCATTTATCTTCGATTTAATAATAGCTGCGGTTTTAGCGAAGTTTATACCTGCAAAATTATTACCGAAAACTGTGGTCGAACGATATTCTTTCCCGGCGGCTTTACACCAAACAGCGATGGTACGAATGACACCTTTCAACCAAAGTTCTTTGGTTATGACCTGGTGCAAGTTCGTATTGTTGATCGTTGGGGCGAGTTGGTATTTGACGGGACTGGAACGGGTTCACAGGAAGGACCATATCCATGGGACGGTCCTGAATGGGATGGTACCTATAAAAACGCTTCTCCAAAAGTTGATGTTTATAAAGTATTTATTGTCGCTAGTTATCTGGGTGATGACGGCATACGCTATTACGACGAAAAATCAGGAACCTTCAGCTTGATCAAGTAAGCTGTTTTGTGCTTTGTTTACTTATTCTTATCGAATATTTTATTAAGAATGACCTACCCACCCGGTTGTCGGTCAGAAATCCCAATTAGGCTGTAAATCTGTGAGTTAAATTTAGTATGAAAATTACTTTCTACTAAATGTTCCGGGCAAGACACATTATTGGCGGCATAATCAGCTTGGTATTCCTTTTTGGAACCAAGCCGGCTATGACACAATGTAATAGTTGCTCGTACAGGGGGGTAAGTATTGTAACCAACGGCAACTTTACTCTAGGCAACACCGGTTTCTCCAGTCAATATTTATACAATTCCAACCTGGTACCCGAAGGGAACTATTACATAGGAACCAATCCGGCCAGCTATCATGGAAGTTTTTCCGGAAAAGATCATACCACCGGAACCGGAAAATTTATGATTATTAATGGTGCCCCAACCCCTGGTAAAAAGGTGTGGTGTCAGACCGTTACCGTACTCCCCAATACCTACTACGATTTCTCCACCTGGGTTTGTTCGGTGCACCCGAGCAGTCCGGCTCTTTTGCAGTTCGAAATAAATGGTGTTCAATGCGGAAATATTTTTCAGGCCCCCTCCACCACATTTACCTGGCAGGAATTTTATTATACCTGGTACTCCGGATCTAGCACATCGGCAAGCATCTGCGTTGAAAATATGTCGACCATTTCTGCAGGAAATGATTTTGGTCTTGATGACATTAGTTTTTCTCCCTGTCTTTCGTATAACGTTACCAACAAAGCCAATGCCGGTTTAGACAAAAGTGCCTGTACCAATATAAACACTTCAATTGGCGGGAATACAGTCGTTTCTAATATTAACTATCAGTGGTCTCCTTCCACTTTTCTAAGCAGCTCTTCTATTGCCACACCGATAGTAAATTACACCAATAATAGCGACACCGTTGTAGTACTGAAATTTGTTCTCACCTTAGATAGTTTAAACCTTGGTTGTATAAGCCGAGACACCATTTCTGTAACCATTTACCCAGCCATTAAGCCTAATTTGGGTGCCGACATAAGGGTGTGCGACACCCTGGTGTCTCTTTCCACATCAATTACCAACGACTCGCTAATGTGGAATAATGGGGCTACGTCGTCGGGTATAACCGTAAATCAAGACGGAGATTTTATAGTTACCGCTTATCGCTGGGGATGTTACGGAAAGGATACGGTAAACTTAAAAATTGATACGATTCCTTACTTCTCGATTCCGCCGTCGATACAAATGTGCGCCGGACAGGATACCCTGCTTACTTCCCCTTTCTCCGGTTTATGGAATACCGGAGTTACTTCCAACAGCATTGTGGTGAATACCAGCGGGGTTTATTACCAAACCGTTACAAATGGAACTTGCACTTACCGGGATACTTCGGTTATAACAGTATTAAATTATCCGGTTGTTAACCTGGGGGCTGATCAGCTAATTTGTTCCGGCCAATCGACTATTATTAGTTCAGGTTTAAGTGGAGTATGGCAGGATAATTCGGTGGGCACATCATTTCCTGTTTCAGCCTCGGGAACCTATTGGCAGTCGGTGGCCAATGGAAGCTGTATGGCTAGCGATACGGTTCAGGTGGTCATCAAAAACATGTTACCCATTACCCTGCCCGATACAATTGTTTCCTGTGTAAATGATCCTGTTCAATTATCATTCCCATTCAACAACCAACCAAGTTTCTCCTGGTCGACCGGTGAAACAACACCCTCTATAACTGTTTCTGCACCCGGAAAATATTGGATACAGATTATGGACTCCAGTTGTGTTGCCTCCGATACGACTTTGGTACTTATGGATGATTTACCTGTTCTTGATCTACCTGTTGCGCAAAAAATCTGTGCTGGAGAAACCGCCACAATTGGTATTTCAGGTGTTCCTAATTATCGTTACAACTGGAGTAATGGTGATACCACCAGTTTCATCAATACAGGAACTCCCGCTAATTATGTTTTAACCATAACCAATGGTTTTTGCGCTGTTAAAGACAGTACCTTCTTATCAGTACTTGCGGTTCCAACGGCTATTCTTCCTGCATCGACCACCATTTGCGAAAATGATTCACTTACTTTAATGGCGTCAGGACTTCCTGGTTATACGTATACCTGGAACAATGGGTCAACGGATGGTCAAATGGTGATCAAAACGGCCGGCTTATATTGGCTCATTGTTACCAATGATATTTGTTCAGATACAGCCTATTCGACCCTTTTTACAGACACTCTTCCTATTTCCTTATTACCTGATTCGGTGATTTTCTGTGAAAACAGTTCAGCACTTTTAACGGCTAACCAGACTTCAGGTATAAATGTAAGTTGGTCGACCGGGGCAACTTCCAACTCAATTCCAATTAACGCGCCTGGAATTTATTACGCTACGCTCACTAATGGTACCTGCTCTTCCAGTGACTCGCTCATTGCTTTAACCGACTCAATTCCTCCAATAAATCTTGCAGATACCCGGAAAATTTGTGCCGGACAACAGGTAGATATGACCGTAGCTGCAATTCCTGGCTATCAGTACCTTTGGAACAATGGCAATACCACTCCATCCATCAGTACCGATACCGCCGGAACCTTTGTTCTGACCATTACCAATGGAACCTGTTCGGC
>Ga0255237_1000167_pt1 | contig 11132 bp, 6 predicted proteins | sample ColtaT_22_FD_183689 | JGI IMG/M metagenome (GOLD analysis project Ga0255237, IMG submission 183689) | Metatranscriptome of freshwater microbial communities from Columbia River, Oregon, United States - Colum_Cont_RepC_8d (Metagenome... | ecosystem: Environmental > Aquatic > Freshwater > River...
GCCATCATTAATTTTAATTGAACAATTCTTTTTTTATAAAAAGTAACGCCCCATTTTTGTCTTTCCTATTTTAAGGTAATTATTATGACAAAGAGATTAGTCGGTTTAGTATTCCTTTCCTTGCTTATTGTAGTATTAAGTGGTATCAGCACATTTGCGGCGACAAAATTAATTCCCCCCACACCCGGTATTAGTGGGAGTTTAACCGTTTGTACCGGTAATTCCACAACGATTACCGCTTCAATAACCCCATCGAACCCGGATGTAATTTTCAGATGGTATATGAAAGTGGGAATATTGTACCTCCATACTTTCGATGGTAACCCATTTATAACCGGTCCTCTTTTACTGAACACCGACTATTATGTTGAAGCCTATAACACAGTTACCACTGAGGTTTCGGTACCAAATTATTTTACAGTTTCGGTGGTGCCTTTGAATATTGATGTGGTTGCTGCTACTCCGGCAGATCTATTGCTTTGTAATGGCGACTCAACTGTATTTACGGCCACATCGGTACTCGGAAATACTGTTTTCGAATGGCACGATGCATTGATAGGCGGAAACCTTCTTTACACTGGAAATCCTTACCAATCAGGACCTCTAACCACGGTTCCAAACCTATATGTAAGTAGTTTAAATGCCGGTGGCTGTGAAAGTCCAAGAATTCCTGCCGTTACACCTGTTGTTCTTCCTGCAGTAGATGTTCCATTGGTTACTCCGGCTCTGGCAACAGTATGCTCCGGACAAACTACAACTTTTACCGCTTCGTCTTTATTAGGATCGGTAACTTTTAACTGGTATACCAACATTACCGGAGGCACCCCAATTGCTAGTGGCGACACCTTTACCCCTGATCCGGAAAACAATAACGGGGTGGCCAATTTGATTACTCTTTACTACGTGGAAGTGGTTGATGGAAACGGTTGTTCTTCGATAAGAGTACCTGTTACCATGGTTACCACACCAGCCATAGACCTTCCTATTGTTAACCCAATAGCAACTACAGTATGTAATGGTGACTCAACCATATTTACAGGGTCTTCCCTGCTTGGCTCTGCCAATTATTTCTGGTACGATTCAATTATTGGCGGATCGCTTCTATTCTCTGGCAACCCATTCAATACTGGGGCGATATCCAACAACGGAACAATACCTTTAACCTATACCGTTTTTTTAGAAGTAAGAGATAGCAACGGATGCGCCAGTCTTAGAACCCCCGGTGTTGCTGTGGTTACACCAGCACTTGATTTACCAATTGTATCTCCCATTACCCAAACTGTTTGTAGCGGCGATTCGGTAACCTTTACCGCTCTTTCTTTGCTTGGGGATTATTCTTTTTTCTGGTACGATTCTCTTTTAGGCGGAAATTTATTGGCAACGGGAAGTGAATACACTACCGGTGCCCTGAGTAACGCCGGACCGACAAACCTCATCAACACCGTTTACCTGGAGGTAAGAGATTCTTTGGGCTGTGCCTCGTTAAGAACCCCTGGTACTGCAATTGTTACTCCACTCCTGGCTGTCCCAATTGTCAACCCGCTAATTGAAACCATTTGTACCGGCGATTCGGCTATTTTTGTTGCCTCTACGCTCATCGGAGTAGGTGGAGAAACCTATCGTTGGTATGATGCCCTTACCGGAGGTGTTCTTTTACACACCGGTGACACTTTCTCGACTGGCCTAATATCGAATAGTGGTACTCTGGACCTGACCAGATTGTACTATGTCTCTGTTGAGGACACCATGGGCTGTTCATCACTAAGAACACCAGCAACTGTAATAATACTTCCTGCTGTTGATCTTCCAATAGTTTCTCCCCCGGCAACCGTGGTTTGCTCCGGAACATCTGCAACTTTTCAAGCTTCATCTCTTCTGGGTTCAGTAAGTAATTATTACTGGTACACTGACATTGCCGGTGGTACTCCGATAGACTCAGGTGCAGAGTTTAATACCGGTACTCTATATAATACCACCGTTTCTAACACGGTGAATTCGTATTTCGTTGAAATTCTGGACTCCTCTGGTTGCCGAAGCTTAAGATCATCGGCCTTAGCAATGGTAACACCAGCTGTAAATGCCCCACTTATTGCTCCATTAACAGCCTTTATATGTAGCGGCAATAGCGTGTCGTTTACTGCCAGCTCCATTCTTACGGCAGATCAAAAGATAAACTGGTATGATTCCATTAATGGCGTAATTCCAATATACACTGGCGAATCCTTTAATACTGGTCCTCTTGTTCAACAAGACCTTACAGATGTAAGCCGCGTGTTTTATGCCGAAATTGAGGATTCTCTTGGTTGCAGAAGTTTAAGAGCTGCAGTTACTGTTCAATTTACCCCCCTACTTTCGGTACCAGTTGTAGACAACCCGGTGGTTACCATTTGTAATGGTGATTCGGCCACATTCACTGTTTCTGATTCATTATTACTTGATTCCAATTTAACATACTACTGGTATGACTCGATTAATGGCGGAACATTGCTTCATGTCGGGCCAACTTTTAATACGGGTGCGATATACAGCACCGGACCAACCGATTTAAGCCGAATATTCTATGTTGAAGTAAGAGATACTGCCGGATGCAAAAGCTTAAGAACTCCCGCAACCGTAATCATTACTCCTGCGTTGGAATCTCCTATTGTAAATCCACCGGCAACTGCCGTTTGTAATGGAAGTTCCGCAGAATTTGTTGCGACATCAACCTTAGGTTCTTTAAAGGAGTTTTATTGGTACGATGCCGCCGTTGGGGGTAATCTTTTAGCTATTGGTGATACATTTAACACCGGCCCTCTGGTTCAAAACGGACCAACCGACCTGAGTCGCATATATTATGTGGAAGCCGAAGATACAAATGGATGCAAGAGCATTCGGGTTATCGCTACACTCGTCTTTACTCCCGCACTTACCATTCCTACGGTTACCCCACCGGTACAGACAATTTGTAACGGTGACTCCACCCAGTTTATAGCCTCCTCTGCCATTGACTCAACTCTTACTTTTTATTGGTATGATGCGCCATCAGGAGGGTTCCTGCTTTATGTTGGTGATACCTTTAATACGGGCCAAATTTTCAGCAATGGTCCGTTAGATCTTACCCGAGTTTATTACGTTGAAGCTAAGGACTCTACAGGCTGTACAAGCTTCCGGGTTCCCGCAACCGTAATAATCACCCCATCTACAGATATTCCATTAGTCGATCCGCCTGTAAGCACCGTTTGTAATGGATCTACCGCTCAATTTGTGGCCAGCTCTGTACTTAACACCGCCAAGACTTTTTATTGGTTTGATGCGGCATCAGGAGGTAATTTACTTTTCGTTGGAGATACTTTTATTACCGATACCATTTCACAAACATCACCGACTGATCTGAGCCGTACCTATTATGTTGAACTTGAAGATTCTAACGGATGCCGAAGTTTTAGGGTTCCGGCTGAGGTTGTTATTGTTCCGGCTTTGGAGGTTCCAGTTGTTATGCCTCCTGCAGAGGTAATTTGCAGTGGTCAGCAAGCCACTTTTGTTGCCAGTACCGTAACTCAGACAAACGTTACCTTCCATTGGTACAATAACCAAAGTGGCGGAACACCAATATTTACCGGTGATACGTTCACCACACCCGTTCTCGTAAACAATACTCTTACCAACGCTTTATATACCTATTATGTTGAAGCTGAGGATACCAATGGGTGCAAAAGTGTGAGAGTTCCTGCCAACGTACTGGTGGCTCCAGGGCCGTTTGCACCGGTTGTAACACCACCGGCCGATGTGATTTGTAACGGACAGACGGCCACCTTTGTCGCATCTTCTTTAAATGGCGCATTACAATACAATTGGTACGATTCACTTTTTGGTGAAACCCCGATTTTTGTTGGCGACACCTTTATTACACCTCAATTAGTAAATACTTCCGGAACTGATCTTCTGTACAATTATTTTGTAGAATCGATTGATAGCAATGGCTGCCGAAGTGTAAGATCTGTGGCAACAGCTGTAATCCGCCCGGCACTTGATGCCCCTATAGTTGATCCTCCGGTTGCCACCGTTTGTAATGGCACCAGCGCGCAATTTATTGCCTCCTCCTTATTAAGTAGTGGTGTATATTACAATTGGTACGACAGCCTGATTGGCGGACCGGTTATTTTTACCGGCGATACTTTTGTTACAGATACCCTGAATAATGCAGGACTGTTAAATCCTTCCCGGACATATTATGTTGAGATAACCGACTCAACGGGCTGCACCAGTTTAAGAACTCCGGCTGTTGCCATTATTATTCCAGGACTTAATACCCCGGTTGCAGCTCCGGTTGCACCTGTATGCAATGGAACTTCTGCAACCCTTACGGCTACAGCCTTATTAGACTCTGCAGTTAACTTCTATTGGTACGATAGTCTTACGGCGACCACGCCAATTTTTATTGGAGACACCTTTGTTACCGATCCACTCATCAGCTCCGGGCCAACCGATATTGTTCGCACTTATTTTGTAGAAACCAGAAGCCTGGCTGATAATTGTACCAGTTCTAGAGTACCGGTAATTGTAACATTAGTTCCCGCATTGGATGTCCCAATAGTTAATCCACCGGTGGCAACAATTTGCAGCGGAACCAGTGCTTCTTTTACCGCTTCATCCGTACTTACTGCACAAGCTGTTTTTGAATGGTATGATTCCATTCAGGGAGGAAATCTTTTAGATACTGGTTCTACCTTTCAAACCCCGACTTTAAGTAACAATGGAACCATCAATCTAACCGAAGAGTACTATGTACAACTTAAAGACACAAATGGTTGCACGAGTGCACGAGTTCCGGCTGTTGTAGTTATTACTCCTGCATTGAACGTTCCAACCGTTAGTCCGCCAGCCCAAACCATTTGTAATGGAGATAGTGCTCAATTTGTAGCCAGCTCGTTACTTCCAACCCAAAGTTATAGATGGTACGACAGTTTGTCGGGTGGAACATTACTATATGTTGGAGATACTTTTATAACCGGACAGATACGATCGAATACATCAACCGACTTTACCCGGGTATTTTCGGTGGAAGCTTTTGATAGTTTAGGTTGTACATCAGCAAGAGTTCCTGCAGTTGTACTGGTTTCTTCCAATCCGGATATTTTAGTCCTTATACCTGCTACATCTACCCTGTGTCAGGGAGATTCAACCGTAATTACCGCTGTGTCGTCAATGGCCAACCTGACAATAAAGTGGTACCTGTCGGCTAATTCAGATTCTGCAATATACACCGGTCAGATTTACCGTACTGGTAGTCTGATAGATACCACTACCTATTACGTTTCATCGGTTCACACGGTTACAGGTTGCGAATCGGCCAGGTATCCGGTTACCATTAATGTGAATCCTATTTTACCACTTGATGGGCCAATGGTCAGCTGTGAGCGATTAACCCGTGATGTGATTCGATTCCAATGGGACGCGGTGACCAATGCCGATCGTTATGAAATAAGTACCGATAATGGAACCACCTGGCAGGATCCTTCCAGCGGACAAAGTGGGCTTTTCCACGACGCAACACGTTCCGATCAAAATGAGCCAGGAGCGACGCTTATCGCCCGGGCAATTAATAGAGATAATACCTGTGCTCCTGAAAATGGTCTGAATAGTCTACCGGCCAATTGCAGCTACACAGATGAAATCACTCCTTCGTTTAACCCATTTAACTCATTCTCTCCAAACAAAGATGGTGTAAACGATGTATGGGTAATTGGTGATGCCTTAGAGTTCTATCCAAGTAACGAGGTGACCATTTATAGCCGTTGGGGCAAAGAGGTCTTTAAACAAAAAGGCTATAATAACTCTACCAAGGCATTTACTGCCGACGGATTGGATGATGGTGCTTATTACTATGTAATACGCATACCTGAAATTGATTTTGTAAAAACCGGTTATGTAATGGTAATCCGTTAACAGATTGTTGATCATGAAAAAACATTTTATTCTATTTTCTCTTACGCTTAGTATTGGGATCACAGCATTCGGACAACAAACCGTTCGCTTTAGCAATTACCTTTTCAATAAAATGATCATTAACCCTGCGGCCGCAGGAAGCAATGATTATATCGAAATTTTAGGTAGTTATAAAAAACAATGGGTAGGCTTTAATGGCTCACCCCAAACCAGCTTTCTTTCTATTGACGGGAGTACCTACGACCAACGTATCGGTTTAGGTCTGCAAGTGGTTAATGACAAAACCGGTGCCCTGAATCAAACAGGGGTAGTTGGGAATTTGGCTTCCCGAATTCAATTGGCAGAAAACCGGTGGCTGTCGCTCGGGTTTAGTACCGGTTGGTTTCGGAATACCCTTAATGGTGCTCAACTTACCTACCCTGATCCTAACGAAATTGCCATCCCGAATGCTACTTCAAGCATTGACCTGATCGATTTTAAGCTTGGCGTATTCTATAAAGACAACCAAAATTTTGGTGGTATATCCGTGTTTAACGTATTTAAACCAAAATTGAATTATACCGATGCCAACAGAATGTACGAGGGTGTCTTAAGCCGCCATACTTATCTGTTTGCCGGGCGAGTATTACCAATTAATGAACAATTCTACCTGGTTCCGTCCATGTTATACAAAATATCTGGTAACACCTCGGTTAAAAACCAGCTTGACATTAACGCCAAATTGAGTTACAGAGGGACAATTGCACTCGGTGGATCATATCGAAACAATGAGTCGGCAGGTTTGTTTCTGGAGTACATCCATAATAACGTTGTGCGAATAGCCTATGCATTCGATTTTAACACCAATGGACTCCAGAACTACCAGAATGGTTCTCATGAAATTATGCTAGCCTACCGCATAATTAAAAACAAACAACTTATAGAAAACCCAAGATACTTTTACGGCAACTGATTATGAAAATATCAACCCGCTGGATTTTTACCTGCCTAGCACTGTTTTTAGGTATTACAGCCAAAACTCAGGTTCAGCTCCATATAGCTAATAACTATTTTAAGCAACACCGCTTTCCTTCGGCCATCCATTTTTATACCGAGGCAATTAAGCGAAAACCTACTCTTGAAGCTACCCAAAAACTAGCCGATTGTTATCGTTTTACTAAAGACTATAACCGAGCCGAATTCTGGTACGAAAAGGCCAGTGGTTTTATGAACTCGTCGGCAAGTAACTTGCTTAATTATGGCCAGATGCTTAAAATTAATGAAAAGTATACCCAGGCCAAAACCGTTTTCGAGAAATACGTTACCCTTCCAGGCGTTGATATTTCTTATGCCAAATCACTCATCAGCTCCTGTGATTCGGCTCGTGCCTGGTTAAGTGAACCAGAAGTAATTCAAATTCATAACTACTCCGATATAAATAGCGTTTACTCGGATTATCAACCGGTTAAGTTTGGGGATTCTACCTATTTGTTTACCACCAACCGACCAACCGTTCAACGTAAACTCGGTAGCCTTTCCAAAGATCAGGAGATGCCTTTTTATAAGATCGTGGCCGCTAAAATTGGTGGAGATGGACGCCTGAACGGCATGGATCGTCTAAACATTTTCGGCGATTTGGATCAACACATTGCTACCCCCTGTTTTACAAAAAATCAGGACACTTTGTATTTTACAGCCGGCACGTTTAAAAAGAAAAACAAAGAAAGGGTGAACCGACTGGGCATTTTCTACATAATTAAATCCCAATCGGGTTGGTCAAAGCCAATTCCATTCCGCTTTAATAATGATGATTATTCCGTGGCACACCCATGTATTTCTGAAGATGGCACACAGTTGTACTTTGTATCGGATATGTTTGGTGGTTTTGGCGGCTTCGATATGTATCATTCGGAATTAATTAATGGCCAGTGGACCGCACCCGCCAATATGGGGGCAATGATTAATACCAGTCAGGATGAGTTTCAACCAACACTCCATAATAATCGGTTGTTCTTTTCTTCGAACGGTCATATCGGTATGGGAGGACTTGATATTTTTTCTGCGACCCAACGCGATGGCGCGTGGTCGGAGTTAACTAACCTGAAACCTCCTTTCAACTCCTCTCATGATGACTTTGGTATCAGTTTCGATCCGGTAGGCAACTTCGGCTTCCTTTCTTCCAATCGAACCGGTGGCTTAGGATATGATGACATTTATCGTTTTGATTACGACCCGGGTCTTTCCAGTGAAAATCTGTTGGAAATAGTTGTTTCTTATGATAATGGTGCCCCAACAAGCGGAATAGATAATATTGCATTTGTGCAATTGAGTGGTGATGATACCATTCCTGGTTTTACCATGAACGGAAAACGTTTTTACCCGCTACACGCAGGACAATACTACTCAGCCAAAGTTGCTCACGACGGCTATCTGACGGTTTTAATCGATTCAGTTAATCTCGCCGACCTGAAACCTTACGAGTCAACCATTAGTGGATCAATATCCCCAAAAATTATCAACTTCTTTCAGGTTAATGCCAAGCTGACCAAGATTTTGTATAACCATTCATACAATCTGGCAAATATCTACTATGATTTGAACAAAGCTTCACTTAGACCGGAAGCCAAACGTGAATTAGATCATTTGGTCGACTTACTTGTTCAAAACCCACAACTGAAGGTTCAGATTGGTTCATATTGTGATTCACGCGGCAGGGATTCTTATAACCTCGATCTTTCCCAAAAGAGAGCTGAAAGTGTAGTAAACTATTTGATCTCAAGAGGAATAAGTGCGTCCAAATTAAGTTCACGAGGGTTTGGTGAAACTCATCTGGTTAATAAGTGCGACGATGGTATTCCTTGTAGCGAAGAAGAGCATCAGGCAAATCGGAGAACTGATTTTCAAATTATTAAAGAAAGTTCTCCCAGATAACCGTCAAGCAAGGAATAACACAGACCATAAGTGTTATATTTGCAAGCACTGCCATGAACTCCATAACTCTGCTAAATAGCGAACAGGTTAATCTTGCCCTTAAAAGGTTGGCTCGGCAATTAGTTGAAAATCACGACGATTTTTCTGAAACCGTTGTTCTTGGACTTCAGCCCAGAGGCATTTCACTAGCCAATCGTCTGGTAAGTGAAATAGAGTCTATTATTGGGAAACAGATTCAATTTGGGAAAATCGACATAACCTTTCACCGGGATGATTTCCGACGGGGAGACGAGCCATTAAAGGCCAATCCTACTGAAATAAACTTTCTGTTGGAAAACAAAAAGGTAGTACTGATTGATGATGTACTTTACACCGGTCGCAGCATTCGTGCCGCACTCGATGCTATGTTGAGTTATGGTCGCCCAACCAAAGTGGAGTTGTGTGTGCTGATCGATCGCCGCTTTAGCCGTCATTTACCGGTTCAACCGGATTATGTCGGACGCCAGGTTGATAGTCTAAAATCGGAAAAGGTCACCGTGAAATGGATGGAAACCGATGGCATTGATGAAGTAATATTATTCACCTCAAAACCAGCTCATGAAATCGTTATCGGTTAATCACTTACTTGGCATTAAAGACCTTAGCCGTGATGACATCGAGCTGATATTCTCTACTGCCGACAATTTTAAGGAGGTTATTAATCGCCCGATAAAAAAAGTACCCTCGCTTCGAGACATAACCATTGCCAACCTGTTTTTCGAAAATTCAACCCGAACCAAGCTGTCGTTCGAATTGGCCGAAAAACGCTTATCGGCGGATATTATTAACTTCTCAGCTTCAGGAAGTTCCGTAAAAAAAGGTGAAACCCTTATTGATACAGTAAACAACATTCTGGCCATGAAAGTTGACATGGTTGTGATGCGTCATGCCTCACCCGGAGCCTGTCTGTTTCTTTCGAAACATATCAAAGCCAGAATCGTAAATGCCGGGGATGGTACCCACGAACACCCTACCCAGGCTCTTTTGGATGCCTTTTCGATTCGAGAAAAACTGGGTTCGGTAGAAGGCAAAAAAATTGTCATCGTGGGAGACATCCTGCACTCCCGTGTGGCACTGTCAAATATTTTCTGTCTGAAAGCTCTTGGAGCCGAGGTAATGGTATGTGGCCCAACCACCCTTATTCCGCGTTACATTCATGAATTGGGCGTAAAAGTTGAGCACGACTTACGCAAAGCTCTTAACTGGTGCGATGTAGCGAATATGCTTCGCGTGCAACTGGAAAGACAGGACGATAAATATTTCCCCTCGCTTAGAGAATATTCCATGTTATTCGGGCTCGACAAAGCATTGTTGAACAGCCTGAACAAAGAAATAGTTATCATGCACCCTGGCCCAATAAACAGAGGTGTGGAGATTACCAGTGATGTGGCCGATGGAGATCAGTCGATTATACTCGATCAGGTGGAAAACGGCGTTGCGGTGCGAATGGCGGTAATTTACTTGCTTGCAGAAAAAATTAACCGAGAATAATACATCCCCTTATGACCATTTCATCAGGCGAAAAACACCAGTACATTACGTTTACAGAAAAGAACTTTAACCGCGAAGGTATCCAACGACTGGCCGGCGAAGTGCTGACCCTGGAAGAAGATGTAATTGTAGACTTGTCTAACGTTGGCACTCCGGAAGAAAGCCTGGTTAGCGAGTTTATTGTAGCCATATCTCCCCTTCTTGATGACAACATTGTTATTCTGGTAGGAGATGAGGACAAGTTAGAAAAACTAGGGTTTCTGGAAGAAGAATTTCCGGTAACACCAACCTACAATGAAGCCATGGACTTTCTGTTCATGATGCAACTGGAAAAAGACCTGGGTATCGACGAGTGAAATTTGAAGTAACCATATTGGGCAGTGGGTCGGCAGTACCCACGGTACGCCGAAATCCAACCTCCCAGATAATTAACGTTAACGAGCACTTCTTTCTGGTTGATTGTGCAGAAGGCACTCAGATGCAGATGCGTCGTTTTGAAATAAGTCTTCAAAACATCAACCAGATTTTTATTTCGCATTTGCACGGTGATCATTATCTGGGACTGCCTGGCTATGTTCAAACCCTTCATTTACTCGGTCGAACCCGTCCGCTAAGTATATTTGGCCCCGAGCCACTTGAAAAACTGATTATGGATCATTTTACGGTAACCAACTCCACCCCCCGGTTCCCGATAGAATTTACCCCGACCGACCCTACCCGCAGTAAAAAAATATTCGAAGACAAAATAGTTGAGGTATGGACCA
>Ga0255237_1000173_pt1 | contig 11035 bp, 1 predicted proteins | sample ColtaT_22_FD_183689 | JGI IMG/M metagenome (GOLD analysis project Ga0255237, IMG submission 183689) | Metatranscriptome of freshwater microbial communities from Columbia River, Oregon, United States - Colum_Cont_RepC_8d (Metagenome... | ecosystem: Environmental > Aquatic > Freshwater > River...
CGCTGGTTTTGGTGTTACTGTTACTGTTGCAGATCCTGAGTTTCCTGTTCCTGTTCCTCCACCTGTTACAGATACAATAGAATATGAAGAAGTTGCTGTTGGACTTACAGCTATGCTTACTGGACTTGCGCCTGTTGCAGAATAATTAATTGTTCCATCTGTTACTGTTACTGTATAAGGGGAAATGCCTCCTGTTACCGCTACACTTAAGTTTGTAGAAGCGCCTGAACAAATGGTTGCATCACCGGTCAATGTAGAAGAAGATGGTGGTGGTGTTTGATTTAAGGGCTGTGCACTTGGTGCTGTTACTGTTAAACATTGGCCACAAATTGTACCCCCACTTACACCGTAATGTTGTATGTTAGTTACAAAAGATGAGTCATCTACGTAACCAACAACACCACCTGAAGTCATTTCCCAGGCAAAACCGAAGTCGCTATCTGGAGACCATGTTGTTGTTGTTGCTAATCTAAATGTGCCCACAACTACACCAGCACCAGACGGAATAGCCGGTGCAGTTGAGTCGTTAAAGATGGTATTAGATGACGAGAAATTTAATTTTCTTGTGGTTGAATTATACGGCAAGTTGGTTGTGCCTGTATTTGGCCAGTTCGACCATCCTGGAAGCGTATTATCATTCAACGCTCTCCAACTTATTGTTCCCGTTGTTAAATCTAGGGCATGTACACCACGAATAATCAAACCGTTAAAAGTAACAGCAGACGAGCCCGTATTTTTTAAACGAATCTGGAAATCAGCAGTGTTAGAGGTTGAGCTTAACCACTCCATATCCATTTGGAGAGCTGTAGTGGTTTGGGAACGCAACGAATAACTCCCTAAAATTAAAACTAACGGCAATAAAAGTTTAAATAAAAACCCTTTTATCTCTGTCGATAAAATATTTGTAGAACTTTTCATAGCAACAAAATTAAATTTAATACGTAAAAATGACATTAATTAACCGTTAATTAATCATTAAAAGATTTCAAAAACTAACAAGCAGCGCTTTTAATAAGGGCGCTGCTCATAAAGTCCACGGATAGAATTAAAATTAAATACAGCAAAGTCAGTTCCGTCAACATATGTATCACCATTTAAGTCTCCGTCTAATAAAAATAGATCAAGATATCCTGAATCATAAATATCTCCCTCTAAGTTTGAATAATCGAATGCATCTAAATATCCATCTTGATCTAAGTCACCCATCCAAATACCATATAAACCAGAAGAGATTGTTTTCATTGGCGTCAATAACGCATCACCATCAGAATAAGCAGATGCTAAGGTATTAGCAAAATTTAATATAGATGAAGTTGTTAGCGTGATAGGATTTTGGCTCCACAATGGCATTGATGCTCTGTGGTCAACTACAACGTAATATGATCCGCCTATAGCACTTTCTGGGAACACACAAAACACACTTCCATCTTTCTTTAACATCGGCGTCGCAGTATGAAGTATCGTCTCTGTGTTTGTTGTGTCACGTAATTGTACAGTAATTAAATCAACATCTGTAACAGCTCCTGGAGTTGCTGAGCCCGCTTCCACAAGGTTAAGATATCTAGCAGCTACCATTGTTGGAGGAGTAGGATTTGTATTGTCATAATAACCATCTAAAAATACCTTTAAAGTAAGGCCGCCGGGGCAAGCGGAACAAGAGTTCCAACAAACTAATGGAAGAACCATATTAGTTGTGCCAACACTAACACTACGATTACCATTACTAGTTACCACACAAGAAGATCCCGCAAGGTTTTCTGAACCAGCTAAAACGTTGTATGTAAACTTATACTCGTAAACTGTATTTCCAGGCAATGGAACCGTTGCAGACCAGATTGAACCACCTATGTTTGTCATAGTGTACAGGCCATTAACATAAGGTATTGCTCCTGCTGGCGCATTACTTTGAGCCATGTCTACTTGGAAAGTAACCGTTGGCTGAAGAATCGTTAAGTTTAATTTTTGCGTTACACAATTTGTTACACTTCCTGAATAAAGGCCTGATGCAGTATACGTTAAACCTGTTCCATTTGGCAAAGGCCAAGTGTATGAATAAATTGCTGTAACAGGAGTTGTAACTGACGTGTTTGCGACAACAACTAAAACTGCAGTATCCACAACAGGAACTGTTGAATAACACGGAGCATTTGTGCTATAACTAACAGTTAAAACATCTGTGGGGCTTAATGCAGAACTAGTATATGTTGCGCCTGTTACTCCTGCAATAGGCGATCCATTTAATCTCCATTGGTAAGTTGATGGAACAGGACAATCTGCTGAAATAGTAGTAAGCGTTGTGCCGGCAAGAGCTTCATTATCAAAATCCATAGAATAAACAGTAACTCCAGAAGCGTTGACAACACTTACTCCAACCTCTTCAGGATAAGAAAAAGAGGCTGGTGATATATTCCATTCTAAAGAATAGCTGATGCCAGATTGCAATGAAACTGTTTGTGAAAGAGAATTCGCGCCATTGTATTCAGCAGCAGGGCCTGTTAAAGTAGCTACAACCGTAGTTCCATTCATTACTCGCATTTGATTTCCATTCCATCCATCACCCCATAAATCAAGCATGTTGAATGTGTAGTTACAAGATGTACCCGGACCTCCAACATTTGCAGGGCTACCACTAGCAGTAAAAGTTACAGAAGTTCCCTGACAAACAGTACTAGCACTTGAAGCAACAGTTACGGTAGGTATTAAAGCAGGGGCAACAACTAAAGCTGCAGGAAGAGAAACTACCGTTTGTGAAAGACAAGGTAAAAGTACTTTAACACTTGCTGTTACAACATCAGTATTAATTAGGGATGACGTTGTGTAGGTTAACGCGTTAGCACCTGAAACAGCTACTCCATTCACCTGCCAAGCAATCTGTGAAGATGAGCAGTTTGGCGTAAGCGTTGTTAAGGTTGTGCCACTCAAAGACGAGCTAAGATAAGGCATGTTATATATTGTTGTGCCTGAAGGATCAACTACACTTACTCCAACCTCATAAGCATATGAACCTGCTGTAGTCCATTTTAAAGTATAGCTTATGCCAGACTGCAATAAAACTGTTTGTGAAAGAGTATCAGCATTAGGATTAACACTGATATTTGGGTTGTTAGGGCTACTGCCCGCAAGAGGGCCTGATAAGGTGGCTACTACTGTAGTTCCATTCATTACCTTCATTTCAGCTCCATTCCATCCATCACCAAAACTATCAAACATCTTGAAGGTGTAGTTACAAGCTGAAGGAGGGGTCCCTTCGTTTGCTATGTTTGCAGTAAAAGTAACTGGAGTGCCATAGCATACTGTTGATTGCGGTGAAGAAACAGTAATTGTTGGCGCAGGAATATAATCCATAGCAATACTCAATGGAGAAGTATATGAAGCAATTGTATCAGCGCAGTAGAAAGCACCTAAGCGATATAAAGATGCTACTGTTTGTGCAGCAGAAACACTCAAAGAAGTCGCTCCTGCAATATCAGCCCAAGTTACTCCATTGTCAATTGATCTTTGCCACTGGTATGTCAAGTTATTTGACATTCCAGATACCACTGCATTGATCGTCATCACCTCTCCTGGGCAAGCAAGCACGTCTGGTGCAGAAATTGCAACTTGACTCATGGAAAACTCACCAACAGTAACTTGACCTAAAGGCACAACACAACCACCCACACCTGCATATCTTACTGAAGCATTATATGTCCCTAGAGCTGCAGAAATAGGATTTTCAGTAGTCCAGGTTGTATCTGTTAATGAATACTCGTATATATTATTGTAGTGAATATCTACATTATCAATAAAGTGCCCTTCGTAAGCAGCACCTGTTCTTGCAGAAAACGCATGCTTCCAAGTAGATTTATTAGCAGCAGTATAAGATGCTGGAAGCTGATAATTAGCAACCGAAAGAACTCCATTTAACCACATGTTAAGTATCCCCGTTGAATTTACTTTAATTGTTACGTGTGTTGTAGGGTTAGTTGAAGTTGTAGCACGCCAAGTAACATCATTGGAGTATGAAATAACACCACTTGAAACAGGCGTTTGATTCCAAACAGGACAGTTGTACATTAAATAGACGCCTGGATCATTTGCTTCATTATCATAAGCATCAAATGCTAATTTTAAGCCAGAACCAGAACCATTTTCAGGTTGTGTAGCTCCTGGATCAACAACTGTTCCTGTTGTTGTAGCCCCTAGCCCTGTAGGCAACCCTAGCCCTGTAGGCAAAGCAACTACATCTGGCCCATAACTATAGCTTAAACCATCAGCAGGTGTTGAGCCGTATGTAGTTTGAAAGTCAAAGTCAATTTGGTAGTCATTTGAGGATACTCCGATTACGTTTTGAATCAACAAGCCTCCATTTTTAGAAGCTGCTGCTGAAGTCAAACGAAGACGTCCGTTATTAGTAATTGCAGCATCGTTTCCAGCAAGCGTTACGCCAGCAGGAAGTGTCGAAGAGCTAAAGTCAGATAAAAATACATTTCCAGCACCTGAAACATTAAATGCTACTGAACCCACTGATGATTCACAACTAGCAGAAGAAGTAGCAACAACTGTTCCAGTTGGCGCAGGATAAATAACAACAGGAATTGAAGTAGACATTGACCAACAACCAGATAGAGAATCAAATGCTGCAACATAATATGTGCCAGAGGCAGATGCTATCAAATTTGATGTTGTAGGATTTGTATTAACCGTTCCTAAAGGATTTGTTCCTTGCCAGTAATATGCTTGACCAGCAGGACTTAAACCAACAACCTGAAGTGTGCTAGAATTACAATAAGGCGAACCCGATGAATTTGTAATTGCCGTTGGAGGAGTAATTGTAGGGAAAGTATTTACTATAATTGGAGTTGCAGCTGACCAGTTACCATATTGAGCACCATATGCTCTAATGTAGTATGTTCCATTTCCAAATACAATCCACGTACTATCACTATTATCAAGACTAGTTCCTGTAGCTGATGTTTGCCAGTAGTAAGCAACTCCTTGTGGAGCAGTGCCAACCATAGAAATTGCTGTTCCTAAATAACAACTAGGAACATCATTAGCCACAAGAGGTGCCGCAGGAGGGGCTGGGGGGGCAATAATATTTATCATATAATCTTCCGTCTCTCCTGAACCAAAATTACTACAAGCGTCGGTAGAACCGTTAGGGTTTCCAACACCACGCGTACGAATACGCATAACTGTATTGCCTGAAAGCGCAGTTTGAGGAATTGTTATTCCAAAAGTTGTGGTTTGGCCTGCTGGCACTGCTGTTCCAAATTGAGTCCATTCTGAAGCATCAAAAATTCCATTATGATTGTAGTCAATCCACACAGAAACAATGTCACTAGTATAAAGGCCCGATGCATTAAGAGTCAATGATAAATTCATCACTGAACCTTGCCCTACTTGAGGTGTATTTGGCAAAGTGCTATAGTTTGTATAGTACGGTGAAGCAGAAGGATTTGAAGCACTTGAGTTGTTTGTAAAGTTTGTAAACGCGCTCAGTGAGACTTGGTTAATTAATGTTCCTGAACCTCCTGAAGAAACCGGCGAACAATAACATACTAAGAAAGAATTCATTCCGATAGCAACAGGTGCAGCATAAGAAATTGCACCCAAACAAGAACTGATGCCTACACGATAAGAGCTTGCAACGTTTTGAATCTGAGAAAATGTTGCATTTGTAGCTCCAACAACATTAACCCAATTAGTTCCACCATCATCAGACACTTGCCATTGATATGTTAAACCATCAGAAGTACCTATATAGTTATGAGACAATGAAACCACAGAACCAGCACACACACTAGATTGAGTAGATGTTGTAAGAACACCTGTAACAGGTGCATTTGAAAGAACAAGCATACTTACTTGTGTCGCTGCACTCGATTCACTCTGACAACCTGTAGTAATATCTGTATACACAATCTCATAGAGAGTTGTTGTTTGTGGTGCAACCGTTTGTGAGAAAATATTCGTCCCAGAAGCGATCATTGAGCCGCCGGCAGTCCAAACAGTATTATAATTAGAAGGAGGTGAAAATCTGAAAGCAAACGGATTTGCAATTGGATTTTGTGGGTTAGTAGTAACTGCTACACCTGAATTATAGGCTAAAACCCCAACTGTACCTGTACCGTTATTAACCCCAACTAATTTTACTCTATCAACGTTAGTTGAAGACGTAATATGTGGTTCGATGATACCTGTAGTTTCGTGGAATATAACTTGAGCAGTACTGTATTTGAAATCCCCAAATTCTTTAACTGCCTGGTAGCTCACTACAAATTTTCTGTTAGGCGAAATACCTTCTGTCCAATATTTAATAGCACCTCCATCGGCACTTCTTAAATCATTGTCCATGGCAAGGGCTGCCACCATATTAAATGGCTCTGAAGTACTTGGTAATGTAGTAAATGTGAAATCTCCTAAACCTGCAGCACTATAAGCTCCGAATTGAAGCGTACCATTGGTACCTATATTTATTGTAGAATAAAGTGTTCCAAAGAAATTAAAGTCAAATCCAATTGGAATATTACCCCAACCACCGTCATCTCCTGTACCAGAAGTCAACGGAACGTTGAATACGTTAGCCGAAACTAAAGTTACAGCATTACCAGGCGCTGTTCTTGGCGCATGCGTAATAGCAGCACTTGTGAAGTTACCTGCACTTAAACCTGAGTTAATTGTTGCAGATGTTCCTGGACAAACACCACTTGCAGATGTAGTAACAGTTGAAGTAGGTAATGGGTAAACTCCTATACTCTTATACAAAATATAATCTGCACAACTCTGTGTAGAAACTGTTAATTTAAAATCTGAAGTGCTTAATATCGTTGTACTTGTAGGGTTTACTGTGGGATACTGAAAACTAACGCCTGGAGTTAAAGAGGTCCAAACAATTGATGCATTAAGAGGAAGTTGCTCTACCGATAAAGACAAAGACCCACCAACACCACAGAAAACATCATCAGAAGCAACAATCTGTGGGGTTTGTACTGTTACCAGAACTGCAGTTCTAGGACCATCACAAGCACCATCATATTCAGAAACGTATAATGTACTAGAATTACAAGCAGGAGCTGAATAGTTAGCCCCCGTAAATATTGCTGTACCTCCATTCGCTACATTGTACCAATTTAAAGTGCCTGCAACAGCTGTAGCTGTAAGATTTACGATACCTCCTAAATTAGCACTAGCCGAAGCTGATGAAACAGAAGGTGCACTTGGTGAAGCAATAACTGTAATCGTCTGCGTCCCTGTAAAAGTAGCCCCATTCTTATCAAATGTAACAACACCAGTGGTAGCAGCACCTGCAATACCAGTTATAGAAGCATCTGATACTATAGTAAATGAAGTAACAGGAACACCACCAATTTTTAAATTAGAAACGCCTGTAAAACCAGTGCCTGTAATGGTAAATGTACCTGAATTGGCACACAAGGTAAGAGGGCTAAAATTACTAATTATTGGTGAACTCCATGCCCAAGCATAATAGCTATCCGATGTAGGATTGATTGGTCCTGGAGCAGTTGTAGCTGTAGCTTTTGAACCTGTAGCTGGTAAAGCACCAGATACACCATAAGCAGTGCTTCTTGTTGTCCATGCACCTGTAAGATTTGTAGACTCAGCAACAAATAAATTGTTTTGTGTTACTGTTAACCCATCTTGACTGTTAAACCCTAAAGAAACTGTTGGGTTTAGACCCAAAACACCAGATCCTAATTGAACTCTATACGCTCTGTTCCCCACAACATAAGCTGTACCTGATGCGCCATTAGTTGGAGCTGCCGTTTCCGATACTGTTATTCTTGTAACACTACATCCTGTAGTTACAGGTGTAGGAGTAGTACCTGAAACCCAACCGAAAGTTCCTGAAAATGGAAAATTCATAGTCCCTGTAGCACCACCCCTAAAGGTTAAAGACATCGAACCATTTTTGATGTACGCGCTATTAATACCAAAAGTTGATGAAATACCTCCATAATCTCTCCATGTAAAGTTTAAGTTATTCCCTCCTAAATTTAAAACATTTCCAGCACCATTCCCACTAGCATTTAACACTAATTGCGTAGTAGCACCAGAACCATATATCGTTAAACCACTTGTGTTAAGGTTAAGACCCAAACCAGCTCCGCTTAATGATAGTGCATTTAATTTACGGTTTGCAGGAATAGCCGCATCATCACCATTAACCACAGGAGCTGTAGCTGGCGCGTAGAAGCCTAATGTTAAATTATACAACCCTATACGAGCTGTTGGCGCAGTAGCAGCAGTAGTAAACGATCCTCCTAATAAACCAACTGTTGGCGCAACAACATGTCCAAAACCAGGATTCGTTACTACAAAGTTATTTAATTGTCCGTTAGCACCAATACTTGCAGTAGCGGTTGGCCAACAACTCGTAGGCCAAGCTAGGGTAGCATTACCGGAGCTAAGGGTGATAGTTGGAGGAACAGAATAAGTAGTAGTTGTTCCTGTATTTAAATAAACAGACTCTACTACACCGCTATTTACCGTAATGGTAAAGCTTGCAGAAGTAAGCGCTGTACCTGAAACCAAAGTTCCACCGGTTACCGTTACTGTTGGAGCAGTAGTATAACCAGAACCTGGATTGGTAATTAGGTTTAAAGCTGTTGGACCCGAAAATCCTACTGTAGGAGCAACGGTATAATTGATGCCTCCGTTTGAAGTAGTTATTGCACCCACACCAGAAGATGCTTGTGAATTAGCTGTTGCAAGACTTGTTCCTTGGTCACTATTAATTGTTAAACCTCCAGAAATTGTAGCAGCACCACCGCCTTTTACAAGTGTGGTAGAAGTCGGACCAGCCACTTGTTGTAATAAAACTGCCGCCGCAACAGCACCAGCACCTGTAGCACCAACGGCGCCAATACTGAATGCAATTGAAGGAGCCAAAACAGAATAACCTGAACCAGCACTCGTTAAATTTAAACTACGTACTGTACCAGTAGCTAAGTCAAAATTATTAGAAACGGTTGCAGGAGATCCTACATATAAAAAAGTTGCTGCTCCAGACGCCGCTGTACCAGAAATGTGGATTGGAGGAGCTGACGACGATGGTATTCCGGCTACGGTACACGTGTAAAGGTTTCCGCCATAAAAGTATTGAGTTCCCGAAGTAACAGCCGTCAACTGAAATGGATTACCAAGAGTACCAACGTTACCAATCCATAACAAGTTATTCATTATTCCAGAAGTATGCGTTGGTGCGGTTGCTCCAATACTTGCAGCAGCTGTACAACGATAAACATTATTTCCTGAAACATATATTGTATGTAAAACTCCTGTAATATTAGTCCACTGTGTAACAGCAACACCAAAAACAACAGGATTCACACTATATGCCGTAGTACTCATGGCAGTAACCGCAACACTCGCTACCTGATTATTTATAGGTAAACCATAAATTTGAGCCGTGTTGTCTAATTTTAGTTTACCATTGGTGTTTAAATCGCCAGCAGTATGTCCTAATGTATTGGTAACAATTAAATTTTGAGAAGTAGAAACTGTTCCACCTCCTAAACTAGAAAATAATAACGATCGAATAATTCCATTTGTTGAACCATCCCCTTGAAAAGTACCTGTTCCACTTAAGGTAGAACCTGTAGCCCCATTAAAAGCTACATTCCAATTTGTACCTGCGGATAAAGCTAAATTGGCATAACCGTTGTTTACGAAATTTCCTGCAATGTTTACTGTTTGTCCAACTTGTCCTGTGGTATAAGGCAAAAATTTACCGCCACTATTAATGGTTAAATTACCACCTAAAGTCATAGCATTAGAACTTGCATTCCATTGCACTGTTCCATTAATAGTTAAATCTCTGCAAGAAGTGATTTGATCTACCGTTACGATTGAGCCCGCAGGAATAGTAATATCATTTAATGCTGGAGGCACAACCCCACCTACCCAAGTAGCCGCAGAAGACCAAAGGCCTCCATTAGCAGTAACAGTATATAGTGACGGCGGATTAGTTGCTAGATTTCCTGTTAAGTAAGCAGATTCACCCTCAAGAACAGCAGCAATTTTGTAATAATAAGTAACTTGTGGCGTTAAACCTGTTTGAACTTGAGAATAAGTTGTGCCAGTACCCGCAGATGTAGTACTAGCTACCGAGCCTATTAAAGAAAAGGTAATATTATCTGTTGAACGATATACATTAAAAGCGGTTTCATTGGTAGAATTATCTGTCCAGCCAATAGTCATTCCAACATTAGTAACTGAAGAAGTTGTAAACAATATTGGCGCAGCACTAGGTGCAATTCCTTCTCTAAGCACAACATTATCAATAAAAAGATCAAAACTACCATAAGTTGATGCTACTTGATAACCAAATTTAGCGCCTGCTATTTTGTAAGATTCTGGAATAGCAACAATTTTTGTAACCCATGCCGCTGAAGTAGTAGCCGAAATGGTATTTAAAGTATTCCATGTTGTGCCGCCATCTAACGAACCAACTAAAGTTACAACACCTGCACCAGCATAAGAGTAAGAAAAACTCATAACTGGCGAAATTGATGCTGATAAATTAATAGCTGGAAATTCTATTCTTCTAGTATTACCAGATAAAGTCCATCCATCATAAAACCATAGCGCTTTTGTACCATTTGGAACAGAAGAAGGAGCACCTCCATAAGGAGCACATCCTGTCGGATAAGAACTAGTTGAGGACCAAGTCGTTCCTGTTGACCGAGTCGACTGGCCCCAGTCATGACCTCCTCCAGTACTACACGCAGAAGGAGCAACATTATTTACCACCCTTGTTTGTTTCCAGCCAGAGGGCGCATTTGGTCCCTCATTAGTAGCAGCGGTACTTAAATCTCCATTAAGATACCAAGCTCCTTCGAAACTTTCAGTAAAATAAGTTTGCGAAAAAGCAGGATTTAGCAGTAAACCTAACACAAAAATAATACTTAGTGTCGCGGAAAGAAAAAATTTCTTAAAAGTTGTTTTTGTAGAGTTGTTCATGTTGTTGATTTTGGTTTGTAAGAATGTAGAATTAAACATAACTTTTACTATTTATTATATAAATGAA
>Ga0255237_1000180_pt1 | contig 10889 bp, 7 predicted proteins | sample ColtaT_22_FD_183689 | JGI IMG/M metagenome (GOLD analysis project Ga0255237, IMG submission 183689) | Metatranscriptome of freshwater microbial communities from Columbia River, Oregon, United States - Colum_Cont_RepC_8d (Metagenome... | ecosystem: Environmental > Aquatic > Freshwater > River...
AACATCCCGCCGGAACCAACCTCATTGATTTATTTTATACCTACGATAAAAAGAGCAATAAGTCTCAACTACCCGCTGCCATCAAAGACTTCGCCAGCGATCTGCTGGTTTACGAATCCATTATTCGTTTTGGAAAATCACCGGCAATTCCGGGAACTCATGTATTAAACTTTAAGGTAGTGCTGGACGACACCAGTTTTGTATTTCAATCTGGAGAACTAAAATTAAAATAAGGTGCATCGTTTTCTAAACGATTATACCGTGACCCAGGATTACTCCATCAAGTGACCTTAAACAAAAAAAACCGCCTCTTCCGAAGCGGTTTTCTAGTTTATCGTGAAGATTCTTCACTGCGTTCAGAGTGACAAAAAGGTTTAAAGCCCTAGCAGAATCTCTTCCGGGTTACGGCTTCCGAATAACATTTTAGACGGATTTTCGAGCATCTCTTTTACTTTAACCAGGAAACCCACCGACTCACGACCGTCGATAATGCGGTGATCGTAGCTTAATGCCACATACATAATCGGGCGGATAACAATCTGTCCGTCTTTTACCACCGGGCGTTCTACCACATTGTGCATCCCCAGGATGGCACTTTGCGGCGGGTTGATAATCGGAGTAGACAGCATCGAACCGAATACCCCACCATTGGTAATGGTAAAGGTTCCCCCGGTCATTTCGTCAACACTTAGTTTACCGTCTCTGGCCTTTAATGCCAAACGTTTAATATCGGCCTCAATTTCGGCCAGGCTCATTACTTCGGCATTGCGAACCACAGGCACCATCAATCCTTTAGGAGACGATACCGCGATACCCACATCGGCGTAATCGTGGAAAACAATTTCCTGTCCTTCGATACGCGCATTTACCGCTGGGAATAACTTCAGCGCCTCGGTGCATGCCTTGGTAAAGAACGACATGAAACCCAGGTTCACATTGTGTTTTTCCTTAAAAATATCTTTGTACTTATTGCGCAAATCCATGATAGGCTGCATATCCACCTCGTTAAAGGTAGTTAGCATGGCCGTTTCATTTTTCACCGAAACCAGACGTTCGGCTACTTTTTTACGCAACATGCTCATTTTTTCGTTGCGAGTCCCGCGACTTCCGCCCCATCCGGTGGCAGCTTCTTTATTAAATCCGGCCGACATGGCAGCTACCACATCCTGCTTGGTGATTCGTCCGTCTTTACCGGTTCCGTTAACCTGAGCCGGTTTTACACCGGCCTCATCCAACATCTTTTTAGCAGCTGGCGATGGAGTCCCGGCAGCATAAGAAGTGCTGGCAGAAGCAGCAACAGGCATTGGGTTGGGAGCCGAAGCGGCAACAGGAGCAGGAGCTGCTTCTGCTTTTTTCTCGCTTTTAGCTGCTTTTCCGGCTGGAGCTGCGGCAGCAGTATCCAGTTTAGCAATAACCTCACCAACAGCAACGGTATCGCCTTCGGCTCTTAACAGCTTAATTACACCGGCTTCTTCGGCGGCCAATTCAAGGGTAGCTTTATCGCTATCGATCTCGGCAATTACCTGTTCTTTTTCAACATAATCGCCGTCGGCAACCAACCAACTGGCAATAGCTACTTCTGAAATGGATTCACCCGGGCTGGGAACTTTTATCTCGAACATATTTACTTACTTTTTGATGACGAGGATTAAACGGGAAATCCCCTTTTATCCATCACTCAAAATTTATAATTCAACATTAACTAAAAACTTCGTCAATCATTTTATTCTGACGGATGGCATCACGCTTCGATGATCCAGGTGCAGTGGCTGCACTGGCTTCACGACTTACCAATTCCAGATTTAAGTGTTTCAACGTCCAATGCAGGAAATACCAGGCACCCATGTTTTGAGGTTCTTCCTGAGCCCATACCAATTTGGTGGCCTTGTTGTATTTTTTTACAATGGCATCGATTTGTGCAACCGGAGTCGGATATAGCTGCTCGATACGAACCAAAGCAACACTTTCGTCTTTCATCTCCTCTTTTTTCTCCAATAGGTCGTAATACACCTTACCCTGACAGAAAACTACCTTCTTCACTTTTGCAGCACTTGCCGTTGAATCGTCGATAACCTCCTGGAAACATCCTTTGGCCATATCGCTGATCGAGGAAACACATTTCGGGTGACGCAACAAGCTCTTTGGTGTAAACACCACCAATGGCTTACGGAAATCGCGTTTTAGCTGACGACGTAAGGCATGGAAATAGTTAGCCGGTGATGTACAGTTTACGATCTGCCAGTTGTTCTCGGCACACAGGTGAAGGAAACGCTCCATACGCGCCGAACTGTGCTCTGCCCCGGCACCTTCATAACCGTGTGGTAGTAACATCACTAATCCGCTTTGGGTTTTCCACTTGTCTTCGGCACTACAGATGTACTGATCGAACATGATCTGAGCACCGTTAAAGAAGTCGCCAAACTGAGCTTCCCAAAGTACCAGACTATTTGGTGCTCCAAGTGAATAACCGTAGTCGAAACCAAGTACACCGTATTCTGATAACAGCGAGTTATAGGCGGCAAACGTGGCCTGTTTTGGATCGAGGAAATTCAGGTGAACGTATTCCTCTTCGCTATCTTCTACTTTAACTACCGCATGACGGTGAGAGAAAGTTCCGCGCTCTACGTCCTGACCCGATAAACGAACCGAGTTGCCTTCCAGCAATAAGGAACCATAGGCCATTAATTCGCCCATGCTCCAGTCGAGTTTATCGGCCTCGAGCATTTCGATACGGTTCTGGATGATACCCTCCAGTTTGCGGAAGAATTTTTTGCCCTTAGGAATTTCTCCCAGTTTGCGGGCAATCTTTTCCAAAGTCTTTTTATCTACTCCTGTTTCCGGAGATTTGGCAAAGTCTTTATCGGTAGCCGGTCTAAAATCCTTCCACAGGTATTTCAGGAAAGGTTCGATGTGGGCATTCTCAATCTTTTTACTCTCATCAAATTCGGCAGAAAGCATATTTCTGAAGTCGTCGTCTAGCTTTTTAACATACGCCTCATCAATAGACCCCTCTTCAATCAGTTTCTTTTTATAGATATCTCTTGGATTGGGATGAGCAGCAATCGCCTTGTACAACAACGGCTGAGTGAATTTAGGCTCATCACCTTCGTTGTGACCGTATTTACGGTAACAAAGCAGGTCGATAAATACGTCGGCATTAAAACGCTGACGGTATTCCATGGCAATTTTCATAGTATGCACTAAGGCCTCCACATCATCACCATTTACGTGAAACACCGGCGACAGGGTTACCTTGGCTATATCGGTACAATAGGTCGACGAGCGCGCATCGGTATAATTGGTGGTAAACCCAACCTGGTTGTTTACTACAATGTGTACGGTACCTCCGGTTTTGTAGCCGTCTAACTGAGCCATCTGGATAACCTCGTACACAATACCCTGACCGGCAATGGCAGCATCGCCGTGAATAAGAATTGGACATACCTTACTAAGATCGCCGGCGTGTGCCTTATTAATCTTGGCACGACTTATTCCTTCTACCACCGCATCAACCGTTTCCAGGTGAGATGGGTTCGGACAAAGTGTAAGTTGTATCTGGTGGCCTTTATCGGTCTTTAAGTTTTCATCGTGACCCAGGTGATATTTCACGTCACCGTCGAAACCATCTTCCAGGTAATCTTTCGCAACAAATTCGCTGAAAACCTGACGGTAGGGTTTATGGAAAATATTCACCAGTGTATTTAATCGCCCGCGGTGAGCCATACCCACCACAAACTCTTTAATACCCAGATCGGCACCGTGTTCAATCGCCGCATCAAGAGCCGGAATAAGTGTTTCACCACCTTCTAACGAGAAACGCTTCTGCCCCGGGAAACGGGTATGTAAAAAGTTCTCGAAAGAAACCGCCTGATTTAATTTTTTCAGGATGTGCTTTTTCTCATCGAGCGAAAAGTTCGGATGATTGTCGTTGGAATGAATGCGATCCCGAATCCACTGAATCACCTCCGGATGTCTGATATACATATACTCCACACCAATCGACTCGCAGTAAATTCGCTGCAAGTGGGCTAAAATTTCTTTTAGCGTTGCCGGCCCGATGCCGATCTCTTTACCCGCCTCGAAAACGGTATCCAGATCCTGACCCGACAAACCGAAAGTCTCGAGAGAAATAGACGGTTCATACTTTCTGCGTTCACGAACCGGATTTGTCCGAGTAAAAAGGTGGCCCCTACTGCGGTAGGCATTGATCAGGTTAATAACCTTAAACTCCCTCGGCATTTCGCTAGAACCCGGAATAGCCTGACCACCACTGAGCACAGGGTAATTGGTCTGAGCAAACTCAAATCCATCAAAAAACTTCTTCCAGCTAATGTCAACCGACTCGGGATTCTTAATATAGTCCTGGTAAAGACTGTCGATAGTGGCAGTATCTAGATTACTCAGGTAGGAGAACTTATCCATGTATATACTTGGTGAATAGTGGGCAAAAGTACAATTTTACTATTGCAATGATCTAAGTTAAACGCTTTTTTTAAGGGCTTGTAATCAGGTAATTAATCGGATGAGGATACCTGCGAATAGTAGTTCCGAACAATAACCTTTTGCAATTCGCGCTGTAAAATAAGATCGGTGCATTGTTCAACCACATCGCCATCACCTCCTCCGGTCATGATTCGTTTTACCGTTTGCTCAGGAATATCGATTCGGTAAAAAAGAGCAAAAAGTCGTTCCGGGCGCTTTTCCATGAGCCAGTCAATAACCGGACGAAGTTGTTTGCGGAGCTGCTCGTAAGGCGATTCCTCCCGGTCTTCGAGTTCTACTTCAATCGCAATGTCGTCGAAATCCTTTTGGATTTGGTTTATCACCTGACGAACAATAGGATGTTCCAGTTTAAAGGACTCGATTCGTGCCAGGTAATCGTTTAGCGTACTCATGCCACAAATTAAATAATGAATTATGAATGTTGAATTTTGAATTACCCCATTTATTCAACATTCATAAATTTAGCACTCAACGTTTTTTGCACTTAACATTTTGGTAACATTTTAATAAGCATTCAGAAAATCGACCGTTGAAAAACCCGAACTACTTTTGCACCAGCTTAACAAAAAGATGATGTTCAAGAAAATAAGCCTTACTCTACTCCTAATTGCTGCCACAACTGTTGCAAGTTATGCAACAACCGGCAACGAAGAAAAGAAGATGAGTGTGCTTCAGGGTCGCGTAACCGATGCAGGTACCTCAGAAGGACTTGCCGGTGTGGTTGTTGAAGTGGAAGGTACAAACATTAAAGTATTTACCGATTTCGAGGGCAACTTCCAACTTCCTGCCCTTCCTGAAGGAAGCTACAACATTAAAAGCTCATTAGTGTCATACGGAGAATTAAAACTTCGCAACGTTAAAGTTAACACCGAAAACCAGGGAATGGTTGAGTTGAGACTGCACAGCAACTAATTCAATGTTAAATTTTTATAGCTAAAGGCCCCATCAATTGGGGCTTTTTCATTTCATAGCATTTCCAATGTTATCGAATTGTTAACTAAATGTTACATTTGGGTATCGAATTTTGTTAACCAGTTTAAACAGGAGCAGTTATGAAAAAAATGATGTTGTTAGTGTTGGGTTTTTTAGGTTTAGTAGTAACACCTGGTTTTGCCCAAAGCGCGTTAGCCGACAACCTAGTATTTGGTGAATCGAACAAAACCAACCATCCCGATGGGCAGCAGATTGCCTATTTTGCTAACGGGAACAAAAAAATGACGTATACCGTTGAGGCGGGAAAAATAACCGGACCGGTAAGTTTTCATTTTGAAAATGGTTCAGTAAAAGAAACCGGAACCATGCTTGCCGGAAAGAAAAATGGCACCTGGGAAAAGTTTAATGAAAATGGCCAAAAAGTTTCCGTTGCCAATTTCGCTAATGATACTAAAGACGGTGTATGGCAAATTTGGGACGAAAACGGAACCTTGCGTTACCAAATGCAATATGAACAGGGTAAAAAAGTAGGCACCTGGAAAATTTGGGACGAACAAGGCAAACTGATCGAAGAGAAAAGCTACTAAGCACATAAGTATATAAAACAAGAAAGGGCCGATGAGGCCCTTTTCTTTTTAATGATGCTTTGCTCCGAAACGCTTGTTCCGGTTCAATGTTTAGGCAAAGTAAATTCCCAACGCTGTAATTTTTTATTGTAAGTATTCAATTCGTCCGGGAAATCCACATACTTTCTGTTCTTAACATACTCGTCTATGTTTCCGGTTGTTACCAATTGGGCAAACAATTCACCAGCCTTTTGATCCAGTTCCGACTCTTTCATCTTTGGAGTAATGAATAACTCCTCAAATCCGATAATCTGTCCATCTTTTCCCGTTGTATACCTCCCCCCAATGGCAAATTTTTCCTTAAATAAGCTTGGCGCAACACGATACAGCATAAAATAGCGAACCGTATCTGTTAAAAAATATCCGGCAAAATCATGGATTCTCATGCGGTTAATATAATGCTGCCGAAATAGCAGACTGTCTCTGTTTTCGAAATTCGCACCAGGTGCCAGCTTATCTGTTTTAATGATTAATTGTAAAAAAACCCGATTTCTTTCCGAAGCAACATCCAGGGATTTATTTACCCCATAATTAGCGTGACCGCAAGAAATTAGCACTGCAGCAAAAAGAAAAACCAGATACTTATTCATCTGCAAAGGATAAAAAAAGGCCGCGATTTGCGGCCTTTTATTAATATTTTGTTTTAATAGTTTGCTTGTTGAGGATTAAAATTAGCCCAACCAGCGGTCCAATCCTCTGTTCCAAATGCACCTCGGAAAGAAGTAGGTACAAAGAAGCTTCCTGAAAGTTTCGGATCTGAGAAATTGCCGGAACCTAGAAGCGGAGAAGATCCGTTTGGAATAAATTCCGGTTTCGTTAGATTAAAATTCTGAGCATTAAGATCTAAGGAACTAATTTCACTCAGTGCGCTATTTTGAGCATTTGCGTCATTAAAGGCTGCAGTAAAAGCATTCAGATCGGCTTTGCCTTTGGTATTTAATGCCACCACGTTACCAGCCAAAGTAATGTTCTTTAATACCAGTTTACCATCGGTCATATTACCTTGAGTTACCGTAGAATCCAAACGAACACCTTCTCTATAACCGGTAATAACCGTATTAAAGATTGACTGAGATGAATTACGACGAATATGTGCACCTCTACCAATTAAAGCAGAAGCTCCCGTTGTATCGGCAATTGACTTAAAGTGTCCAAAAACAGACACATTAGAGAAAATAGCTGAAGTCTGCGGAGTTTTATTCGATGAGTTGGCATCGTTATCGGATTCGAAACCGTTAGAATTAGACTGGTCGGCAATGGCAAGATCGCGAAGGGCCACACCAAATTGAACCTTACCCGAATAACCATTATCTGTATCGAAGTCATCATCCCAGGTTCTATGAGAAACTAAATGCTTCGCATTAACGGCCCCACCGAACCATTCGAATGCATCGTCACCACAATAGGACACCTGAACATAGTCAATCTCAGTACCTGAACCAACAGAACCAAGTGTTAACCCATTGATTTCGTTATTTGGAGCAAGTGCAATACCTCCAAACTCAATACGCACATATCTTAGCATACCCGAGTTATCAGCATCATCATTTCCTCCGTGAGTTGGAGTTATCCCTCCTTCAATCACCGCAGAAGTACTGATGTTGTTTTTTGCATTACCAAGAATAACAACACCGCCCCAATCTCCGTAATTACGAGATCCTACAGGTTGTGCTGAGGTAAAAATAACCGGTTTATCAGCAGTACCTGTGGCAAAAATCTTGGCACCGCGCTCGATAACTAGCGTTCCTTTAGTGTCTTTATCGCCCATAATTACCGTTCCTGCCGGAATAATTATTGACGCTGGTGCTTTAATATAGACATACCCTTTAAGCAGGTATTTCTTGGCCGCATCCAGAACCACCGGTTCTGTGTAAGTACCCTCCAGAATAGTGGTACCTGCTGCAACTTCTTCAGTTGGATCTTCCTTTTCCTCTTTTAGACAGCTAGTGGATCCTAAGGCAAGTAGACCCATCATCAGAGAAACAGTTACTGTTTTGAACAGATTTTTCATTTTACTTTATTTTGGTTTTGAGATTTGCCTCTTGTTAAAACTTATAGGTAAATCCTACCGAAACATACCGACCCAATTTGTAACTAACAACGGTTTCGTCAACCTTGCTAATTTTCTTGTCGGCGTTCGAATCCTGGATTAATTTATAAGGTTGATTGAACAGGTCACTAACCCCTCCTTTAAGTTCAAAATTCTTTCCAAGTTTTTTTGTCAGATTCAGATCCAATACGTGTCTCGACATCTCATACTGCGTGGCATTATCTCTGTCCCCAACTGCATAAATCCTGGAACCAACAACATTATATAAAAGGTTAATTTGCCAACCGTTATCATCGTCATTGTAATAAAGACCGGTATTGATAAGATATGGCGATTGCCCCTGCATCTGGCGATTGGTAAACTGCTTCTCTTTACCCGCTTTAGTCGTATCTAGAGTTAGTTTTGACTGGATTAGTGAGAAGTTCACTAAAAGCGATAAACGGTTGAAGAATTTATTATCGGAAATTACGCTCAAATTTTTCCGTATCTCAATTTCCGCTCCTTTATTAACTGCAACATCAGCATTTTCGAAGTTGTATTCAATAAAGTTACCGCCACCCGAATGAATTAGTCGCTCAATTGGGTTTTTGAATTGCTTATAGAAAACACCAACTGTAATTAGCTCAGTAGCACTTGGATAGAATTCCCATCTCAAGTCGTAGTTATTAATGGCGGCTATTTTAAGATCCGGGTTTCCTTTAATGTTAAGATCAAAGTTAAAGTCGTAGAAACTGAATGGAGCTAATTCTCTGAATTCAGGTCGGTTTACGGAGTAAGTATAAGCGAATCTCACCAACTGCTTTTCGGTTAGATTATAAGTAAGGTTAAGCGACGGAACTACCGACAACTTAGGGTAATTAACATTCACCCGTTTGGTGCTCTCATAAGAATTAAGCTTCAGTATACTATTTTCTGCACGAACACCGGCAATCATATTCAGCTTTCCTAAGGATTTGCTATAACTTACATAACCGGCTAGTAACGAACTGGCCGCACTGTACTTATCACTTTTATTGGTTCTTTCGTCAAGAACAAATCCTCCTGGGCGAATATTTTCAGGGCTAAAAATTTGATCTACAGGAAGGGACTCTAGACTGTTATCAAAAGGATGGAATGGGTCTTTGATGTACGACATCCATCTTGCTGCGAAGATCCTTTCCTTTACGTCAGCGTAGAATCCCGCTTTAATCTTATCCTGGAACTGATCGCCGTCTTTAATCTCTCCCATTTTATGCTCCCAGCTTCCGGCACCTGTGAAGTTATTCTCTCTAAGTCTGGAGAAGAATCTTCCAAAATCTGACGCCGCCTGCCCTGGAATATATACTTTGAAAGGCCCCATTTCCTCCTGATTCTGTACCAATCCTGTCTTTCTTAAATCTGGCTCAGTTCTGGCTGTTATCCCCATACCACCGGTAAGTTTAAACTCATCACGATCACCAGGATTGTAAGTAACCGCTAACTGTGAACTGTATAAGGTTCTTTGCTCATAACGATATGCGTAACGAATCCAATTACTTCCTTCGTTTGTCGATCCCACCCGATAGGTAGTTTCTGTTTTTCCGGTTTGATTCAATAGATTTCTAAAATCAAGACTCATCTTACTTCCGAGGCGGAAATTAAAGTTGCTAATCAAACCTAAGTTTACCGTATTTGCTGTAAAGCGATCTTGATAATCGAACACATGACTGCTCTTCTGGTTAATCTCATCCCAACCTTGATAACGGATTCTGGTTTGATCTTGAGAAATCCAGGTATTGGAATAATTTAAGGTGGTTAGATTACCTGCCTCAACTTTTCCGATGTTGAATTTTTTTCCGGCGGCAAGACCAAAACGAACATCCGGAATAATTGGAGTGGCTTTAACTCCCCAGTCATTGTTAAGACTCTTGGCAATATTGATATCCGATGATGCACCTACATTTTTCTTTGGGAAAACCGAAGGCAGGTCAGAACTACGTGAAAATCCTAATGCCGACGGGCCCTCCTGGCGGTTAAACAACTGTTTGGTAAAAGTTGCCTGCTCACGATACCCTCCTTGAAGTGAAACGGAAACAAAATTTTCATCAGGAATACTTTTGGTATAAATCTTAATTACACCACCGGCAAATTCGGCAGGAAGATCGGCTCCGCCGGATTTAAACACCAACATACGATCGATCATTGCTGCTGGTATAAGATCGAATGAGAATGCTTTCTTATCAACTTCAAGCGATGGTGTAATAATATCATTCAACATCACCGTATTGTAGCGATCTACAAGACCTCGAACAACCACATATCGGTTATCAACGATTGAAACACCGGGAACCCTTCTTAGAATTTGTCCTGCATCTCTATCCTGAGTTTTGGCAATTTGTGCCGCAGAAACCCCAACGGCAATCTGGTCGGCCTTCTTTAGTTCGGTAATTACCGACATTTCAGTTCCGGTTCTGCGTGTAGCAACTACCTCAACCTGGTTCAGCACTTTATCGTCTGAGGTAAGTGCTGTGTTTAATTTGGTCGTCTGGTTGGCAATAACCTGTACCTTGTCGATGCTCTTGGTGGCATACGATATGTACGATACCTCTACCACATAAGTACCGGCTTTAACGCCTTTAATGGTATAATTACCATCAAAGTCGGTTGCAGCACCCAATGTGGTACCTTTAACCACCACGGTAGCACCAATTAACGATTCGCCGGTTGCTTCATCTTTAATGTTACCGGCAATGGTTCCCACCTGTGCGTTTGCAACAACCGCTAGTAGTAGGATAATTAGATTTAATACGAGTTTCTTC
>Ga0255237_1000190_pt1 | contig 10778 bp, 5 predicted proteins | sample ColtaT_22_FD_183689 | JGI IMG/M metagenome (GOLD analysis project Ga0255237, IMG submission 183689) | Metatranscriptome of freshwater microbial communities from Columbia River, Oregon, United States - Colum_Cont_RepC_8d (Metagenome... | ecosystem: Environmental > Aquatic > Freshwater > River...
GAAATAGTTAATTATACGAAAGTTGAAAAAATTAAGACGAAAATCGAAAAACTTTCTGCCAAGGTCCAAAAATGTCGATATAAAGAAAAAAGCAAAAGACATTTAAAAGTTCAAGAAAGGAGTGCAAAAAAGCGCATGAAAAAGGGGTTAAAATCGCATAGAAAATTAAAATCAAATCGAAGGAAATTCCCATAACAAGCTAATTAACAAGAAATAAGACCGAATAAACAAGACAACAACCAATCATCAAAACCCAAATATTTTTAACATTTATTAAGAGTAGGAATATAATAATAAGACAGATTAATACAAATTAGGTCTTCAAATTTCTCGGACAAGTTAGGGGTCATTGACTAAATTTGAGCCCCATCTTTAATTTCAGTTAACACTAATTTAACCGTATGCTACGTAAAATTTGCTTGTTGGTACTGACAGTTTTATCGGTACTTCCGGCCTTAGCGCAAGTTGGCGCAGGAAGTGTAAAAGGTAAACTGACGGATCAATCAAATGGTGAACCTGTTCCTTTTGCGAATGTGGTTGCCAAAAGAAATGGTGTAATCGTCTCCGGTGCACACACGGATTTCGATGGAAACTATTTCATTAAACCGCTTGAGCCTGGTTCTTATGACATTGAAGCGTCATTTGCTGGTTTCCAACCCAAAAGAATTGCAGGTGTAATTGTTAAGAGTAACCAAATTACTTTTCTCGACATCAAGTTAGCCACTTCGGCTGAACTTAAGGAGGTAGAAGTTGTGGGTTACAAGGTTCCGTTAATTGATAAAGACGGGGGGGCTTCAGGAGGAACAATAACTCGTGAAGACATTCAAAAAATGCCCGGCCGTAGTATGGAATCTATGGCGCAAACAATAGGTGGTGTAAGCACAGCAGGTACAGCCGATGGCGGGATTTCCATACGTGGTGCCCGAACCGGTGGTAGCTTTGTGTACATTGACGGTATTAAAGTTCGTGGTTCTACAAACCTGCCAAAAGCCGCATTACAGGAAGTATCTGTTATTGTAGGTGGTCTTCCCGCCAACTACGGAGATGCAACCGGTGGAGTTATCAGCATGACCACCAGAGGCCCTTCTTCAGTTTACACCGGTAGTATTGAGGGGGTTACTTCAGGATTCAAATCGGGTAGAGGAGCTAAAGGCCTGGATCCATTTGGCTATAATCTAATCGAGGGTTATTTAACTGGTCCTATTTATTCCAAAACGGACGCCGACGGGGTTAAAAAACCAATTGTCGGTTTTTCTGCATCATTAAATTACAACAGCCGAGTGGATGGTCGTCCTTCAGTAATTGGGAATAATTACCTTAGCGATGCGGCTCAATCTGATCTGTACAACCAGTTCTTATATGCTGCAAATGGAACTGCTACCAGACCGCGAGTGCTGAATTTAAACTCTTCCTCTTTCGAAAATTCGAAAACTTCGTTGAATACCGGCTCTAAGGTTGTTTCGGGTAATGTTAAGATAGACATTACTACTACCCCAACTATCAATCTGACTTTCGGTGGTTCTTTTAACTACGAAAACGCCAGAGACTGGGACAACGAAAACAGGTTAATGAACTCTGACAACAACCGTCAAAGAATTGCCTTCGACTGGAGAGCCTATGGTAAGTTTACCCAACGTTTCAAATCATCCGAAGAGTCGGCTAGCAACATTAAAAACGTGTACTATTCTGTAATGATAGATTATTCTAAAACACAATCTACCATTCAGAATGCCAACCACAAGAAAAACTTCTTTGATTATGGCTACCTGGGTCGCTTCGATGTCTATAAAGATACCAGTAATTATGTACTGTCGGCCAATGGAAACTATAGGTTTAAGCCCGACCTTCCTGGCGACAGCATTGTTCGTTTTACTCCTAGCGATAAAAACCCGGTTCTGGCTAAGTATGCTTCCGATTATTTTGGTCTATACGACCCGAATGATACGGTTTATTATGGTAGCTTAGACAATATCCTTGGAAAGGGAGGTTTTAGAAACGGAGATGCTCCAGAACGTGTTTACTCGTTGTTTAATGCACCGGGAACTCCTTACAACCTATATAACCTGGCAAATAATGGCCAGTTTAGGGTAACAGCTGCTGGTTCGGCCGACATCGGAAACCATGCCATTTCTGCGGGTTTTGAATATGAGCAACGTGATGACCGGGAATTTGGATACAGAAGATTGGTTACCGACGACCGCGATCGTACCAATAACCTTTGGGCAATTGCTCGTACCCACCTGAATTTCCATCTAAAAACTACTATTAAGGATGACTCAGTAGTTTGGACCGACGGAGACAATTTTCCCCATGTGTATTACCCAGTTTATGTGAACGACAGCATACAATTTGCTTTCGACCGTAATATGCGTAAAGCACTAGGGTTGAATCCATTAGGAACCGATTTTATCAATATCGACGGGTTGGATCCTGAACTACTTTCTGATGCGATGACCTTTTTTAGTTCGGATGAATTGATTAACAGTGGTAACTCTTTAATTAACTACTATGGTTATGATACAAAAGGGAAAAAACTAAAATCAAGACCGGCATTTGAAAACTTCTTTACCCAAAAGGATGAGTACGGTGACTACACCCGAAACGTTGGTGCTTTCCAACCTATATACATTGCAGGTTATATCATGGACAAGTTTTCTTTCGATGATATTAACTTTAATGTTGGTCTGCGTATCGACCGTTACGATGCTAACCAAAAGGTTTTGAAGGATAAGTTCTTAATGAGAGAGGCCTTAACTGTGGCTGAAGCTCCGGATGGTTTATACGTTCCTTCGAACATCGGAAAAGACTTTGTGCTATACGTTGATGGTGCCGGAGCAATCGGCAAAGAACATGTGGTGGGTTTTAGAAGTGGTACCCAGTTTTATAACAAAGAAGGGGCTCCTATCTCGGCCGACATGATGAAACAGTCCAGCAGCGGTGCTATTCATCCATATTTTAAGAACCCCGAACCACAGGGAGGTGTTAATTCAATTGAAGCAAGTGCATTTAAAGATTACGCACCTCAAATTAACCTGATGCCTCGTATTGCATTTTCATTCCCGGTTTCGGATGAGGCTGTTTTCACTGCTCACTACGATGTGCTTACCCGTCGTCCTACCGAAAGAAATCGCTTGGATCTGATCAGATATATGTACATAGGTACCACAGGTACCACCGCTACAGATCCGGTGAATAACCCTGCTCTGAATCCTGAAAAAACAATCGATTATGAAATCAGCTTCCAACAGGCACTTTCTAAGTCAACCTCGTTGAAAATTCAAACGTTTTACCGTGAAATGAGAGATCAGATTCAGGTTTATCAAAACGTTGGTGCTTATCCTCAGGACTATTACAGCTTAGATAACTTAGATTTTGGTACAGTAAAAGGTATGACCATTTCTTACGAGATGCGCAAAACCAGTAACTTAACACTAAGAACCAATTATACGCTTCAATTTGCTGATGGAACCGGATCGGGAGTTGGTGGTGTAGTTAACCTTAACAACACTCCATTTTCAACTTTAAGAACCATTAACCCACTTGATTACGACCAACGTCATAGAATTAATGCGGCCGTTGACTACCGTTACGGTACAGGATCACAGTATAATGGTCCAATGCTTGGTACCGCGAAAATTCTTCAGGGTATTGGGATAAACCTGGTGTTTAACATTGCTTCAGGAACCCCATATTCACCTTCTTCCGACCCGTATAACCGTCGTCTGCTAGGTACAATAAACGGTGCTCGTCTTCCATGGCAACAAACCGTTGACTTCCAGATTGATCGAGACATTCCGGTTACCTTTAAAAAGGGCGAAGGCGACAACGCCAAAAAAGGAAATGTTAACGTTTACGTAAACATTAATAACCTTCTGAATACCAAGAATGTAAACGGTGTATACCCTTATACCGGAAACGCCGATAATGATGGTTATCTAGCCGACTCACGTTATCAGACCAACATCAATGGTCAGATTAACTCTGCTGCGTACAGAGACCTGTACACCCTGGATAAACTTGATCCGAGAAACTATTTGTCCCCAAGAACTGTAAGACTTGGTGTAAGGCTTGATTTTTAATTTAAAAGAATTGTTTAAATATGAAATCTCTACATAAAATTTTATTATCGGCATCGTTACTTCTTTCTGTAACGTTAATTGCCCGTGAGCCCGACTGGAGTAATATTAAACGTCCTAATGTGGCTCCACAAGGATACAAAGCTGCTGCTTGTGCACCAGCCAATGCAGTTACCCAATTAGACTTTAACAACATCCGAGCCCGGATTGAAAATGGTGGTAACATGTGGATGGATCGCTCCAAAAAAGTGGCCGCTTATGAAGCTCCAAAAGGTAGCAATACCAAACCTCTTTATGCCGGTGCACTGTGGATGGGGGGTAAGTCACCTAATGGTCAGCTAAAACTAGCTGCTGTTACATTCAGGGATGCTGGTAACGACTTTTGGCCAGGACCCTTAACTACCGTAGATGCGTCTACCGACGAAACTACCTGTAAGGATTATAATAGGTTCTACCACGCTTTTAAAGCCGATTCGAAAAAGCAGGATGCTTATTTTAGAGCCTCCGCAGCTGGTACCGCAGCCGAAGAGTTTCCAGAAGGTTGGGTAACACCCAATTATTTCTCCGAATGGCCTGCACATGGTGATGGTAGACAAGATTATTACCTAGCGCCTTTCTATGACTTTGATCAAAATGGTTCCTATGACCCAGCACAGGGTGACTACCCAGATTATGCGTTCTATCAGGGTCCCTTAGATTGTCGTAACCAGAACAGGAACGTTCCATTATTTGGGGATACTACGCTTTACTGGATTTTTAACGATAAAGGAAATAGCCATACCGAAACCGGTTCTGAACCTATCGGAATGGAAATTCGCGCACAGGCCTTTGCTTTTGCCGATAAATCGGCCATCAACAACATGACCTTTTATAACTACGTACTGATTAACCAAGGTTCGCAGACCCTTACTGAAACCTATTTTGGTCAGTGGGCGGATGCCGACCTAGGTAACCCACAAGATGATTTTGTTGGTTGTGACGTTAGCCGTGGTCTTGGATACGCATATAATGGTGACAATAACGATGAAGATGGTCAGGCTAGTGGTTATGGAGAAACCCCTCCTGCCGTTGGTATTGACTTTTTTCAGGGACCATATCAGGATAAGGATGGACTTGACAACATCGGCCCATGGGATACCGTACTTGCTGTAAAAGGTAAAAAATACCCTATCTCCTATGCTGAGGCAACCGCCGGAAAAGGTATTCCTTACTTAGGTTTGGGAATTGGATATGGTGATACGATTATAGATAATGAGCGTTTCGGTATGCGTAAGTTTGTTTATTACAACATTTCCGGAACAGGTGCAGGTCCAACTCAGGATCCAACTGCTGGCCAACACTATTATAATTACCTAAGAGGTATTTGGAAAGATGGTTCTCGTTTTGTTTACGGAGGAGATGCCTATGCAACCAACGTGGTAAGTTCTTCCGCCTTTTGCGACTTTATGTTCCCTGGCGACACCGATCCTCTAAATTTTGGTACCGAAGGAAACAGTTATGGTGCCTGGAGCGAGGTTTCGGCTAATAATGCGCCTCAGGACCGTCGATTCATGCAATCTGCCGGACCATTCGTACTTCTTCCCGGTCAGGTTAACAACATTACGGTTGGGGTTGTTTTTGCCCGCGCGGCAGCTGGTCAAACTGCTGAGGAGTCGGTTGATGAACTTAAAAAAGCTGACGACCTTGCACAGGGTCTTTTTGACAACTGTTTTCAGATTTTCGAAGGGCCCGATGCTCCTGATGTTACGATTACTGAATTAGACGGAGAACTTATTCTGGCTCTTACTAATCCAAATACCTCTAACAACAAAAATGAAGGTTATCACCAAAAAAGACCTGAAATTCCAGATGCCTATTACGAATACTATGATTTTGAAGGTTATTTGATTTATCAGGTTAAAGATGCAACGGTTGGTCCTGCAGATCTTAATGATGATAAAAAAGCCAAACTGATCCGTCAGTGCGATATTATAAACTACGAGTTAGACAGTGAGGGAAATCCGATAAAAAGCCGCCCAATTGGTATTTTATCCAATTGGAGCCTGGACGCTAAAACCAACTACGCTGATCCACAGTTGGAAGTAGACGGAAAAAATACAGGTATAAAAAGAACACTTCGCGTTACCGAAGATTTATTTGCCTCCGGATCGAATAAGCGTTTAATTAACAACCGCCCATATTATTTTATTGCTGTAGCTTACGGTTACAACAACTATCTGGAATTTGATCCGATTACCTTTAAAGGCCAATCTGAGACATTTGTTGCCTCAAGAAAAAATGGCCGCGGTGGTACCATTCAGGCCGCTTCAGGTATACCGCATATTATTGCACCTGACAACGGTGGTACTATTCTTCATAGCCAATATGGCGATGCATTACCTGTTACCAGATATGAAGGAATCGGTAATGGCGGTTTGTTTACTGATATTACTGCAGAAACTGAAGAAAGTATTCTGGCCAATATCGAAGGTACAACAGCTAAGCTTGAATATAAACCAGGTTTTGGGCCAATTGATGTTCGCATTTATGATCCATTGAAAGTGAAGGAAGGTGACTTCGCCTTGAAAATAATTCCAGATGCGACCAAAACAACCAAAAAGGCAACTTGGGTTATTGAAGATTTAAATACTCACGAAAAGTTCACTTCAGAAAGAACCATTAATTTAGGTGGGGAACAACTTATTGTTGAAAAAGGCTTTTTGGTAAACGTTTCCCAACGCGCATTCTACAAAGAAGGTCAGGCCTTAAAAACCGATTTCATCGGAGCAGTTGCCGAATTTGAAAATCCTAATGCAAAATGGCTAACCGGTATTGCAGATGAAGATGGTGCAACTAGCCCGGCTAACTGGATTCTTGCTGGTGATGCTAAAGATGCTCCTGCCGACAATGGTGTGGTTGCCGATTATAACGAAAGCTATGAAGGTATTTTAGGCGGAACATGGGCTCCTTACGGTTTGGTTTCTGGCGAGCCTTTCGGCCCTGCACCGGCCAACAGTGGAGAAAGCTTTTTGAATCATGCAACCCATAATCCAATTTCCAACACCACCAATGTGGACATTGTTTTTACCCCGGATAAATCAAAATGGACTCGTTGTGTCGTTCTAGAAATGAGCCCGGATACTTCCCTGGCAGAAAACGGTGCTAAAAAGGGGCGTCTTAGATCGGCGTTATCGCTTGACAAAAACGGTAATAATATATTAAACGGTGGTAATCCTGACGAGTGTAACCTTGTTGGTGAATACGGTATGAGTTGGTTCCCGGGTTATGCAATTGATGTAGAATCAGGTGAGCGACTTAACATGGCCTTCTCAGAAGATTCCTGGTTAAATGGTGAAGGAGGGAAAGATATGATCTGGAACCCAACTTCACGCCTTTACAACCCAGCTTATCCAACAGAATTTATTGGCGGTGGTAAACATTATATCTATGTATTTAAAAATACCTGGGCCCTAAATAATATAAAGAGCACCACTCCAAATAACGACAGGTACATTCCTAAGTATGACCAGTGTAGAATTATTTACAACAACCTGAGTTCTAATATTCCATTGCGATGTGGCTATGTATGGAGAGCAGGTAACTGGGTAGGAGAACCATTATTGGCTCAAGGATTTACCCTAAAACCGATGAAAGATGGTTTGGTTCCATCCAAATTAAAAATTAAGCTTAGGGTAAGTAAGGAATACCAACCTTATGCTGTTGGAACCGACAAAATACTGAGTGATACTGCAGGAAGCTTAAACAAGTTTTTCCCTTACTACACCTTCAGCACCAAAGGTTACGCACCTGAAATGGGAGTAACGGAAGTGGCAAAATCTGCCCTTGATATTATCAGAGCGGTTCCAAACCCTTATTATGCTTACGCATCTAACTTTGAAAGCGACCGTTTGGATAACAGGATTAAAATAACCAACCTTCCTTCCAAGTGTACGCTATCGATTTACACAGCAGATGGTACACTGGTTCGTCAGTTTGTCAAAGATGATCCTAGCAGTTTTGTTGAATGGGATTTGAAAAACTTTGCTAACATTCCAATTTCAAGTGGAGCTTATATTATTCATATTAATGCTCCTGGCATTGGTGAAAAAGTGATTAAATGGTTTGGTGTAATGCGGACCCTTGACCTGCATTCTAAGTAACCGTAACACAGAAAAACTTAAGACACATGACAACTTCGAAATATATTCAAAGGATTGCTGCATCAATGCTATTGTTTATAGCATTCTCCTACGCAGCTTTGGCAGGAAATCCTGACCGGGCCGGTTCGAATGGTGCCGCTCAATTATTGATCAATCCCTGGGCTAAAAGCTCAGGGTTGGCCAACGCCGGAAGTGCCACCATAACTGGTGCTGAAGCCATCTTCCAGAATGTTTCAGGACTTGCCTTTACCCGCAAAACCGAAATAATGTTTAACACCTCCAACTATCTTGTAGGAAGTGGAATTAATGTAAGTGCTCTTGGCTTCTCACAAAAGGTTGGTGAAGCAAGTGTAATTGGTATAAGCCTTACCAATATGAGTTTCGGTGATATCGAAATTACCACCACCGATATTCCAGATGGTGGCGTTGGTACTTTCCGCATAAATTTTTCCAACATTGGTGTTTCATATGCCAAGACCTTCTCCAATAGTATTTATGGGGGTATGACCTTGCGATTGCTTTCAGAACGCCTGGCAAATGTTGGAGCTACCGGTGTAGCTATAGATGCTGGTATTCGTTACGTAACCGGAAAGAGAGAAAACCTTCGCTTTGGGATTTCGCTTAGAAACCTTGGCCCTCCAATGAGCTACAAAGGCGATGCGCTAGCCGTTCAGGTTAACCAGAACGATCAGCCTTTTACTCTTTTACAACGGTCTGATAAATTCGAATTACCTTCTCAGTTAAACATCGGTGTGGCATATGATTTCATATTTACTGAATCATTAAAACTTACCGCTAATGGTAATTTCGCCTCGAACGCTTTTTCCAAAGATCAATTTATGACCGGATTGGAAATGAACATTCAGGAGCGCCTGGCTGTTCGCGCCGGTTACATGATTGAAAACAAAGGAAATAGTACTTATTACTCCGGAGTGACCAATGCTTGGACAGGTTTAGGCTGTGGCTTTTCTGTTATGTTACCTTTAAACAAAGATGGAGGAAAATTCTCCTTTGATTATTCGTATCGTAGCACTAATCCATTCCGTGGTATTCACACCGTTGGAGGAAGATTAAATCTGTAAAAATTAATTTCTAACTTTGTCTTGCAAGAGAACCTCCTAAAAAGGGGTTCTCTTTGTTTTGTACAAATAACCAAAAGACTATGTCTGTAACATACTATACCGCAGAAGGACTTAAAAAGCTTCAGGATGAACTCACTCTGCTAAAATCGGTTGAACGCCCCAAAGTTTCTGCTCAAATTGCGGAAGCCAGAGATAAAGGCGATCTATCCGAAAATGCCGAATACGATGCTGCAAAAGAAGCCCAAGGCTTGTTGGAACTTAAGATCAGCAAAATGGAAGAACTTATTGCCAACGCACGTATTATTGATGAATCGCAAGTAGACAGCTCCAAAGTTTTCATTCTAAGCAAGGTAAAAATTAAAAACGTTGCCAACGGTGCTACCATGGCTTACACCTTAGTGGCCGAAAATGAAGCGGACCTTAAAGCCGGAAAAATCTCCATTGACTCTCCGATTGGAAAAGGCCTGGTGGGAAAAGAAATTGGCGAAATTGCCGAAGTACACGTTCCTTCGGGAATAGTTAAATTTGAAATCCTCGAAATAAGCCGATAACGATGGCCAGCCTATTCAGTAAAATCGTTGCGGGAGAAATTCCCTGTCACAAAATTGCCGAATCAGATAAGTTTCTGGCCTTTTTAGATATTTTACCCCTGGTTAAGGGTCATGTATTGGTAATTCCCAAAAAGGAAACCGACTACATATTTGACATTGAAGACATCGATCTTGGTGAAATGATGATTTTTGCCAAAACAGTAGCCAAAAAGATTAAAAACGCTATTCCCTGTAAAAGAATTGGTGTTGCCGTTATCGGCCTTGAAGTTCCCCATGCCCACATTCATCTGGTCCCTATGAATGATGTGGGCGACATCAATTTTACCCGTCCAAAATTGCAACCAAGTCAGGAGGAATTGGCAAGTACAGCTACCCTAATCAGGGCTTAGATTTTAAATCCCGAGACAATACCCGCTCCTGATTCTCCGAAATAAACGCCTTCCAGCTCTTTGCCCCACCTGAAGCTTGTACCGATGATGTTTTGTAGTAGTGGCACATAGCAGCAGCCAAACCGTCGGTAGCATCTAAATACTTGGGCATGTCAACAAATTTCAAGGCTTTTTGCAGCATAAATGCCACTTGCTCTTTCGCGGCGTTTCCATTTCCCGTAATGGATTGTTTAATTTTTTTTGGCTCATACTCCACCGTGGGTATGTCCCTGTAGAGTGCTGCGGCAATAGCCACTCCCTGCGCCCTTCCCAACTTCAGCATACTTTGCACATTCTTCCCAAAAAAAGGAGCCTCAATCGCCATTTCATCCGGCATATACTCCTCAATCAGTCCTAGGGTCCGGGAAAATATTTTTTTCAACCTCACGGCATGATCCTCATATTTTCCCAGCTCAATTACTCCCATGGTGAGTAACTTAACTTCCTTACCAATTACCTTAATTACCCCATACCCCATTATGTTCGTACCGGGATCAATACC
>Ga0255237_1000216_pt1 | contig 10222 bp, 1 predicted proteins | sample ColtaT_22_FD_183689 | JGI IMG/M metagenome (GOLD analysis project Ga0255237, IMG submission 183689) | Metatranscriptome of freshwater microbial communities from Columbia River, Oregon, United States - Colum_Cont_RepC_8d (Metagenome... | ecosystem: Environmental > Aquatic > Freshwater > River...
AATGTTTCTTGCGTCATTTGTGATAGAGAACTCGTAGTTCCCTGTTGTGTTTGAACACTGACCAAATACATTCAATGATGTAACAAGGGCGAGTGCTGCAATGATTATTTTTTTCATGTTTTACTTTTTATTTTTTATTGTGCTATTTAACGAAATTAATTAAGTCTTTATACTAATAAACGATTAGTTCGGAGTATGTTGGTAAACTGTATTGTTTGGAGTAGAGGCTCCTACTGTTGTTGAGATTACATTAAAGAACTCACTTACTGATGTACCGCTATATTGAATTTTACCGTCCATATTCAAATCTTCAATTCGATAAACATTAGAAATAACACCATTTGCATTATTACTTAAGGCAGTTAATACCACATTCTTATCGTTATTTAATCCATTTGCTCTAACCGATTTGTTCAAATTGGCATCACCACCCCAAAGTGCATACAAATTAGTCCCAATTGTTTTTCTTGGTGGATTCACCATAGACGCTGCATCATTTTTAATCCATACGCTTCCTGTTGTAAAGTCAATTAAAGATGAACAAGAGTTTACTGGTACTGAAGTTGGGGTCATTACACCTAAGTGGTTTCTATGTTTGATACTTACATAATAATTCCCTGCTGCAACCCCTGAAAAATAAACAACAGATGTTCCATCTAAGTAACTTACAACATCACCATCACGTTGAAGCAACGCTTTCTGTGTGGCAACAATAATTGCAGGATTAACAACACTTCTCAATTGTACATATACCCAGTCTACGATTGCGTTAGCACCGCTGACAGCTAAGACTGCAGAAGTAGTTGTTCGTGCTACACCACCAGACAAATAAGGTGCTGATGAATACAGATCAGTCAATGGCAATAATCCTTTCACACGTAAGCTATCATTCATTAATCCTGTTGCTGTGTTATAAGGTCCAGCCAATATAAGTTTAGCTCTAATTGTTATCCCTTGAATAACTGTCAAATTCAAAGTGACGACACTATCACAATTTACCATGTTGGTTAGTGTAGCAACATAGACACCTGATGACGGGTAACTTTGACCATTCGCAATCCAAGTATAACATCCATAAGCTGTTACATTTAAGGTAGCACTGTTAGAATAATTAATAGTAAGGTGTAATGTATGTAAGCTATCACAACCTGCAACATTTGTATAAACATGCGTAGGATTTGCACTGATTGTGTGTGTAACACCATTCCAAACATAAGAATTACAAGCCACAACTGAAGATGATCCAGTGTTACTGTACCTGATCGTTAATGTCAAGTTTGCTGTATTAGTACAACCTACTGCATTCAACGACGTGTATGTGTAAACACCACTTGTTGTGTATGTTGAACCATTCCATGTGTATGAATTACAAGTTGATTCTGTACCATCACCATTTGTCGTACTGTAATTAACAGTCAAGTGTAACGTCGCTGTATTCGTGCAACCTACTACATTCAATGTTGTGTAGGTGTAAACGCCACTTGTTGTGTACGTTGAACCGTTCCAAGAATATGAATCACAAGATGTAATTGTAGCATCACCATTCGTTGAACTGTAATTAATAGTTAAGTTCAATGTAGCTGTGTTTGTGCAACCCGCCGCATTTAATGATGTGTAATTGTAAACACCACTTGTCGTGTATGTTCCACCATTCCATATGTATGAATCGCAAGAAGTTGCTGATGCATCACCGTTTGTAGAAGTGTAATTAACTGTCAAATTCAATGTGGCTGTATTAATACAACCTACTGCATTCAACGACGTGTATGTGTAAACACCACTTGTTGTGTATGTTGCGCCATTCCAAGTGTATGAATCACAAGATGTAATTGTTGCATCGCCATTCGTTGAACTATAATTAACTGTCAAGTTCAACGTAGCCGTATTTATACATCCTACTGCATTCAACGTAGTATAAGTGTAAACCCCACTTGTAGTGTACGTTGAACCGTTCCAAGTGTATGAATTACAAGATGTTGCTGATGCATCACCATTGGTTGAACTGTAATTGACTGTCAAGTTCAATGTAGCTGTGTTTGTACAACCTGCTGCATTCAATGACGTGTATGCATAAACGCCACTTGTTGTGTACGTAGATCCATTCCAAGTATATGAATCACATGATGTGTTTGTAGCATCACCATTTGCCGAGCTGTAATTAACTGTCAAGTTCAACGTAGCTGTGTTTGTACAACCTACTGCATTCAATGATGTGTAAGTGTAAACACCGCTAGCAGTGTATGTTGATCCATTCCAAGTGTATGAGTCACATGATGTAATTGTAGCATCACCATTCGCTGAACTATAATTAACTGTCAAGTTCAACGTAGCTGTATTTGTACAACCTGAAGCATTCAATGACGTGTACGTGTAAACGCCACTTGTTGTGTACGTTGATCCGTTCCAAGAGTATGAATCACAAGATGTAATTGTAGCATCTCCAGTTGCGGAACTGTAATTAACTGTCAGATATAAATAATCTGTATTTAAGCAACCCGCCGCATTAATGTTAGTGTGCGTGTAAGTTCCACTTGTTGTATAGGTATTCCCCATCCATGTGTATGAATCGCAAGCAGTATTAGTTGATGCTGAAGTGGTACTATAATTAATAGTCAACGCTAAATTATCTGTATTTACACAACCTGCCGCATTGGTATTTGTATGTACATACGCTCCGGTTAATGAATATGTGTTACCCATCCATGAATATGAATCGCAGGCAACAGCATTTGATTGTGAAGACGTATTATTATTTATAGTTAAATGTAAATAAACACTGTCAAAGCAGGTTAAACTTCCACCTTGAGATGTTGTTTTAATATACGTACCAGAAGCTGTATATGTCAAACCACTATTAGCCCATGTGTATGAATCACAAGCTGTTAACGTAATATGTGACACAACGGCTGTACATGGATTAAGAAGGAAAGGAGCTGCTCCTGTTGGTGATGGATTCATAACAGCAGTCAAACCTTGTATTTGTCCTGTGGCTGGTGAGTTACCTGTACCATTGATGATATAAGAAGTTCCAGGAGGCGTTACGATACAAGTTGCAACGGCCTGTGTTTTACCAGCAGCTGTTACTACTTGAATAACAGATCCTGTTACTGGAAGAAACGGATTGATATTCGGGAAAGCCCAAGCAGTTGATGTTGTAAGTCTCATTGTTGCCAAACGAACCGGTACTCCAGCATTTATAGTTGCTTCTGAACCAGCACTAGCATTTAATGTGGTAAACCTTAATTGACCTGATTGAGTAGATCCTGGCTGAGCTGGGATACCACTTAATGATGCATCTCTGCTTAAGAATGAATGTGTTAATGTACCTCCGTTACTTAAGTTTGGAGTCGGATTTAATCCCCATGAGTACGATCTAAGTTTTAATGAAGTTGAACCTGTATTCGTTAAATAAACATCATATTCAAATGTTTTAGGTCCAGTTTGTATAAGATTGTTAAAGGTCATTAAGACTGACGTTATTCCAGACAATGTCAACGTAGCTGTATTTGTACAACCCGCTGCATTCAATGTCGTATATGTATAAACGCCACTTGCAGTATACGTTGTGCCATTCCATGTGTATGGATTAAACGAAGTAACTGTTGCACTTCCATTTGATGAACTTAGATTAATTGTCAATGTCAAGGTTGCTGTATTGATACAACTTGCTGCATTTAATGATGTGTAAGTATAAACACCACTTGAAGAATATGTAAATCCATTCCATGTATATGAATCACAAGATGTAATGGTTGCATCACCATTCGATGTATTAATCGTATTAATAGTTAATACCAACGTAGCAGTATTATTACAACCTGATGCATTTAATGATGTATAGGTGTAAACTCCACTTGTCGTATAGGTAGAACCATTCCACGTATATGTATTACATGATGTAATGGTAGCGTCACCGTTGGTTGAACTATTATTTATTGTCAAATTTAATGTTTCTATGTTTGCACAACCAGCCCCATTTAAGGTTGTGTAGGTGTAAATACCACTAGTATTGTATATTGATCCATTCCATGTATATGAATCACAAGCTGTGACTGAAGAATTACTTACTGCAGTACTACTATTAATTGTCAAGCTCAAGGTCGCTGTATTGATACAACCCGAAGCATTTAATGTAGTGTAGGTGTAAACGCCACTTGCATTATAAGTCGAACCATTCCATGTGTATGAATCACATGATGTAGCAGATGCATTACCAATTGAAGAACCATAATTAACAGTTAAGTCAAGATTAGCTGTATTAGTGCACCCTGATGCATTCAATGAAGTATATGTATAAACGCCACTTGTATTGTAGGTCGAACCATTCCAAGTATATGAATCACAAGAAGTAATTATAGCGTTACCATTTGATGAACTATTATTGATTGTTAGATTTAAATAATCTGTATTCAAGCAACCTACTGCATTCATGTTGGTGTTTGAGTATGTACCACTTGCTGTATAGGCATTCCCCATCCAAGTGTACGTATCACAAGCAGTGTTTGTCAACGTTGAAGTGGTAGTGTTATTAATAGTTAAAGCCAAATTGTCTGTATTTAAACATCCTGCGGCATTCGTATTTGTGTGTGTGTAAGCACCACTCACTGAATATGTATTCCCCATCCATGAATATGAATCACAGGCAACCGCGCTTGATTGTGATGAAGTAGTATTATTGATCGTTAAATGCAAATAAGTGCTATCTAAGCAAGTCAAACTTCCACCCTGAGATGTAGTTTTAATATAAGTCCCTGAAGCAGTATATGTCAAACCAGTATTAGACCAAGTATATGAGTCACAAGAAGTTTGACTAATATGAGAAACTACTGATGAACATGTGTTAAGAAGGAAAGGAGTTGCACTTGTAGGAGACGGACTCATGATAGCGCTCAAGCCTTGTATTTGACCTGCTACAGCAGAATTCCCAGTGCCATTAATAACAAATGATGTCCCTGGAGGTGTTACGATACATGTCGTCACACATTGAGTTTTACCAGCTGCTGTCACTACTTGAATAACGGATCCAGTTACAGGAAGAAACGGGTTGATATTAGGGAAAGCCCAAGCAGTGCTTGTAGAGACTCTCATTGTTGCCAAACGTACTGGTGTTCCGGCAATTATATTCGCTTCTGCACCTGCAGCGGCGTTTAATGTTGTAAATCGTAATTGTCCTGATTGCGTAGATCCTGGCTGAGCAGGAATTCCACTTAATGACGCATCTCTGCTTATGAGTGAATGCGTTAAGGTTCCTCCATTACTTAAATTCGCAGATGGATTTAATCCCCAAGAGTATGATCTAAGTTTCAATCCAGTTGCTCCGGTATTTGATAGATACACATCATATTCAAATGTACTTGGTCCAGTTTGCACCAAATTATTAAATGTCAATAGAACAGACGTTGTTCCAGACATTACCAAGGTTAACGTGGCTGTATTAGTACATCCTGATGCGTTCAACGACGTATAAGTGTAAACCCCACTTGCAGTGTACGTTGTACCATTCCATGTATATGGAGTACTTGATGTAATTGTTGAATTACCAATTGTCGTATTATTATTAATAGTCAAATTCAACGTGGCTGTATTTGCACAACCTGATGCATTCAACGATGTGTAGGTATAAACGCCACTTGAAGTATAAGTCGAGCCGTTCCAAGTGTATGAACTACAAGCTGTTGCAGAAGACGATGAAGTTAAGTTCGTATTGATTGTCAAATTCAATGTTGCAGTATTAGAACAACCTGCAGCATTCAATGATGTATACGAGTATACCCCACTTGCAGTGTAGGTAGATCCGTTCCATGTGTATGTATTACAAGTTGTTTCGCTTGAACCACCATCTGTTGATGTGTAATTCACTGTCAAATTCAACGTAGCTGTATTCGTACAACCCGATGCATTTAATGTTGTATACGTATAGATGCCACTTGTTGTGTACGTTGACCCGTTCCAAGTGTATGAATCACAAGAAGTTTCGCTTGAACCACCATCTGTAGATGTGTAATTAACTGTCAAATTCAACGTAGCTGTATTTGTACAACCCGATGCATTCAATGATGTATAGGTATACACCCCACTTGCAGTGTAAGCAGATCCATTCCATGTGTATGAATCACAAGATGTGCTTGTAGCATCACCTGCTGCAGAACTATTGTTAATTGTTAAATTCAACGTGGCCGAAGTATTACAACCAAAACCATTGACAGACGTGAATGTGTAAACACCACTTGCTGTATAAGTCGCCCCATTCCATGTGTATGAATCACAAGATGAGACTGTAGCACTGCTATTTGATGAACTATTATTAACAGTCAAACTCAAAGTCGCTGTATTAATACAACCTGATGCATTCAATGATGTATACGTGTAAACACCACTTGTTGTATAAGTCGCCCCATTCCATGTGTATGAATCACAAGATGTTGCTGATTCATTACCAATGGTTGAACTATTATTAACTGATAAGTTCAAAGTAGCTATGTTGTTACAACCTGAAGCATTCAATGATGTATAGGTATAAACGCCACTTGCAGTGTAAGCAGCCCCATTCCATGTATATGAATCACAAGATGTTATTGTAGCATCACCTGTTGCAGAGCTTTGATTAACCGTCAAATTCAAGGTCGCTATATTAGTACAACCTGAATTATTCAATGACGTAAATGTGTAAACTCCACTTGCGGTGTATGTTGTACCATTCCACGTGTAAGAATCACAAGATGTAATTGTAGCACTGCCATTTGTTGAACTGTTAGAAAACGTCAAATTCAAGGTAGCTGTATTTATACAACCAGCTGCATTCAATGATGTATACGTGTATACTCCACTTGTAGTATAAGTTGTTCCATTCCACGAATACAAATCGCAACTCGTAGCCGATTCAGAAGAAGTCGAACTATTGTTAACTGCCAAGTTTAACGTTGCTGTATTCGTGCAACCAGATGCATTCAATGATGTGTACGTATAAACGCCACTTGCATTATAAGTCGATCCGTTCCATGAATATGAATCACAACTACTAGCCGATTCAGAAGAAGTAGTGCTATTGTTCACTGTCAAATTCAACGTTGCTGTATTCGTGCAACCAGATGCATTCAATGATGTGTACGTATAAACGCCACTTACATTATAAGTCGATCCGTTCCATGAATATGAATCACAACTACTAGCCGATTCAGAAGAAGTAGAGCTATTATTAACTGTCAAATTCAACGTTGCTGTATTCGTACAACCAGATGCATTCAATGATGTGTACGTATAAACGCCACTTGCATTATAAGTCGATCCGTTCCAAGAATATGAATCGCAACTACTAGCCGATTCAGAAGAAGTTGAGCTATTGTTCACTGTCAAATTCAACGTTGCTGTATTCGTGCAACCAGATGCATTCAATGATGTGTACGTATAAACGCCACTTGCATTATAAGTCGATCCGTTCCATGAATATGAATCGCAACTACTAGCCGATTCAGAAGAAGTAGAGCTATTATTAACTGTCAAATTCAACGTTGCTGTATTCGTACAACCAGATGCATTCAATGATGTGTGCGTATAAACGCCACTTGCATTATAAGTCGATCCGTTCCAAGAATATGAATCACAACTACTAGCCGATTCAGAAGAAGTAGAGGTATTATTAATAGTCAAATTCAAATACGAACTATCTAAACAAGTCGGATTCCCAACCTGTGCTGTTGTTTTTAAATAAGTACCGGTCGTTGTGTATGTCAAACCATTGCTAGCCCAAGTATACGAATCACAAGCAGTTTGGTTTATTTGAGTAACAATTGGCGTACATGAACTCACGTTCGCATTCAGAAGGAAAGGAGTTGCTCCAGTTGGTGATGGATTCATTACAGCCGTCAAAGCTTGTATTTGTCCTGTACCACTCGAGTTCCCAGTGCCATTAATAACATATGATGTACCTGGAGGGGTTACGATACACGTTGCCACGCACTGAGTTCTACCAGCTGCAGTAGTCACCTGAATAGCTGACCCTGTTGCAGGAAGAAACGGATTAAAACTTGGAGAAGGCCAAGTAGTGCTCGTTGAGACTCTCATTGTTGCCAAACGAACGGGAGTTCCAGCAGTAATAGTTACCTCTGAACCTGAACTCGCATTTGTTGTGGTTAACCTTAATTGACCTGATAGCGCAGATGCTGGTTGCATAGGTATACTAGCTAAGGAAGCATCTCTACTTAAATATGAATGAGTTAGAGTACCCCCATTACTTAAATTAGTAGTCGGATTTAAACCCCAGGAATAGGATCTCAGTTTTAATCCAGTCGTTCCGGTATTGGTTAGATACACATCATATTCAAATGTACTAGGGCCGGTCTGCACCAGATTGCTAAAGGTCATCAGTACAGATGTTGTCTGAGAAAATCCAGCCCATGAAATGAGCATCAGACAAAGCGCTGTTAACCCTTTACGTAGCGTTCGAATTGAAATTGAGTTCATAATTCTTGTTTTTATTTTGGTTTGTAATTTGTTTCAACTAATTCCGGTCACAATGTAAAAAAAATCTTGATTTATTTAGTAAGATTTAGACCCTTTTGTACCTAAGTTTTATATTATTATTTTATTATCTTGTTTTTAAACCTCAATTTTTGGTCTCACTTTTTAAAAATGAGACCAAAAATGAGGTATTTATTTTTTTTAGTTCGGCGTATGTTGTGAAATGATTGTGTTTGGTGTCGATGGCGAAGTCGATATTGAGATCAAGCTCAACAACCAGTTCTTATCATTATCTGTGTTATTATATTTAACCTTACCATCCATATTCAAATCTGAATTCTTGTACACTTGATAAAGGATATCATTTGTATTGGTTGTTGAACCAAAATCATTCAAAATTCGTTCTTTATCATTAGACAATCCATTGTATTTAGCATTCTTGTTTGTATTGGCATCACCACCCCACATAGCTGCAATACTGCCTACTGTATGTCGAGGCGTATTAGAAAGCGTGACAGGATAACCAGGATTAACCCAAATATTTGATGTTGGATTGCTAAAGTCAAATGCGGCAGGCGCAGCACCTAATGCTATTGGACTTCCTGTCATGATACCAAGATGATTTCGATGCTTAACAGTCATATAATAGTTACCAGGACAAACACATGAGAAATACAACGGAGATGTTCCATCAATACAACTTACAATATCACCATCTCGTTGAATCAAACCATACTTTGTAGCAACAATCATATTGTAGTTGGCACCGTCACGAATTTCAACAAATACCCAATCCACAATAGCGTTAACTCCAGATACATTCATTATGTTATTAGCGATATTAAGATTACCACCACCTATAACAGTATCAGCATCAGTAGAACAACTTACACTATTGAATGAATTCAATCGAACAGAAGGAATTACATTAATTGGTGTACAAACACCCGGCACACCTATTTGTGTGGTTGGGCAGTTAGATACTTGACGCAAACTATCCTTCATCAAACCAGTTGCGATGTCAAATGCACCTTCCAATATTGCCTTGGCAGAAACAATAACACCATTGTTCAATGTAAGGTTCAATGTAAGACTTGAATCACAACCTACTGCATTCAATGTATGATAAGAGTAAGTTCCAGAAGCTGTGTATGTTACTCCATTAGTCCATGTGAATGAATTGCATGATACTTGACTTAAGGTACTGCTAGTAGCAAGCTTAATTGTCAGATTCAACGTTGCTGTGTTTGTGCAACCTGATGCATTCAATGACGTGTACGTGTAAACGCCACTTGTCGTGTATGTCGATCCGTTCCAAGTATATGAATCACATGATGTAATTGTAGCATCTCCATTTGCAGAGCTGTAATTAACTGTCAAATTCAATGTAGCTGTGTTTGTACAACCTGATGCATTCAATGTCGTATATGTATAAACACCACTTGTATTGTAAGTAGAGCCGTTCCAAGTATAAGAATCACAAACCGTGGTTGTAGCATCACCAGTTGTAGAGCTGTAATTAACTGTCAAGTTCAACGTAGCTGTGTTTGTACAACCTGATGCATTCAATGACGTGTACGTGTAAACTCCACTCGTTGTGTACGTTGATCCGTTCCAAGTATATGAATCACAAGATGTGTTTATAGCATCACCAGTTGCTGAGCTGTAGTTGATCGTCAAGTTCAATGTATGAACTGAATCACAACCTAACGCATTCGTAAACGTTTGAACATAAGCACCTGATGTCGTATACATTGTGTTGCTG
>Ga0255237_1000219_pt1 | contig 10196 bp, 4 predicted proteins | sample ColtaT_22_FD_183689 | JGI IMG/M metagenome (GOLD analysis project Ga0255237, IMG submission 183689) | Metatranscriptome of freshwater microbial communities from Columbia River, Oregon, United States - Colum_Cont_RepC_8d (Metagenome... | ecosystem: Environmental > Aquatic > Freshwater > River...
CAACAGTGGCCGAACAGCCTCCGCCAGCCATGACCGTCCGCGACGTTGCAGGGTTCCTAGCCGTGGACGAGAAGACGATCTACCGCCTAGCCCAACAAGGCAAGCTGCCCGGCTTTAAAGTGGCAGGTACCTGGAGATTCCAGCTGCAGGATATCCAGGGTTGGATTGATCTACAGAAAAAGCTGAGCACCCCAGCTAGGGCAAGGAAAGATAATCAGGCCCTGTCATAGCAAATTCTGCTGAAGAGAAAAACGAACAGAACTCAATCTGGAGCATACGAATGTTTTTAACCGTAAAACAAGCCTGCAAGTTGACCACGAATGCGCTGAGTATTGACGTCAGCGACCAGGTGGAGCAGTTGGATCAACTCATCCAGGACGAAGGCAACGGAGAAGCGTTCTACGCGAAGACCTTCATCACAGCGGGTATGCGAGACCTACTACGCGGCACTATCGAGCGGCTAGCAGGAAAATCGTCCAATGCGGTGTTTCACCTCAAGCAGGCAATGGGTGGCGGTAAAACCCACTTAATCGTTGGCACTGGTTTAGCGGCAAAACACAAAGATTTACGTCGAAAGTATTGTGGCGACGTTCCTTATATCGACGAATTTTCTGATGCCAGGGTGGTTGCGTTCAATGGGCGAAACAGCCCCCCACACTACCTTTGGGGCGAGATTGCTCACCAGTTAGGTGAGGCTGAGGTTTTCAAGAAGTTCTGGGTATCTGGGCCGGAAGCGCCGGACGAAAACGACTGGACGGCTTTGTTGAAGTCCTCCCAGCCCACGCTCATCCTCCTGGACGAGCTGCCCCCGTATTTCCAGTATTTGGGCACGCGTGCAACTGGTACTGGAACCGTAGCAGACATTGCGACACGCGCATTCGCCAACATGCTTAGTGCCGCCGGAAAGCTCTCAAATGTTTGCGTTGTGGTGTCCGACCTTGATGCCTCATATGCTCAAGGTGGCGCACTAATTGAGCGTGCGTTGTTAGATGCGCGTAAGGAGCTCGGACGACAAGAAAAGGCGATCACGCCGGTGGATCTTGCTGGCAATGAAGTCTACGACATCCTGCGCAAAAGGCTCTTTACAAAGCTTCCCGATGCCGCCGAGATCCAAGACCTCGCAGCACGTTATGGCCAGGCGCTGGAAGAAGCTACCAAGTCAAAAGTTATCGCTCGTGGTGCTGAAGCTCTTGCAGACGAAATAGTTCACACCTACCCATTTCACCCAAGATTAAAAGACCTGGTGGCCCTGTTTAAAGAGAACGAGCAGTTCAAACAGACCCGGGGATTGATGGAGCTCATGTCCCGATTGCTAAAGTCGGTATGGGAGAGAGAAACAGATGACGTGTACCTGATTGGAGCCCAGCATTTTGATCTGAGTATTAACGAGGTACGGAGCAAGCTTGCAGATATATCGGGTATGAACGACGTCATTTCAAAGGATCTTTGGGACGTCAATTTTGCAGCGCATGCGCAAGCAATAGACGCAACTAATGGCAACAAGAACGCTACCGAGGTTGCGAACCTCCTCTTTACGGCAAGTCTATCCACAGCAGTAAATGCTGTAAAAGGTCTCACTAGAGAAGAGGTTTTGGAATGCGTCGTCACCCCCATGCAATCGGTTGTGGAGTACAACGCGTCCATTGATGCGATGCTGGGTGAATGCTGGTTCCTACATCAGAGCCAAGACAGCAAGTACTACTTTGACCGCCAAGAAAATCTGACCAAGATGCTGCAAGGTATTGCAGCTACAGCTCCGGAAGCCCAAATCGACGAACTCATCCGTACGCGTTTGAAAGAGATGTTCGTCCCCACGCGAAAGACTGCTTACTCGCAAGTCATACCCTTGCCCAAGCTCAACGATGTTCTTGCCGAGGTCAAACGTAACCGAGTTCTACTCATCATCGACCCCGCAACGAAAATGCCGCCAGAACAACTTGATGCCTTTTTTGCAGAGCTACCCGAGAAAAACAATCTGTTAGTGCTGACAGGTGATAAGACTCAGATGGCCAATATCGAGGCCGCTGCGCGCAAGGTGTATGCCACCCTTAAGGCGGAAAACAAAATCCCCAAAAGCCATGCCCAATACGAGGAGTTTTTGGGCAAAAAGGAGTCTGCAGCTCAAGATTTTTACAGCACCATCTTGGGCGTATTCGACAAGGTGATCTATCCGGCTCAGATTGGCGAGCGAGCCCCAGAGTTAAAGGTCAAGCCGCTCGACACCCGTCGTGACGGAAGCAAACCATTTGATGGTGAAGAGCAGATAGAGAAGACCTTAACAGCCCACCCAAAAAAATTGTTCCTAGACGTGGACGCCGAGTTCGACACGCTGCGCGACTTTGCTGAGACAAACCTTTGGAACGATGGCTCTGCTTCAATTGACTGGGCAACCGCAGCAGCTAGAGAAAAGCAACGGCCCAAGATGCCGTGGATGCCGCCAAGGGGTTTGGATACCCTGAAGTCTATTGCGGTGCAGCGAGGCGTTTGGGAAGACCTTGGGAACGGTCATGTGTCTCACACACCCGCCAAAAAGAAAACTGCGGTTCAGGTGGTGGCAGACACTTCTCCCGACGACGATGGCATAGTCGTGTTGCGTGTTAACGCGCTAAACGCCGGACCAAGTGCTCGAATTCATTACGCCGAGGATGAGGTGGTAAGCCCATCAAGTCCCGTACTCAAAGACGAAACCCTGAAGTCAAAAGCTTACCGCGTCCAGTTTTTGGCGGTCGATCCTAATGGCCAGTATGAAACTGGTGACATCAGCACCTGGACAAATAGATTAACTATTCGTGCGAAGTTTGACTCTGCTACCCGCCAAGTAGAACTTCTGGTGGCGCCAGCTGCAAACTTGAAATACACGTTAGACGGGTCCGAACCTCGCAATGGTTCAGATTACACCGGACCAATTCAACTTGATAAAAATTCGTCAAAGGTACTTGTGTTTGCTGAAGGCGGAGGTTTGGAGGCAAAGGAGAAGTTTGAATACGCTGGTGCTCGCTCAGGCGGTGAATCTGGCGGAGCGGATAAACCACAGGTTGTGATTGATCTCAGCAAACCTGCTCGTCTTAATCGAATAGTCAACTTAGGCTCTCGACAAGACGCTTACAAAGTTGTTGCCTTGCTTAAAGAGCGTGAGGTGACAGTTGAAAAGGTAGCGGCAGTGATAGGTAATAGTCCCGCCGTAGTTCAGTTTTTTCTTGGGGATACGCCTGCCGATGGGGCCTACTTAGAAACCGTGCTTAACCAGATAAGTTCTTGCCTCCCACCAGAGGCTTCAATGAGTCTGAAAATTCATCGCTTTCAATTCCGCACCGGGCAGGATCTGGTAGATCTTGCTGCAAAGGTGGGTTTTGAGCTCCAAAACAGCGAATACTCGCAATGATTCAAAGCGGAAAGCAAGTGTCTGAAGCTTCAAGTAAAAGGCCGGCGGAGCTGATCGAGGGCTTTGGCGCCCCTGCTTATGGGGCTCATATCTTCCGAGTCGAAATACCCTTGGCGGCGAAGGAAGACATAACCGTCATAGAAGATTACGGTCTGAAAGGTGGTGAAAACGGTGTCCCGCCCTTTGAGGTCCGAGTGGTGCTACCCAGACGTTTTTGGTCCGCGATTGCCGAGACAGCTCGCAAGGACTTCGCGGCAAGGCTAAAAGCTAAGCGCTTAGCTAGTCCCCGTTGGTCAGCCGGCAATAACAAAGTTGATCGAATGCTGGGGAAAGAGTTGTGCGTGCTTGCTTGGGCTGCCGAGCACGCCAACAGTGCTGATGAGTGCAAGGTCATCGCCGCACGCTGGGCCGCATTTAAGCCCGAAGAACGTTGGTGGCTCTTCGCTCAAACGGCCGCTGAAGCAGGACTGTCTGAGGATACGGACGCGGGCTGGCGACTGGCGCTTTACTACGCTCTGTCCAGCGGTAAAGCTGCCCCCCAAAAAAAACGCTCGATCCGGCCAACCGAGGAGGAACTCCCGATCAACATGCAACTTTTCTGAGCCTGCTCTCAAGCAGGCTTTTTTTAACTAGAGATTGAGACATGACTGACATTGCAGCGAACGCCATTCCCAAGGTTGACTATATAGCCACTCCCCACCCGTCAGGGGTCAAGGCGTTGAGCCTGAAGGACGCACCTGCTCTGATTGAGTCGCTGTTGCCTGTGCAGAAGTTATCAATTGATGTTTACAAGGAACGGATGGCTGGTTCAAACCAGACGCTCACAGCCTTGGGAAGTTATTGGAAAGGGCGCAAACCACTGGTTTTAAACCGTGCATGTGTTTTGGCTTCGCTCTTACCCGCAACAGATAACCCCATCAAAGATTTGGAAATCTTCGAGTTACTGATGGGAATGGACGATATCTCAATAAGTAAGCGTGTGGGACTAGCGAAACCAGAGGAGATAGTTAGGACGGCCAAAATCGCAGATATTCATGAGTACTTTGTGGTGGAGCCGTCTGATGATTCAGTACCCAGAAGCGCGCCCTTCGACATCAACGACTATCCCTATGTTAAGAATGGAAAGTCAACTAGCCCTAAACTCAAATGGCGAAGGGACATCTCGGATACGAAAAAGTATGAAATTTCAGCGTTAACTTTTGAGAATGACACATACCTTGACCTATCTAAAGACGCGATGCGGGCTGAAGATTTTGGCGAGGGTCTTGCTAGCCATGTCTGGGCAAGTGTCAATCAACATTTAGGTACTAACGCATTCTCGTTCCCTGACCTGATTGAGCAGTTAGGTGTGATGCGGTTTGGTCATCGGCCTACCGTGGCAGACACTTTCTCTGGGTCAGGGCAAATTCCGTTTGCAGCCGCTCAATTGGGTTGTGATGTTTATGCGTCCGATTTAAATCCTGTTGCTTGCATGTTGACTTGGGGTGCTTTCAATATTGTTGGTGCGAGTGCTGAGCGACGCATAGCCATTGAGACTGAACAAGCGGATTTGGTGGCAAAAGTAAAAGCAGAAATCGATAACTTGGGAATAGAACAAGACGGCCGTGGATGGCGTGGTAAGGTCTATATATATTGTCTTGAAGTCACTTGTCCCTCTTCAGGCTGGAAGGTACCAGTTTTGCCAACGAGAGTCGTAAGCGTAGGTCGCTCCGTTTATGCCAAGCTCGTCCCAGTACCTGCTGAAATGCGCTACGAAATTGAACTAGTGAGTGATGCAACGCCTGCTGAGATGAAGGCAGCGGAGCATGGCACATATCGGAATGGTAACGTTATACATACAGTGGCTGGCGTTGAGCACGTGAATAGCCTCTCTAGCATACGCGGCGACTACACGACGGTAATTGACGGTAAGAAGGTAAAAAAGAACCGCCTGCGTCTGTGGGAAAAGTCAGACATCGTCTTCCGCGCAGACGACATTTACAGCGAGCGTCTTTACGCTATCCAATGGATCAAAGAGATGCCAGAGGAGGAGACCGGTCGTGCGCCTAGTGAGTTCCGTACCGTTACCTCAGACGACCTAGACCGCGAGCAAAAGGTTGCTGAGTATGTGAAGGAAAAACTCGCTGAATGGCAGGAGAAGGGGTGGTTGCCTTCCGTAAAAATTGAACCCGGATACAATACTGACCAGCCTATACGAGAGAGAGGGTGGACCCACTGGCACCACCTTTTCAATCCACGGCAACTCCTCGTAAATGGACTGGTAATGAAGCACTCCGAGGGCAATGCCATCGGTGTAGTGCTTGCTATGCGTGGCCTGAACATTAACGCCAGGCTCAGCGTCTGGCACAAATCCCATGGAGGTGGTGGTAGCGTCCAGCAAGTATTCAGCAATCAGGCGTTGAACACTCTGAACAACTATGGCAGTCGCGGTTTCGAGTATCTAGCGCCTGCCCTGCACGTCGAGGTTGGCCATACACCGTTGGTCGCTTCTAGATGTGTGCTCAACCAAGAGGCTTCAAAGGTTGACTTTACTGCAGATATTTTCGTTACAGACCCTCCTTATGGGGATGCAGTGAAGTACGAGGAAATTTTAGAGTTTTTCATCGCTTGGATTAGGACAAATCCTCCGGCCGAGTTCTCACAGTGGACTTGGGACTCGCGGCGTGATCTTGCTATCAAGGGCGAAGACCATGACTTCCGTTTAGGCATGGTTTCCGCCTACAAGCGCATTGCTGAGCGTATGCCAGACAATGGGCTGCAAATCCTTATGTTTACGCATCAAGATGGCAACATCTGGGCAGACATGGCCAACATCGTTTGGGCAAGTGGGTTACGCGTGACGGCTGCGTGGTACTTGGTAACAGAAACCGATTCAGCGCTTAGAGACGGCTCCTATGTCAAGGGCACTATCTTGCTCATTTTGAGAAAGCGTCTGGGGTTCAAAAAAACCAATCAGACCGACCTAGCATATGAGTTAGAAGAGGAGGTAGCCGAGCAAATCAAACGGCTCACAGGTATGAATGACACAATTGCCTCTAACAGTAACCGTGCCAAGGACGGAAACCTCTTTGAAGATGCTGACCTACAAATGGCGGGTTACGCCGCTGCCCTCAAAGTGCTGACGAAGTACAGCATCATCGACGGCAAGGACATGGCGCAAGAGGCCCTGCGCCCACGGGTCTCAGGTCAGAAAACCCTGGTCGAAAGCCTCATCGACTTCGCGACGGACACGGCCAACAAGATGCTGGCTCCGTTGGGTTTAGACGAGTCGGTGTGGCACGAGTTGGAGCCTGCCGAGCGGTTCTATATGAAAATGCTGGAACAAGAGTCCCATGGCCTCAATAAGCTAGACAACTACCAGAACTTCGCCAAGGCCTTCGCGGTGCGCAACTTCGGGGTCATGATGGCCAGCGAAAACGCGAACAAGGCGGCATTGAAATCGGCCAAGGACTTTGGCCGCTCCGAGATGAACCAATCATCCGAGCTATTTCAAACACCGACCCGAGCCGTGCTCTACGCTCTGATGGACTTACAGGCAGGCAAAGACCTTGACGTCGTTATCAAAGGACTAGAACAAAACCTAAAGGTGGGTGTGTTTTATTCGTCTCGCGACATGCTGGTGGCGATTGCCCGCTTTATTGGCAAGAAGGTCGATGCCATGCGACCCGAGGAGGCCTCAGCCGCCCGGGTGTTGGCAGACGGCATTGAAAATCAGCGGATGTAACTCGTGAGTGGCATCCAACGATTCAGCTCTCGTAGGCAGCGTCTTGATAAAGAGTTCCTGGCCCAGCGCTTGCAAGGTGCCGTCTCTTATCGACGTATAGCCGGGTACTTCCGCAGCTCAATATTTGAGTTAGTAGGTGAAGAAATTGGTGACATCCCTGATGTCCGGATAGTTTGTAACAGTGAGCTTGACCTCGCTGACATTAGGGTCTCGCAAGCGGCTCGCGAGGCCGCTTTAAAGCAAACTTGGAATGAGGTGTCACCTGCGACTGAAGCACTGCTCTACCGGGAAAAGTACCGCAAACTTTACGATTTACTTCGCAAGGGTAATGTCCATGTGCGGGTCGTCCCAAGAGATAAGGTTTTTCTTCATGGGAAAGCCGGGGTAATCGAAAAGGCAGATGGTTCCAAGACCAGTTTTATGGGTTCAATCAATGAATCTAAAAGCGCCTTTGCGGATAACTACGAGATTCTCTGGGAAGACTCCTCTCCCGAGGCCGTAGCCTGGGTAGACGAGGAGTTTGAGGCGCTCTGGGCAGACAGCTACCCACTGCCAGAGGCCATCATCGAAGAAGTCGAACGCGTGGCGAAGCGCCATGAAGTTCGTTTTGAAGAGCTTACGCCGGCTGACGTTCCTTCTGCTGCTATGGCAGAAAGCCCCCTGTACCGAGCGGGTGAGATGTTACAACCGTGGCAGCGGGCATTCATATCAATTTTTCTACAACATCGTGAGACTTACGGTAAAGCAAGGCTATTGCTTGCGGACGAGGTTGGGGTCGGTAAAACACTATCTATGGCAGGTTCCGCTCTGGTATCGGCGTTACTTGGTGACGGCAAGGTACTTATTCTTTGCCCTTCGACATTGACTTTTCAATGGCAAACGGAGCTTAAAGACAAGCTCGGTATCCCTAGCGCTGTTTGGTTATCAAATCGTAAGTGTTGGCAGGATGAAAACGGCCACGTCATCAAGAATACTCAAGGCGCCTCTGGCATCCGGCGATGTCCCAGTACGATCGCAATAGTTTCGCAGGGACTCATCTTTCACAAGGCGGATGAATGCGAAGAACTGCTAAGCATGTACTTCGGTACGGTTGTATTAGATGAGGGTCATAAAGCACGGGTTAGTCGTGGCATTAACAAGAAAGACCACAAACCGAACAACCTCTTAGTGTTCATGACGAAGCTAGCTAAGAAAACCAAGAATATGGTTATCGGAACCGCTACTCCGATTCAGACTGAAGTAGTGGAGTTATGGGATTTGCTAAACCTGCTGAACGAGGGTGCTGGATTTGTGATGGGACGTGAGTTCACCAGCAAATGGCGTAATTGTGAGGAGGCATTACCTGTCGTTAAAGGGGAAGTGACTTTTTCAGAGTCTGGCGATGCCTGGGAATGGCTTAAAACCCCACTCCCTCCAAGCATAGAAAAAGACCATAGACTTGGTAGCCTAAGGATGACACTCGATTTGGACGATAGCCACCATTTCAGCGACCTGCCATTCCACGATCTGGATATCGCGTCGCAAATGATCTTGGAGGAAATAGTCACCGACAAAGCTTTTTTCAAGAACAACAATCCAATATTGCGGCATACGGTGCTTCGCCGTCGGGATGTGCTTGAAGATATGGGTCTTTTGGAACGCGTGGGTGTCGACGTGCATCCAGACCCGAAGGCGCCCTTGGGGACGTATCCCGGCCTAACTCTGGATGGCTTGGGACTGATGACCAATCACCCGTTCAACATGGCATACCAAGCGGCAGAAGAGTTCACCTCATTGTTAAGTCAGCGCACAAAAGCAGCCGGTTTCATGAAGAATTTGCTGCTGCAACGGATATGTTCAAGCTTTGCAGCTGGACGCGCTACCGCTCAGATGATGCTGGATAAGCGTCCGATCGAGGATGAAGAAGAGTTAGAGGGCTTAGAAAACGCTCTTGAATCACTATCCGACAAAGAGGCTGATTGCCTTAAACAAATTATCGCTGAGTTGGGTCGGCCAGAAGCTAGAGACCCTAAGTTAGCGGCAGTCAACTACTTCCTCGATGAGCATCGGACGGGCCCAGCGCCGGATAACAAGACATGGGCAGAGCATGGATGCATCATTTTTAGCCAGTACTACGACACCGCGAAGTGGGTGGCTGCGGAAATCGCTCGAACTCACCCTAAACAAGTGGTTGCGGTATACGCGGGAGCCGGTAAGAGTGGGCTTTTTCAAGGAGAAGAGTTTTCGACCGTTGAACGGGAATACATCAAAGGTGCCGTAAAGCGCCATGAGATTAAGCTGGTTGTCGCCACCGATGCGGCATGCGAGGGCCTCAATTTGCAAACCCTCGGGACTCTCATCAATGTTGACCTACCGTGGAATCCGAGCAAATTGGAACAACGGCTGGGCCGTATTAAGCGCTTTGGGCAGGCGCGCCGAACCGTAGACATGCTCAACCTCGTTTACGCCCAAACCCGAGATGAAAAGGTTTATAGCGTCCTCTCGCGCCGACTGAAAGATAAGTTCGATATTTTTGGCTCACTCCCTGACACTCTTGATGATGAGTGGATCGATGATCAGGAGCAAATGGATGAGGAGCTGGACAAGTACATAGAGCGACGACAGTCAGCAAAAAATTCTTTTGAAATCAGGTACCAGACGCAGGACAGCATAGATCCCGGCAAAGAGCGCTGGGAGCTTTGTTCAAAAGTTTTGTCACGCAATGAGTTACTCGAGCGACTTAACGACGGCTGGTGAGGTCTCTGGTTGTGGTTGTTAGAGGGCATAAATCGTCCCATAACTAACCCCCGTTCAATCAGTACGCCCCAGAACACCCCGTTTTCGAGAGGCGCACCTAGCCTTGCTCAGGTCAACAGGTTTTGAGCAGAAAGCGGTTTGAGCAGGGTTTTCGGGGTGTTTTTAGCAGGACGAGGTTAACAGCCCAAAGCAAAAAGCCCCGCGTGGTGCGGGGCTCCGGGCATGCTCATGTGGCCATGAGCAAGTTAGTGCTAGTAATTGTGGCGGAGAGAGAGGGATTCGAACCCTCGGTACAGCAAAAACTGTACGCCGGATTTCGAATCCGGTGCATTCGACCACTCTGCCATCTCTCCG
>Ga0255237_1000222_pt1 | contig 10121 bp, 8 predicted proteins | sample ColtaT_22_FD_183689 | JGI IMG/M metagenome (GOLD analysis project Ga0255237, IMG submission 183689) | Metatranscriptome of freshwater microbial communities from Columbia River, Oregon, United States - Colum_Cont_RepC_8d (Metagenome... | ecosystem: Environmental > Aquatic > Freshwater > River...
CTGGTGCCAGGGTTATTCGGAACCCAATTCGGGCTCCGACCTGGCCAGCCTGCGCACCGAAGCGGTGGTCGACGGCGACGACTTCATCGTCAACGGACAAAAGACCTGGACCACGCTGGCGCAGGACGCCACCCACATTTTCCTGCTGGTGCGCACCGACAAATCGGCCAAGAAGCAGGAAGGCATCAGCTTTTTGCTGGTCGACATGAACACGCCGGGCATCACGGTGCGCCCCATCCGCAACATCGCGGGCAGCGAAGACTTCTGCGAGGTCTTCCTGGAAAACGTGCGCGTGCCGCGCAGCAGCATCGTGGGCGAGCTCAACAAGGGCTGGACCATCGCCAAGGCGCTGCTCGGCTTCGAGCGCATCTTCCTGGGCAGCCCCAAGCAAAGCCAGTACGCACTGGCACGCGTGCAAGAAGCGGCGCAGCGGCTCGGCCTGTTTGAGGACACCGGCTTTGTGGACCGCTACACCAAGCTGGCGCTGGACGTGGCCGACCTGGGCGCGCTCTATGGCCGCTTCATCGATCAAGTCAAGCGCGGCGAAACCCTGGGGCCCGATGTCTCGATGCTCAAGCTGTTCGCCACCGAAACCTATTCGCGCCTGGCCGACCTGCTGGTTGATGTCGTCGGCGCCAGTGGCGCCCTGCCCGGCCCCATCGCGCTGCCCGGTGGCAAAACCGATGCGCTGACCACCTTCTACAACGCGCGTCCGGCCACCATCTACGGCGGCAGCAACGAAGTGCAGCGCAACATCCTGGCTGCCAGCGTGCTGAAGTTGCCGTCATGAGCGACGCACGCAATTCCGTTTTTGAAGGCCCCGGCCCGGACGCGCAGTTCGCGCAGGCGCTGGCGCAGGGCCGCTTTCAGATCCAGCATTGCAGCGCCTGCGACCAGCATGTGTTTTACCCGCGCGCGCTGTGCACCCATTGCGGCTCGGCGCAACTCGAATGGGTGGCACCCAGCGGGGCCGGTTGTGTCTATTCCAGCACCACGGTGCGCCGCAAGCCACAGGCCGGCGGCGACTACAACGTGGCGCTGGTGGACCTGGCCGAGGGGCCGCGCCTGATGTCGCGCATCGACGGCGTGCCGCCCGACCAGGTGCGCATCGGCATGCGCGTGCAGGCCCGCGTGATCGACGACCCCATAAAGGGCAAGCTGCTGGTCTTCATCCCCGAGGGCGCCACACCATGAGCACCACCTCTCCCCTGCGTGGCGCCGCCGCCATCGTCGGCGCCAGCCTGGGCGGCGTGCCCATGGCGCCCGGTCGCAGCGCACTCGAAATCCTGGGCGAAGCGGTACACGGCGCGCTGGCCGATGCGGGCCTGAAGCTGTCGGACGTCGATGGCCTTTTCACCGGTTCGTCCTATCACTTTCTCGCCGGCCTGTCAGTGGCGGAGTACCTGGGCATCCACCCCAAGTTCTGCGAAGCCACCATGGTCGGCGGCTCGTCTTACGTGGGCCACCTGCTCACCGCGGCCATGGCCCTGCACACGGGTCAGTGCGAAGTGGCGCTGATCTGCTATGGCAGCAACCAGGGTTCGGGCTTCGGCAAGCTCAAGTCGATGGCCGAGACCCCTTTGTACGAAGCGCCCTACGAGCCGCGCTACCCGATTTCCAGCTACGCCCTGGCCGCCGCGCGCCACATGCACCAGTACGGCACCACGCGCGAAGACCTGGCGCACATCGCGGTGGCGGCGCGCCAGTGGGCGCAACTCAATCCGCTGGCCTACGCACGCGATCCGCTCAGCATCGAACAAGTGCTGGCTTCGCGTCTGGTGAGTGATCCACTGTCGGTGCTCGATTGCTGCCTGGTGACCGACGGCGGTGGTGCCCTGGTGCTGGTACGCAGCGAGCGGGCGAAAGACTTCCCCAAGCCGCCGGTCTACGTGCTGGGCACGGCCGCCGCCACCTGGCACCGCCAGATCGGCTCCATGCCCGACCTGACCGTGACCGCCGCCGCCGAGTCCGGGCCGCGCGCCTTCGCCATGGCCGGGCTGGCCCCGAAGGACGTGGACGTGCTGGAGCTGTACGACGCTTTCACCATCAACACGCTGCTGTTCCTCGAAGACTTGGGCTTTTGCGCCAAGGGCGAAGGCGGCGCATTTGTGCGCAACGGCCGCATCGCGCCGGGCGGTGTGTTGCCGGTCAATACCAACGGCGGCGGTCTGTCGTGCTGTCACCCCGGCATGTACGGCATGTTCCTGCTGATCGAGGCGGTGCAGCAACTGCGCGCCGAGGCCGGCGACCGTCAGGTGCCGGGCGCAGAGATCGCCCTGTGCCACGGCAACGGCGGCGTTCTTTCAAGCCAGGTGACGGCCCTGCTGGGCACGGCCGCCACCGTCTGATTTTTTTACTTAACTAACAGGAGTCATTTCATGAACAAGGGCATCATGCTGCAGGACAAGGTGGCCGTGGTCACCGGCGCGGGCCGGGGCATCGGCCGCGACATCGCACTGCTGATGGCGGCGCAAGGCGCCAAGGTGGTGGTCAACGACATCGGCGCCTCGGTGGGCGGCGAAGGCAGCGACGCCAGCCCCGGCCAGCAGGTCGTCAACGAGATCAAGGCCGCTGGCGGCCAGGCCGTTCTCAGCACCGACAGCGTCTCGACCTGGCCCACGGCCAACCGCATCATCGAGTGCGCGGCCGACACCTTCGGGCGCATCGACATCGTCGTCAACAACGCCGGCATCCTGCGCGACCGGCTGTTCTTCAACATGTCGCCCGAGGAGTGGAGCGCCGTGATCGACGTGCACCTGAACGGCAGCTTCTTCACCTCGCGCGCCGCCGCCCCGCATTTCAAGACCCAGAAATCGGGCGCCTACGTGCACATGACCTCGACCTCGGGCCTGATCGGCAACCTGGGCCAGGCCAACTACGCCGCCGCCAAGCTGGGCGTCGTGGCCATGTCACGCCACATCGCTGGCGACATGCAGCGCTACAACGTGCGCTCCAACTGCATCTCGCCCTTTGCCTGGAGCCGCATGATCGGCGCGATCCCCACCGACACCCCCGAGCAGCAGGCCCGCGTGGAAAAGCTGAAAAAACTCGGTACCGAGCAGATTGCGCCTATGGCCACCTTCCTGGCCAGCGATGCCGCGGCCGACGTCACGGCCCAGATTTTCGCCGTGCGCGGCAACGAGATTTTCCTCATGAGCCAGTCACGCCCGATCCGCGGCATGCACACCGCCGAGGGCTGGACGCCCGAGACCATCGCCGAGCGCGTGCTGCCCGCGATGAAGCAGAACTTCTATCCACTGGAGAGTTCGAATATCGTGTTCTCCTGGGACCCGGTCTAAAGCGGAGCCACACCATGGCGATCAACTACGACAAGCTGATGGCGTGGCCGTTCGAGGACGTGCGCCATCGCTACACACAGCGCGACACCATGCTGTATGCGCTGGGCATCGGCCTGGGCAGCGACCCGACCAACGAGACCGAGCTGCGCTTTGTCTATGAAAAGGACCTGCTGGCGCTGCCCACGCTGCCGGTGGTGCTGGGCTACCCGGGCATGTGGCTCAAGGACCCGGCCACCGGCGTTGACTGGGTGCGCCTGGTGCATGGCGAACAGGGCTTGCGACTGCACCGACCGGTGCCACCCGAGGGCGAGGTGATCGGGCGCACGCGGGTCAGTCAGATCATCGACAAGGGCCCCGGCAAGGGCGCGCTGATCTACACCGAGCGCACGGTGACTGACGCCGCCAGCGGCGAGCTGCTGGCCACGCTGAGCTCCACCACCTTCTGCCGCGCCGACGGCGGCTTTGGTGGCCCGGCCGGCCCCGTCAAAGCCGTGCACGAGCTGCCCGCGCGCGCGGTCGACCACAGCACCGATTTCGCCACCCAGCCACGCGCCGCGCTGATCTACCGGCTCTCGGGCGACTACAACCCGCTGCATGCGGAGCCGGCAGTGGCGCGCGCGGCCGGCTTCGAGCGGCCCATCCTGCACGGCCTGGCCACCTATGGCATTGCCGGTTGGGCCCTCACCCAAAGCGTCTGCGGCGGCGACCCGAGCGCCCTGCAGTCGCTGGATGTGCGCTTTTCGTCACCGGTTTATCCCGGCGAAACGATACGCACCGAGATCTGGGTGGATGGCAAGGTCGTGTCGTTTCGCGCCCGCGCCGTCGAACGCGACATCGTCGTGCTGAACAACGGCCGCGCCGAGCTGCGCTGACATTCACTGATCTTTCTTCTCCCCTTTTTTCCAACTTTCCCATTTTTTTCAAGGAGCCTCAAGATGAACTACGCTGACTTTCAATTCCTCAAGTTCGAAAACAAGCCCAATGGCGTGCTGCTGATCACCATCAACCGCCCCGAGGTGATGAACGCCACCAATGCCCGCCTGCATTGGGAACTGACCAAGGTCTGGGGCGTCGTCAATGACGATCCAAAAACCAAGGTGGCGGTCATCACCGGTGCCGGCGACCAGGCCTTCTCGGCTGGTGGCGACCTGGATTGGGTAGGCAACATGGTCGGCAACCCCAAGGAAATCGCCAACACCATGACCGAGGCTGCGGACGTGGTCTACAACATGATGGCCTGCGACAAGCCCATCATCTCGGCCATCAATGGCGTGGCCGTGGGTGCCGGTCTGGCGGTGGCCTTCCTGGCCGACATCAGCATCATGGCCGAAGAGGCCAAGGTGACGGACGGTCACGTCAAAATCGGCGTCGCCGCTGGCGACCACGCGGCGATCCTGTGGCCGCTTTTGTGCGGCATGGCAAAGGCCAAGTACTACCTGCTGACGGCCGATTTCGTGAATGGCAAAGAAGCCGAACGCATCGGTCTGGTCAGCCTGTGCGTGCCGCGCGCCGAGCTGATGGACAAGGCAATGGCCGTGGCCAACAAGCTGGCCAATGGCAGCCAGCAGGCGATCCGCTTCACCAAGCGCTCGCTTAACGGCTGGATGAACATGGCGCGCCCGATTTTCGAGAGCTCGCTGGCGATGGAAATGCTGTGCTTCCTGGGTGAGGACGCCAAGGAAGGCGTGGCCTCGGTACGCGAGAAGCGCGCGCCCAAGTTCCCTTCCGCCCAACTGTAAATTAAGAAAGGAGTCCCCATGGATTTCAACCTGACCCAGGAACAACGGATGATCTACGAGTACGGCGACCGTATCTCGAAGCAGTTCGACCACAACTACTGGAGAGGCTACGCCGAGAAGAACGAGCGCCCGAGCGAACTGTACAAACAGATCACCGACGATGGCTTTCTCGGCATCATGGTGCCCGAGGCCTATGGCGGTGCCGGCCAGGGCATGACCGAAATGCTGCTGTTCATGGAAGGACTTTCCAACAACGGCATTCCGCTGCTGAACCTGGTGGTCGGCCCGACCATGACCATGGGCCTGCTGGCCAAGCATGCCAGCGAGGACATGAAGCGCCGCTTTCTGCCGGGCGGCTGCACCGGCGAGATCAAGTTCTGCTTCGCCATCACCGAACCCAACGCCGGCTCGAACTCGATCGAGATCACCAGCATCGCCAAGTCCGACGGCAAGGGCGGCTTCCGGCTGAACGGCCAGAAGGTCTTCATCACCGATGCCAATTGCGCCGACTACGCCATGGTCGTCACCCGCACCACGGCGCGCGCCGACGTGAAGAAGAAGACCGACGGCTTCACCATCTTCATGGTCGACATGAAGAAGAAGGGCATCAGCAAGACGCTGATTCCGGTCGCCTTCCCGGTGCCCGAGACGCAGTGGCAACTGTTCTTCGACGACGTGGCGCTGACCGAAGCCGACGTGCTGGGCGAAGTCGGCAAGGGCTTCAACATCCTGTTCGACACGCTGAACCCCGAGCGCATTATCCTGTCGGGCCTGTGCACCGGCGTCGGCCGCTTCGCGCTCAAGCGCGCGGTCGCCTATGCAAATGACCGCAAGGTGTTCAACAACACGCCGATTGGCGCCTACCAGGGCGTGCAGCACCCGCTGGCGATGGCGCGCAGCGAGATCGAGCTGGCCTCGCTGATGGCGCTCAAGGCCGCCTGGGCTTTCGACCAGGGCCTGCCCGCCGGCGAATTTGCCAACATGGCCAAGTACGCCGCCGCCGAGGCCGGCATTCACGCCGTCGACAGCGCGATCCAGTGCTTCGGCGGCAACGGTTTCACCAAGGAATACGGCATGTACGATCTGTACGGCCTGGTGCGCCTGCTGCGCACCGCGCCGCTGAACCGTGAAATGGTGCTCAACCACATTGCCGAGCACGTGATGGGCCTGCCGCGCTCGTACTGACAGCCGCCATGAGTACCAACGCTCCCCTGCCCGCCTTCGGCGCCCTGGCCGGCCTGAAGGTGATCGACCTGTCGCGCGTGCTCGGCGGGCCCTACAGCGGCCAGATACTGGCCGACCACGGCGCGCAGGTCATCAAGGTCGAGCCGCCCGCCGGCGACGAAACCCGCGCCTGGGGCCCGCCCTTTGCCGACGACGGCACGGCGGCCTACTACAACGGGCTGAACCGCAACAAGCGCGATATCGTGATCGACTTGTCGAAGCCCGAGGGGCGCGAGATCGTGCTCAAGCTGCTGGAAGACGCCGACGTGCTGATCGAGAACTTCAAGATCGGCACGCTGGAGCGCTGGGGCATCGGCTATGAGCAGACGCTGCGCGAACGCTTCCCGCGCCTGATTCACTGCCGGGTGAGCGGCTTCGGCGCCGATGGGCCGCTGGGCGGCGCACCGGGCTACGACGCGGTGGCACAGGCGCTGGGCGGCCTGATGAGCGTCAACGGCACGCCGGACACCGGAGCGCTGCGGGTCGGCGTGCCAGTGGTGGACATCACCACCGGCCTGTCGGCCGTGATCGGCGTGCTGCTGGCGGTGATCGAGCGGCAGCGCTCCGGGCGCGGGCAGTTCGTCGAGGCCACGCTGTACGATACGGCCATATCGCTACTGCATCCGCAAAGTGCAAACTGGTTGCAGTCGGGCCAAACACCGCAGCTCAGCGGCAATGCGCACTCCAACATCGTGCCCTACGACAAGTTTGCCACGCAGACCTGCGAGGTCTTCCTGGGAATCGGCAACAACGGACAGTGGAAAAAGCTGTGCGAGTTCCTCGGCCGTCCCGAAATGGCCAACGAGCCGCGCTTTGCCACCAACGCCGACCGTTTTCGGCACCGTGATGCGCTGCGCGCCCTGCTCGAGGAGCACCTGCTGAAGGTGGATGGCGAGTGGCTGTGCCAAGAACTGTTGGCAGCCGGCATTCCGGCCGGCGCCGTCAGGACCGTTCCTCAGGTATTGACCGACCCCCACACCCTGCATCGGGACATGGTGGTACAGGTGGAGGGTGTTCAAGGCATCGGCATACCCGTCAAGCTGTCGCGCACACCGGGGCGGGCGCACAGCGCCCCGCCGCGCTTCGGCCAACACACACGCGAGCTGCTCCTGGAGCATGGCTACGGCGCTGCCACCATTGACGCAATGATCGCGCGGGGAACCATCGTGGAACACGTTGCGGCATGAACCCTGCCTGTCAGAGAGTAGGGAAATCCCCAGATACCTAACTAATGTTAGGCTCTAAAATAAAAATCTTTTATGCAGAACAGAAATCGAGTCGGCAAGCTGCGCACAGGCAGATGGTCGACCGTGCAATGTCATAGGCACCTTCAGTGATCAACACCATCAGTACCAATAGCAGTACCAGAGAGCAGGGGTCGGCTCCGATGCAAGCCAGCAACGAGGCACCAGCACCCGTCCTTGAATGCCGGGGGCTGGAGCGGCGGTTCGGCGGTCTGGTCGCGTTGACCGGGGTCAATCTGCGCATCGAGCGCGGCGAGATCTTTGGCCTGGTCGGGCCCAACGGCAGCGGCAAGACGACCATGACCAACGCCATCACCGGCTTCTTTCCACCCCAGGTCGGCAGCATATGGCTCAATGGCCGCGACATCACCGGCATGGCGCCCCACAAGGTCGCCGCCCTGGGCGTGGCGCGCACCTTCCAGAACCTGGCGCTCTTCAACGGCATGAGCGTGCTTGACAACATCCTGCTGGGCCGCCACATCCATATGAAGCCCGGCGTGGCAAAAACCGCCCTGTATTGGTGGCTGGGTCGCAAGGACGAGATGGCGCACCGCCTCAAGGTCGAGGAAATCATCGATTTCCTGCAGCTTCAGAGCGTGCGTGACGAACTGGTGGACAGCATTCCGATCGGGCTGAAAAAACGCGTCGAACTGGCGCGCGCGCTGGTGGCCGAGCCCAGCTTTCTCGTTCTTGACGAACCCATGGCCGGCATGAACCAGGAGGAAAAGGAATACATGGCGCGCTTTATTCTCGATGCGCGCGACGAGCGCCATGTCACCGTGCTGCTGATCGAGCACCACATGGACGTGATCACCGGCATCTGCGATCGAATGATGGTTCTCAGCTATGGTGAAACCATAGGAACCGGAATTCCTGCCGAGGTGATGAAGGATGAGCGCGTGATCAAGGCCTATCTGGGAGGTGCGCATGCAACGCACTGACATTGACACCACCAAGGGCGGTAGCACCACAACCTGGGACCTGGGCACCGACACCACCCTCATCCGCATCCTGGCCCGCAACGCCGAGTTGCTGGGCCATCGCGTGGCCATGCGCGAAAAAAACCTGGGAATATGGCAGGAGACCACCTGGTCGCAAATGCTGGATGCCACGCTCGCCTGCGCGGCCGGCATGGAAAGTCTCGGGTTTGGCGCCGAGGATGCCTTGCTGGTGCTGGGCGACAACCGGCCCCGGCTTTACATGGGCATGCTCGCGGCTGGCATGTTGGGCGGCTACGCGATGCCGGTCTACCCCGACGCCACGCATGACGAAATCCATCACTTCATGCATGAGGCGAATGTCCGCTTTGTCCTGGCCGAAGATCAGGAACAGGTCGACAAGGTGCTCGATCTGGGTGATCGGGGCGCGACGATCACCAGCATCATCTACGACGAACCACGCGGCTTGGCCAGCTATCCGAATCCCGGGCTGGTGTCGTGGGAAAAGTTGCAGGCCATTGGTGCGGATCGCCTGCGTGCCGAACCGAAACTGCGAAATACCTTGATCGAACGGGCACGGCCCGAAGGACCAGCCGTGTTCGTGCACTCGTCGGGAACCACGGGCAAACCGAAGGGCGTGGTGCTGAGCCACAGGAATTTGCTCGCCGGGGTTGGCAACGCCCATCGCGGTGGCGCCTTCACCTTTGGCGAGGACATCCTTGCCTATCTGCCCATGGCCTGGGTGGGTGACTTTGCGATCACGGTCGGCGCCGGTGTTGCGCTGCACTTCACCATCAACATTCCCGAGCGGCAGGAAACGGTGCTGCATGACCTGCGCGAGGTCGCGCCCACTTTCTATCTGGCGGCACCCCGAAGCTGGGACAACATGCTGACCACCATCCAGGTGCGCATGGAGGATTCGACGCCGCTCAAAAAATGGTTTTACGATGTTTTCATGAACTCCGCGCTGGCCGCTGAACGACGCAAACTCGAGGGAAAACAGCCCCACCTGAAAGAGCGACTGATGCGGCAGCTGGGCGAGTGGCTGATCTTCGGGCCGATCAAGGACCAGTTGGGGCTGACCCGCCTGCGCAATGCCTTCACCGGCGGCGAGGCCATTGGAGAGGATACTTTCGTGTTTTACCGCGCGCTGGGCGTGAAACTGCGACAGTTCTATGGTCAAACCGAAAGCAGCGCTTTCAATGCCTTGCAGGATACCGAAGAAGTACGCCTGCACACGGTCGGCAGGCCATTGCCGGGGGTTGAGGTCAAAATTGGCGACAACGGCGAGATCATGGTTCGATCCGGGAGTGTGTTTTCCGGTTACTACAAACTTGAAAATGCCACCCGGGAAGCACTGGAGGATGGCTGGCTGCGCACGGGTGATGCCGGTTATGTCGAGCCTGACGGGCATATGGTTGTGCTCGGACGTTTGTCGGAGGTGGTGCATACCGCCAAAGGCGAACGCTACATCCCGAACTACATCGAGAACCGCCTCAAGTTCAGCCCGTACATCAAGGATGTGGCGGTGCTCGGGAGCGGTCGCGACACGCTGGCGGCCATCATCTGCATCGACAGGGAACCGGTCGGTCACTGGGCCGAAGTACGGGGCATTTCCTACATGTCCTATGCCGACCTGTCGCAAAACCCCGAGGTGATCGAATTGGTCACGGCAGC
>Ga0255237_1000224_pt1 | contig 10102 bp, 1 predicted proteins | sample ColtaT_22_FD_183689 | JGI IMG/M metagenome (GOLD analysis project Ga0255237, IMG submission 183689) | Metatranscriptome of freshwater microbial communities from Columbia River, Oregon, United States - Colum_Cont_RepC_8d (Metagenome... | ecosystem: Environmental > Aquatic > Freshwater > River...
AAATCTGTTCCGTCCTTGCCAAACAGCATAAAAACACGCTGTTTTTTGACGGCAGTGCCTTCCCCGCTGGAGCCCAAAGAAAAACGACCGGCTGAAAATTCAGCCGGTCGTCCTGTTTTTCATTCGCGTTTGAAACAACCCCGATTACTGCTGGTCTTTCGACTTTCGGGCTTTGGAAACAACCGCTCCCAGAGCCATCCCTGCCATCAGCAGGTCCAGTGCTCGGTTTTCACTTTCAGACTTTGAGTTCTCTACCGACACCACCGGAGTTTTGACTGCTGGTAATGAAACTGGGAAAACCTGAGCTGTGGCTTCATCCATGTTCAGGCTGGCCCATTCTCCCATGACATCATCGATGCCAGCAATGTCCTCCACGACAACTGACTGCTCAGTCATCGGTTCCGGCGTCAATGTCATCGGATCGATCTGCACTACGGTTCCTGCCGGAGTGGCCGTAATGCTGCGAACAATGTCATCGGACCAGAAGCCTGCACTGGCATCAAACACAACTGGAGTCGTCGCCGCCAATGCAATCTCGGTGACATCCGTCGGGGCTGTTTCGTTCGTCTGTACGAAGAACAGCTGCGGCTGGCTCCATGGAAGCCCGTTGCCATTGACGTCCAGTCCGCGAATCCACCAGCGGTAGGTTCCGGCAGAGAATGATGCAGGGGACGTAAATGTTGTTCCGGTAATTCCCGTCTGGTTCAACACGACGGGCTGATCAGGATCTGAAATTCGCTTGACGATGATTTCGTAGCTGAATGCTCCGGTACCACCAGACCAGTTGAATGTTCGTGTGCCATTGAAGTTGCCGAAAGAGTTTGTGAGGATCGGAGCATTCCCTACACCAACTGTCACAGTAAAGTCCGCAGGTCCACTCCACTGAGAAATGTTGCCGTCTTTATCGTAGCCACGAACCCAGACTTTGAAGTCACCATTCTCAAGAGGCAATGTTGTCTGATAAGACGTTGTGGTGATCCCCTTGACCCTCAGGACCTCCTTGGCTCCACTCGTTACATTATCAACCCAGACTTCATAGGACACATAGCCGGTTACGCCACTCCATCTGAACAGTGGCAGATTTGTGGCAATTGAACCTCGAGGAGAAAGGATCGATGGAACCGGCACATTAAAGTCAGTTCCAGCACTGTAGCTGGTCGTGAGACCTGAAGGGGCCACAGTCTGAACCCACCAGCGATAATTACCGGCAGTCAGGGCGACTGTTGGTGTGTAGCTGATCTGCGCAGAATTCGCCTGCTGCGGAACTCTGACGAAGATCGTCTTCTGAACGTTGGTGCTGAGGTTATCAACCCACAGGTTGTAGCCCGAGGCACCATCGGCGGCCTGCCAGCGAAACGTTGGCGTGGTATCTGTCGAAACACCGGCAGGGGCATAAGTGACCGGTCCAACGCGATAATCCATGACAAAGCGGCGAGTAAAGCTCCACAGCCCGCCTTCTCCATCCGGAGACAACGGACGAACCCACGCATCGTAGGTGCCATTCGGAATCGGAGTCGTCGGAGTGTAACTTGTCGTCGAAAGTGAAGGCTCAACAATTTGTTTTGCCTGGCCACCGATCCTGTTCAGCCAGAATTCGTATCTGGTTGTTCCATCGCCAGAGTCCATGTTGGTCCACGTGAACGTCGGTGTCGTGTCCACAGTAACCGGTCCCGGGGTGGTCATCGCAATTTGTTCAATTGTGAGAGTCTGTACGCTGCTCCACTCACCAGCCACACCGTCGATGTCGTAGGCTCGCACCTGCCACTCGAACTTTCCAAGGCCGAGTGAAGTTGTTGGCTCAAAGGTAGTGTCGGAGATGAATGCTTCACTGACGACTCCCTGCACGACCGTCGGCAGAACACGTCGAACCTGAAGTTCGTACCGTGAGGAGCCAGCGACACTATTCCAGCGGAACTTTGGTGTCAGGTCAAAAGTATCTCCTGTCGGAACAAGTCCGGACATTCCGCCCACGAGGAACCGGTAAGGAGCACTTGGTGAACTAAAGCTGTTGTTACGGGACGTCACAATCAGCTCATACTCGCCCATTGCCAGCGGAGTCGTTGGGGTGTAGGTCTTCGTTGTCAAAGACACGAGCGGGAACACCGGAACTCTGCTTGTGCCTGTAATCCTGAAGAGTTCCAGGTCATAGGTCGCAGGGTCTGCAGTCCAACGGAAAGTCGGTGTCAGGTCCGTTGTGACGGGCTTCACACCTGGACGAGCAGCAGCCGGTCGATCGATGACGGGTGTCGTCGGTTTGCCGATTACGATCTCACGGGAGAAGAAGCCGAAGTTGCCAAAGTTGTCCGTCACGCGGAGCATTACTGTGTAGTTTGTCTTCGGTGACGACGGGTAGATCCTGCTGGCGGTTGAACCCGTCAGCCGCGGTACAAAGCCGTTAGTCGCATTGAAGTCATAATCCCATTCCCACAGCACGATGGTGCCAACCGCGGGGTTTGGATGTGTCGAACCACGACCATCAAAGGAGACTCGATCACCGAATGCTGCTGGATTTGGCGTGGCCGTGAAAATGGCAACCGGAGTATTCACGAGATGCTCAACTGCACCCGCATCGATGGTAATGATACCATCAGAGTTACCTTCGATGAGGCGAGGGTTGCCGATGGCATCCTTCTGGGACAGAAGGTTCGTGCTTGGGTAAACCGAATTGCTTCCGCCGTCAACCGCAGCTCGGCCAGGGATCAGCGCCCGGAACCCTACACCGTTACTTGCACCACGAGCCAGAGCACTGGTCAATGTGACGAATGGAGTCGCATCACGGCCAAATCTGTCTGAAGTCAACAACCCTGCCGATGAGGCCGTTGTGGACCGACTGTCGAGGACCTGGATAAAGTTGTTCCCCAGCGAGATCACAACACCCATCAAATCGCGATTGATCGTTGCCCCAGTCGCAGGGACTCGTGCGACGGTGACGTTGGCCTCGATGATAGAGTTGCCCAGAGTGCTGGTTCTTGAGGCTTCACTGGCCAGGCCTGCTCCGCGAGAGGCCGCAGTATTGCCGGCGACCGTCACGTTGATCAGGCTGGCTGTTGCTGAGCCTTCGTTGAATATTCCACCACCGCGTGAGTTCGCGGTGTTCCGTGCAATGGTCGTATTGAGGTAAGTCGTCCGACCCAGATTGTTGACGGCACCACCTCGTGAACCAGCGATATTGGTGTCGATGGAGGAGCCGAACACATCCAGGACCGAGTTTGGAGCGTTGAAGATTGCTCCACCCTGGTTGAATGCCTCATTGTCAATCACGTTGACATTCCGCAGAATGACTGTGCCCTCATTGAAGATGGCTCCTCCATCGAATGCTTCACCTCCACGAATGGTCAGGTTTTCGAGGGTCAATGTGGCCCGCGGGAAGACATGGAAAATTCGGTCGATGTCGGAACCCATGATGATCGTTGCTGCAGCGCTCACCCCGCGGATGGTCGTCGAGCCCTTGATGTCAAGGTCCCCTGTCAGTGCATCATCTTCAAAGCGGCCGAGCTGGGTCAGCACATATTGTCCCGCACCCAACTGGATTTCATCAAGGTGTGGAACCTGGTTGCTTTCCATAACACTGGCACGGAGAGAGACGCGACCGTTAATGTCACGGCTCAACCGGTCTCCAAGATTTGTGTCCGGAGTATCAGCAACGGTGTTCACAGCTGTACTGGTCACCCAGGTTTCCGTTGCATTGGTCAGCAGTGCCAGATTTTCCGAGTCGAGAATGCCGGAGCCTGAGGCTCGCAGTGTCAGCACATAGGTCCCGGCCGTTGCTGTATTGGTGGACAGGTTAAGGAGGTACCTGCTGGCACTGATTCGAGTCATCATGCCGGCGGTCAATGGCACACTGACGCCGTTTCTGGTCAGGCTGAAGTCGGCGATATCAACGCCATTTACGTCTTCAGTGAAGTTCAGAGTGACGCCGCCCGCTGACGTGGAACGTGGATCGGGAGACACAGCCACAAACGCGGCTGTTGGTCGTGCACCAGGAATGCTGGCACCAGAAGCTCCAGCCCCAGCTCCGCCGGATTCGACCGATGGTACGGGGCCACTCACGGACCCACCTGAAAATGCACCTGAACCAGCTCCACTTGTGCTCGAGCTGCTTGCACCGCCTGGAGGGGCGACTGGTGCGTCAATAGACAGTCGGTAACTACGTGTCGTTCCGTAATTGAACGGCTTGCCATTTGCGGTGAAGCCTACGCTCGCGAATTCATCAGACAGGATCTCGATCACATACTCGCGTCCGGCAACAACAGTTGTTGACATTGTGGAACTGCCACCGGGATTCACGGTAACGTAAGCCGGCAACTGGTTCGGAGTCAGAAACTTAGCGATCTCTTCCGTGCGGTTTGTCGGATTAACCTCATAAATCATGTATCGCAGGTTGTCGCCCAAGCCGTCAAGAACATCAAGATTCACATCGAGAGCACCCGTGCCGGCCGGAGTGAATCGGAAGTAGTCGCGATCACCCTTCACGTTCAGGTTCAGGTTTCCGTCAACAGTGCGATCATTAACGACATTTCCAGCCCCGGCGATTCTTCCTAAGCTGAAGGCAGAAACGAAGCCGTTGTTGTCGTCCAGTTCGTCAGCAACGATTGGATTCTCGCCGGCTCGAACGTTAAAGATATCTCCGCGAGCCAGCGAGTACGGGGTCTGCCCCGTGAATGATCCGGTGTTAATGCCAGTATCCCACTGGTACGACCATGGGCTATCCGGGAAAAACTGCCCATCCAGAAAATTGACTTCAGTATAGAAGTTGCTGTAGCCGTCCGTGGAGCTGGACTGTCCAAAGTTATTAAAGTCGAAGTCCGATTCCACTCGCCATGTTGACGTCCCTGTGCCGTCATAACTCCAGTCGACCGGGACAGACGGGAAATTATGAGACCCAGGAGCATCTCCCATTCTGTCGTCAATTCGACCGCTCGTTCTCGTCATGTTGCGTTTGCGAGACCACAGATCGCCCGGCTCCTGATCCCAATGGCCCGGATCAGTGAGCTGATGGCCATGGTTTGGAGACGAGGAGACAGGTGGACCGCCAACTCCGTTTCGAGATTTGAACTCCGTTTCCCAGTTGTCCTGATAGGCAAATCCGTTGACGACATCCAACTGATTTCCCACGTTGTTTCGAAACGAAAGGTCGAAGCGAGACAATGGATCTCTTACGCCGTCGAAGGAGAAGCCTTCATTGGGTGGATTAAAGTTCCCAAACGTCTGGCGAGCTAATCCCGAAGTAAAGCTGTCGAAGTAGACGTCGGGGCCAAAGTTACCGTCAAACGAGTTATTCCAGACTTCGGCGTCGATCCCCGACATCCCCAGTTCAAACCCCGCATTTGCCGCGGCTAATGATCCGACGGAATCCAGTGATCCCACGCGAACGACAAGGCCGCCCAATGTTCCGGGGATCAATTCGGTGTTCGGAGCCCAGTCACTCACCAGTTCTCCAAGGGAATTTCTGGTGCCATTATAGGCCTGCCCGGTTTTGTCCCGCCCCGTGCCGAAGAAATCACTCGGGGTGGTTTCAATCTGAACTCGCGAACGATCTGCCGCGTTTCCGTTGGATTCGATCAGATTGTCCTGAACTCGAAGTTCGATCTGTCCGCCGACAGTATCCGTAACTTCAACAGCCAATACGTCCGCAGACGAGTCCTGAACCTGACTACCGGCTGCGGCATTGATAACATAAATGCCTTCGTCACCATTACTCAAAACATCATTATTGATGACGTTAATGAAGCTGTTTGAATTCCTGCGGTTCAGGATGTCGATCCCGCGTCCAATGTTTGAAGCCACTCGGCTGTTGCTTACGGTCAGCGACGAACGGGCCAGGAAGCCCACATCCTGTCCTCCACCCGTCACTCGTGGCACTTCCAATTGCGAGTCTGCAAGATACTCGATGCCATCTCCGCTATTGCCGCTGACGATAGCATTGTTGATGACAACATTAATGTCGGTCGCTACTTCGTCTCCATGCTCGCCATTTCCACGTTCCCGAAGTGTCGGGAATACCGGGTTGCCAGCATCATGACCAATATCGATCCCGTTACTTCCGTTGTTCTGGAAGTAATTGCGGTTCGTCTGAATCAGTCGTCGCAAACCCAGTCTGTCTGCATGAGGGCTGTTGTGCTGAGTCAACTTCAGGCCGTCTTCACCGTTGCCACTGAAGTAGTTTGCATTGGCGACGGTTCCGTCACCGAAGACAGCGGAAACACCCTGGCCCAATTGGATGCCACTCTGGCCATTTCCCATAAACTGATTGTTCAGGGCGCTGACATCAATATCGCGGCCGCCAACCCGGCGTTGGTACAAGGTGTCATTCTTGTCCGTGACCGAGACCATGCGAACACCGTCTTCAAGGTTGTCGTTAAACTGACTTCCAGAAACGGTGAAGGATCCGAACGATGTTCCCTGATTGCGAAGACCCGTTAATGTGTTTTCATTAAAGGTTGAATTCGTGGCGTCAAAGTGCGTCGTCAGAACGTCATCATGGTTCAAAGCATCGATGCTGAAACCATCGCCAATATTCCTGTCGATGCGAGTGTCGGCCATCGTCCATCGCAGGCCGATTTCCTCAAATACTTTGATGCCAACGCCGCCTGCCAGACCAGTCGAACCGACCACTCCGTCGTTCGGGTGGAAGCCAATGGCTGGGGCGTTCGGTGGCAAAACGCTGCCGTTTTCTGTCACCGAGTTGCGATTGAACTGAACGAAGGCCCGAACGTCGGCCTGAAATTCCATTCGAACGCCGTACTGGAGGTTATTATCAATGACGTTTTCATTGATATAGAAGTCCTGCTCGTCCTTGATCGTGTTCTTGGAGAAGATATCAAAGCCGTCTCCCTTGTTGTTCGTTGATCGGTTCTTTTCGATCACGAGCGAATTCAGGTAAGCATCAGAACTGCGACGGAAATGGAAACCGTCGAGGGCATTGTTGAGGAAAATCGTGTTCGTCAGTTTCAGGTCCTGAATTCTCGTGCGTTCTCCCATCTCAAAACGCACGCCGTGTCCGGCATTTCCACCGTCGTCCACTCCGATCAGGTTACTGTCGATCACCGATTCCGCGAACAAAGCAATCGACTCAACGGTGGATCGATCCTGCTCAAGATTGATAACGATCCCGTCGCCGGAGGTCGACAGGTCTCTGTCATTCGGGTCGTTCACACCTTTGGAGATTGTGTTTCCTGCGATGTTGAATCCGGCCGTGCCGTAATCCAGGGCTTCCAGCAGAATCCCGGCGCGACTATTCTGCTCGAGTATGTTGCCATCACCTGGAGCGTTGGTACCAATGTTGACGCTGTAGCCGATGTCCTGAAGTGCAGGCAGAGCCGACTTGTTTGTCGCAGCAAACGGCAGAGCAGTGCCTTGCCCAAAGCTATGGGATTTGACGTTGATGCCGGTTTGTGAATTGCCTTTCAGCGTATTCGCAACCATATCACCGTTGAACATTGTGCCAACTGCAACATCGACAAAGATTCCGGCGCCAGCATTTGCATTGATAATGTTCTTGCCAATTCGCTGCGGCAGCACGTCGCCAGTCGAAGTCAGTTCATTCAGCCGAACCCACGTTCCGCCCCCGCCATATGTGCCGTTGCCGACCGCACCAATCAGGCTGAACGTATCAGCCGTCAGTGCTGACACTTTGAAAACACCGTTCGCAGCAGAGTTCCCCAGTACTCCGGAGATTCGAACTTCTTCTCCGGTCTTCAATCCATGACCTGCCGAAGTGATCACAAGGCTGGATGAATTTGCCGCAGCAGTGATGACGTTGGCTTTCCATGTGCCAAATCCGTTACCAGGAACATAGACGCCGTTGCCCGTCGAACCGTCAAGCCGGAATGTGTTGGCGTCGACGACGGTAATCTTGAAGACTCCGTTTGCAGCCGTATTTCCATTCACATTGCTGATTCGGACTCGCTGGCCGGACTTCAGTCCGTGGTTTGGCGACGTAATCGCAATCGGCCCTGCGTTCGTCGCTGCTCGAATCGTTCCCTGAGGCACCGTGTTCTGCATATCGACTGTGACAAATCCACGTGGCACGCCGCTTGGCTGCACTAAAGGAACATACCAGGCACCGCCGCCAGCATAGCTGACACCCGGCAGGGTTCCGTTAACCCCGTTGAGCCGGAAACGATTATTGTCGATGCGTGTGATTGTCTGTGTGCCATTTCCCGGGTGATTAACTGTGGGATCGTCGTTAACCAATCCCTGCAGAATAATCTGATCTCCGGTGACCAGACCATGATTCGTGGTCGTGACCACGACAGAATTCAGATCCTGCAATCGCTCCACAACACCAGATCGCGAAGTCGTTGGCAGGACCCCGATCCCATTCCCACCGTTGTTCTGAATAACGTTCTCAAGAACAGCACCGGTGAAGTTGCTGTCGATCATGTTGAACCGGATACCGTCTCGACCAGCTCCACTGAAATCATTGCCTTTGATGACCCCGGTCATATCGCTGAATGCGTCAGCGTCCAGCAGTAACGCGTGGCCCGGCGATCCGAGGACCGTATTTCCCTGAATCAACATGTTCGTCGTCGGGGAGTTTGTGACATCAATGACGATGCCTTGCGTCGTTCCGGCAGTCCGCGGACCGATTGCAAACTCCGAGGCCGTTACCTTCTTAGGATCGCCAACCATTTGGCCGGTGATCAAACGAGTGGCCGTTTTGGCCTGATTCTGCATCGTGGTGGTGATGTCTGCACCAATCAGGTCGTCGCCGAAAATGGCCGCAGCCTGACCGCCTGCACGGTCAATATCGATCACAAATGGGATCGACTCGCCGGGAGCAAAATCAGTAAAGGTCAGGGTCAACTTCTTCTTGTCTGCACTGACGACTGAACTTGAACTGACCAGCCCCGTCAATGTCTGAGACGCCGCCGATGCCGTAAATGGTTTTCCTGTTGGAAGGGTCGCATCGAACTCCAGACCCAATGCCGTCAGGTCGAGCACAAACGTTTGCAGCCATTCCCCCTGCGTGGAGTTGTTCGTCAGCACCATTGATTGCTCGAACGTGTCACCTTCAGCCCGGAAGATCAGCCCGGCACCTTGTGTCACCGTGCCAATGCTGTTATCCAGAATCTGCAGTCCGTCCACGGGAGCGTTCGTGGAATTCACACGGAGGAAGTCACGATTCACTGAGGAGATTTGTACATTGTCAATGATATGGAAGTTGTCCGCGGTCCCGGCATTCACGTCCAGCAAAATGCCCTCAACGCCTGACCCGGCGGCAATCGTATTTTCAGTAACAACGCTCTGGCCGATATCAGAGCCGGCAAGCGCACTGACTTTCAGGCCGGGAATCCGGGAGTCGTCAATGGTCAGAGCATCAACGTCTGTGTTCGTTAATGTCAGATCAATCCCCCGCGCTGTGCCTCGGATGTCAACATCTTCAATCGAAATGGTATGCAGACCGGTGACGTTGGTCAGATCAATGTCAAAACCCAGTGTCGAATACTGAGTCACCAGGATGGACTCGATTGTGAGATTCTTCAAGGTCCTGCCGGACAGGTTGATCGAAATCGCATCGCCGGATGTTGGCGATATCGTGAATCCTTCGATCACAAGGCCGTCCTTGCCAGCCATGTCAAGATCGTCCACCTCGATACCGCCAGCGGCGTTCAGATAACCGGCTCTCGTGTCCGGATTGATGACCAAAGCTGTCAGCAGCGATCTGGCTTCCAATGACTCCGTTCTGACGGAATTTCGCGAAGCTGACCGAGCAGTTCGGCGAGCACCGGATTTCTGAGTGAAATGAAGTCGGGCGGCTGAAAGCCATGTGTTCAATAGCATGGTGCTGTTACCTAAATGCAGACAGACCTGAGAAACTCATTCGAACGACGTTAACTTGATCCAAACTAACTTGATCAACACACAGTCCGGAGCGCAGGAAGCCCCCTGATGAACAGAAGTCATCGCTTCCTAGACTCGGAACAACGTTTCCAGTGGGTTGAGAGAAACCCGCAATCCCATTTTGTTTAGACAGGATTCCGTAGATCAGACGTGGAAAGGTTCGCTACCCAACACAGTCCATCAAAACCCCCGTTAACTCTGGCAAATTCTGCCGCAAATGCTGTTCGTGTCGGGTAGGGAAGATGGTCAAAATGCG